>OCLB01000163.1_pt1 | contig 15377 bp, 12 predicted proteins | sample 1495901 | NCBI WGS metagenome assembly OCLB01 (sample SAMN03418273, study PRJEB22391) | human gut metagenome | biome: human-gut; feature: organic feature; material: feces | host: Homo sapiens | place: Tanzania | collected 2013-01
ACCGTCGATTGCAAGCTCGGAATTCAGCACGCATGTTGCCGGCGTTGCGCCCATGTCGAGCGCGGGACCGTAAACCGCAAGCGGCTTGATGGATGAACCGACAGGCATACTGCTCTGGTAAGCGCGGTTGAGCTGCCGTTTCTGAATCGGCTCTTCGCGTCCGCCGACCATGGCAACGATATAGCCCGTGTGCTGATCGATAATGACCGATGCCGCCTGCGGCTGCGCACTTGTGATGCCGGAATTGGGGTCTGTAATTTCAGATGCGGCCGAATTGCGCAGACGGGGATAATTCTGCCATTCGGTAATGGTTTGCTGAACGGTGTTCTGAATGTCCGGCTTAACTGTCAAATAAATGTGGTATCCGCCGGTGCGCAGTTCCCTTTCGATTTCGGCACGGTTTGCAGGCGTGTCCGCAAGGTCACGCGCTTCAAGCATGTGCGTCACAACATCATAAACACCGTATTCAACAAAATATGCCATGTCATAGAGCTGCTTTTGAGCGCTTACTTCAAGGATGTTGACATGTTCAACAAGTGCGGCGTCGTATTCGGCGCGCGTAATGAAGCCCTCGTCATACATCGCTTTAAGAACAACGTTCGTCCTGTCGTTGGTTATATCCATTTTGTTGCGTCCGCTGCTGTAAAACCGTTTATAGGTGTTCGCACGGGGATTGGTAACGTTCGGCTTTTGAACCATGCCCGCAAGCATTGCGCATTCGCGAATGGTCAATTCATCGAGTTCCTTGCCGAAATAGTCTTTTGCGGCTGTTTTAAAGCCGTAGTTGGAGTCGCCGAGGTAAACATCGTTCATATAGGCTTCAAGTATTTTGTCCTTTGAAACGGTGCTTTCAAGCTCATATGCAAGGTATGCTTCCTGAATTTTGCGCTTATAACTCTGAACGTTGGAAAGTACTTTGTTTTTGATAAGCTGCTGGGTGATTGTTGAGCCGCCGTGGGTGTTGGTGTTGCGCAGCGTGTTGATAACAGCCGAAAAAAGCCGCTTGAAATCAAGGCCGCTGTGTTTATAAAAGCGAACATCTTCAACCGCAATAAGCGCATTTTTAAGATTGTCGGGAATTTCGTCGATATTTGCCCAATCGCGGTATTCCATGCTGGCAAAGGTCGTTATCATATTTCCGTTGCCGTCATAGATGTAGCTTGTGCGGTCGCTTTCCGTGAGCGCGGAAATATCAAGCGTCGGCGTGGTGTCGATATATGCTTTTGCAATGCCGAGCACAAGGCCGAGTCCGATGAAACCGCAAAGTATTCCCGCAACAACAACAAGTTTTATGACTGTGAACACGATGGCGAGCAAGGTTGAACGCGGTCGTTTGCGCGGCGCAAAAACTCCCTGCGGTGCATCCGCTTTGTTCGGCGAAGTGCGTTTTGCACGGGAATGATTTTTGTTATTCGGTTTTGAATGCATTGATTCGTTTGCTCCTTTTTTGTCTGAAAACAGTTTGGCAAAAAAACTGCGCACGGAAGCGAAGGTTTTTTTGAAAAAACCCGAATTCCCGCCGTCGGCGGGTTCTCCGTTCGCATTTGTCGCCGCAGCGGGACTCTCAAAAACGAGAGTGTCGCCGTCCGCTGCGCTGTTATGTTCATTTTTGAAATTATCCATCTCAAAATACCTTTCGCATATTTTCCCATTCAAATTATACCACAGTGTGCACCGCTTGGCAAACCGAACATCAAATATTTGCAGTTTTGCCGCAAATATCCGCAATTATCCGCGTTTGCTCCCGCATTGCGGGTAACACTCGTGCCGTGTGCGGAATATTTTAAAAAGAAAACGATAAAAAGGAGGGAATGCAATGTCGGACTGCATGGGGGGCGAAAGCAATGCTGTTGTAAGGAAAAGAAACGGAAAACGCCGCTTCCGAAGAGTGCGCGGTGTAAAATCAGCCAATATCCGCAGGATACAAAAACCGAATCTGCATTTCGGCCTGCGGGGTATAATCTGTGCTGCGGCTGCGCTGTTTATTGCGTTCGCAATCCTGTTTGACTCGGCGTTTTCCGTGCCGCTGCGCGCTCTTGCAGAGGAAAAGGCAGCCCGGCTTGCAGCGGAACTGCTGAACTCTGCGGTATTGGAAGTCATGGGAGCCTATTCGGAGAAACATGATCCTTCCGAACTTGCAAAAGTGCAGCGAAACGAGAGCGGTGCGGACATTCTTTTTATTGACGCCGTGAAAATTAATCTGCTTGCGGCGCAAATAACCGATTGCGCCCAAATTCGGCTTCGGGAGCTTTCGAATGCTTCTGTCGGCGTATCACTCGGGACGGCAAGCGGAATTTCATTGTTTACCGAAAAAGGCCCTCGTATAAGCGTCGGAATTTTTCCTGCGGGAAGAATCGATTCCGGACTTTCCGCTGCATTTTCTCCTGCCGGAATCAACCAAACAAGATATTCGGCATATCTAAAACTGACTGCAAACATTCGGATAATACTTGCCTCTTTTGAAAAACATATCGCCGTGTCCCATACCGCCGCACTTTGCGAAACCGTTATTGTGGGCGATGTTCCGCAGGCATACACAAACGTTGAATCGGTTGATGACGCATTGAACCTTTTGCCGTCAACGGGCGATACAGAGTAAGTATTGACGGGAATTTCTATGATTAAATATCAGACATACATCAACCCTGTTAAATATCAGACATACATCAACACTGCGCGAAAAATCCGTCAATTAAAAATATTAATTGATGTTTTTTTCGCAACGGCTGAAAATCCGTAACATGCCGCGTAAACAGCTTGAATTTCGAGAGAAAATTATTAATGTTAAAATTTTTAGAAAAAAATAAAAAAAACACTTGCATTATCAGGCAATATATGGTATGCTTGACTCGAAGAGCGGAAGAGAGCCGAAACGAGGGCGATCGATCCGATTTTCAAAAGCTCCAAGCCGCAGTTCCTCGGGTCTTTGTGCATTCCGGCTGTGCTGACAACAAAGACTTCCCCGTTTCCGATCTCAGCCCGATAAATGTTTTGGCTTGCAAAACTCATTTCGACCGGGAACGGTTCAATCGACAGCAATCGGGCAAGCTATCACCATAACATTGCTATGGAGGTTTAATTATGAAAAAGAAAACTCTTACCATCATCATCGCACTTGCATGTGCGGTTGTGCTTGCTTTGGGTTGCTTTGCCGTGCAGGCACTGACGCTCAGCGGAAGGAATGCAGCCGATGTTGCTTTGAACGATGTTGATCCTTTTGAACAGAACCGGGATGCGTCCGAGTATTACGACTACTGGACTGACGAGAACGATCCGAATTCCTGTTATCAGATTCCTTGGGCATGGGATTCGCAGGATACTTCCGAATTCGAAAATTCGGAAGCTGTTGAGAGTGACACTTCGGCTGTTTACGGCAAGCTCTATGCAGAAGCAAATGACGAGCAAAAGCGGATGATTGAAAACATCGAATGTGAATTCGGTGGATTCAATTATGCTTACAAGAAAAAGATCTTGCAAATTATGGGGAGGCTGCCCTCGGATACTCCGATTCTCACTGTTGAACAGGCACGCGCAATCTGCGCCGAAGTTAACGACATGGGAATTGAAGATTGGTGGGAATGGCGCAGTGAACTTGACAGAAGACTTTGCGCAGTTACCGGCGCCCCGGACTATGAAGGCGGAAGCGGAATCGGATTCACAATATACTATTTGAACGGTGAACACACACGGTATCTGCAAGTAACGATAGGCTTCGCAGCGGTGTTTGATGCTGCAACGCACACAGTCGTGGAATACATAACTGAACCGATTGCATAGCATTGCGTTAAAACGGCTGACTGAAACCTGTTCTCGCAACGGCAATTCTGCCGTTGCGAGAACAAAAAGAATCATTTCTACCGGATTCAAGGAGGAATTTATTATGAAAAAGAAAACTCTTACCATCATCATCGCACTTGCATGTGCGGTTGCGCTCGCTCTCGGCTGCATTGTTGCTCATGCAGTCACTTCGGACAGAAGCAAAGCTTCCGAGCAGGAACAGGATGCTTCCGAAAGGGTTGATGCTGTGAACGAGCAGGAACAGGACGATTCCGAAAAGGTTGATGCCGTAAACGATGAAGTGATTAACACCATCAGGAACAGGAGCTACGGTGACGAAATGTCACTTTACGAGTACTGCTGTGCGCATGCTTCCGATGAGCAGAGGCGGCAGCTCGAAAGCTTTGAATTGGGTTATACCGCTTTTTCATCGGAGATAGATAGGGAAGGTTACACCAGGCAGATCGAGACGATAATGGGTGCGCTTTCATCGGACACTCCGAGACTGACGGTTGAACAGGCAAGAAGCATTTACTTTGAGGTTCGGGCGGAGGGTTATCTGCCCGGCTCAAGGGAACTTGCAATTGAGTTGGAGAGACGTTATAACGAGATTGCCGGAGCTCCCGACTACGTGGGCGGGAGTGGATTGTACATTACTGTCTACTCCTGCAATCCCGAATTTACGGAGGGAATATTCATCATAAACGGTGTTGCGGGGTCTTTTAACCCGAGTTTGGATCCTCATGTCGCTGTTAAGAACCGTTTTGAATAAGTTTCTTTAACGAAAAGGAGGACAACGGCATGAACAGGAAAACTCTCACCCTCATAATCGCGCTTGTATGTGCTGTTGTGTTTGTCTTGGGCTGCACCGGCACTTCGGGCAAAAATCCGAGTACTGCCGCTCCGACAGAACAGGCTCAGCTTCCGACGGAAGCTCCGGATTACAGTGATTTGGATGTTTGGAAAAGCGCGAAGGTCTGGTCAAAGGCATACGGCTCGCTGTATGAATACTGTATGGCTCGTGCCGACGATGAGCAGAAGCAGAAGCTTAAAAACATTGAGCTGAGTTTTCAAGGCATTGGGTCTGAGAAGAACTACACAAAGCAGATACTGCAAATCATTGGGGATCTTCCGGAGGATGTGCCGATGCTCGCACTTGAACAGGTGCATGAGGTGTTTGCAAATCTGCCCGAATACCGTTCTTCGGAGAAATGGTATCAGAACGTGGCTAAGAAGCTTAATGCAATCACCGGCGCCCCCGACTATGAGGGCGGAAGCGGAATCGAATTTAAAATATACTTCTTGAACAGTGAACACACACAGTATCTTATCGTTTCGGACGCATATTATGCTGCTGTCAGAAGTGTTGCCGAGGGCGAACCCGGCTACACAATCGATGAGGAGATGTTCGGCGGAAGCGGTGGAAAAAGTCAAAACTGAATCGTTCAGCCGAACACATGAACCCTGCCCCGGACGGCTTATAACCGTCCGGGGCATTCTTTTGTGCGGCACGAAAAAATAAAAAGCGAGTCGATATTGCCCGAATATACTTTCATTTTGTTCGCTGCTCTCATTGAATGCACGGGGCTTGTCTGCTATAATTACGATAGCAAAATATTTTGATGAGGGGGAGCTTCTTAGGATTATGAACTCAACCAACGGTATCATAACTGTTTTTGCCGGCTCCGCAAGCAGGCCGTTTGCACAGAAAATGTGTGATTATCTCGGCGTTGAACTCGGCAAATCCACAACCCATATTTTTTCCGAGGGCGGAATCTACGTCCGTGCCGATGAATCCATCCGCAACAAGGATGTTTACATTGTTCAATCCATCGGCAAGGATCCGAACAATGCGTTCACCGAGCTTATTTTTTGGATAGATGCGTTCAAGCGTGCAAGTGCAAACTCAATAACCGCAATTATTCCTTATTTCGGCTATGCAAAAGCCGACAAAAAGGATGAACCCCGTGTTTCCATCCGCGCAAGGGTCTGTGCGGACTGCATCGAGATGTGCGGTGCCGACAGGGTCGTTACAATGGACCTTCATGCGGCTCAGGTTCAGGGTTTCTTCTCGAAACCCGTCGATCACCTTTATGCAAGTGCATTGCTCTGCGAATATGCGCGGCACCTCGGCATTGTTAATGAAAATCTCGTTGTCGTTTCTCCCGATGCGGGTTCGGCAAAGCGCGCAAGGGCATACGCAAACATTCTCGGCTGCAATGTTGCAATCGGCGACAAGGTTCGCATCGGCCACGACGAAAACCCCAATGCACTTGAGATTATCGGCGATGTAAAAGGCAAAACCTGCATGGTCGTTGATGATTTCACAATCAGCGGCAACACCCTCTGCAAGGTTGCATACGGCCTTATGGACAAGGGCGCGAAAGAAATTTATGCGTTCCTTTCCCATGCGATCGTCAAGGAGGACGCTGTTAAGCGCATTGAAGAAAGCCCCATCAAGATGCTTGTCACAACCGATACCGTTGACAACACCGATGTGCTTAAAAATTCAAAGAAAATCAAAGTTGTTTCCGCCGCGCCGCTGTTTGCGGAAGCCGTGCGCACCATTCACGAACGTGAACCCATGGCATACATGTTCGAACATTTGCCCGCACGCCTTATGGAAATGAGCTTTGAGGATACCGATAAATAAATCGTGTGCTTCATTGCACTTTCTTTCGAATGCAGTCCGTCGCCGGCAACCGGCGGCGGATTGCGTGGCATTACAGTAAAATCAAGCGAATACAGCAATTTCGAAAACGGATTCAAACTGAGCTATGCAGGACCTTTTTTCAAACAATGTTTCAAAATCCGCTCCGCTTGCGGACAGAATGCGCCCGCAAACGTTGGATGAATTCATAGGACAAAGGCATATTGTGGGCGAGGGCTGCCTTCTTCGGCGCGCCATAAAAATCGATGCACTTCAAAGCAGCATATTTTGGGGGCCGCCCGGCTGCGGAAAAACAACGCTTGCTTCAATAATCGCAAACACAACGCGTTCGAACTTTGTAAAGCTTAATGCCGTGACGTCCGGAGTTAAAGAGGTTCGCGAGGTCATTGCCGAGGCCGAAAATAATCTGCGCCTTTACGGAAAGGAAACTTTCCTGCTCTTGGATGAATGCCACAGATGGAGCAAGGCACAGTCCGACTCCGTTCTGCCCGCGCTTGAAAGCGGCACGATTAAATTCATCGGCTCAACCACCGAAAACCCGATGATTTCCATGACGGGCGCAATAGTCAGCCGATGCAGACTGTTCCAATTTTATCCTTTATCGGAAAAAGATGTTATGCAAGCGATGACGGCTGCTCTTAATAACGCCGAAAAAGGGCTCGGCATGTACAAAACATCGGTTGATGAAGCGGCAATGATGCATATTGCCCGCATTGCAAACGGAGATGTGCGCTGCGCACTGAATGCGCTTGAGCTTGCGGTGCGAACAACCGAACCGTCTGCAAACGGAGTGATACATATCACGGCTGAAATTGCGGCTGAATCAATTCAGCAAAAAGTCATTAAATGCGATGAACAGCAGTTGTATGATATGCTCTCCGCATTTTGCAAATCCCTCCGAGGCGGGGACAGCAATGCCGCACTGGCGTGGTTTGCAAGGCTTATCTATGCGGGACTTGACCCGCGGATTATCTGCCGCAGGATCATTGCGCATGCTTCCGAAGATGTCGGCATGGCGAACCCGACCGCAATGCAGCAGGCTGTTGCGGCGGCGCAGTCACTTGAACTCATCGGAATGCCGGAGGCAAGGCTCAGCATTGCACAGGCGATAGTTTTCCTTTGCGAAAGTCCGAAGTCCAATTCCATAGTTCTTGCTGTTGACGGTGCATTTGCCGAAGCGGAGAAGACGATTGACGAACCTGTTCCGATTCATCTCAGAGATACGTCATACAAGGGCGCAAAACAGCTTGGGCACGGCGCAGGGTATAAATATCCTCATGATTACCCGAATCATGAAGTGGAGCAAAAATACATGCCGCCTTCAGTTGAAGGACATGTTTACTATGTTCCGACAGATATGGGCATTGAATCGAGAATCAAGCAGACGCATGAGCGAAAAGGCAGGATTTAGATTAAAGAATACGAAAAAAATAATATATTGACACATTCGCCCCGATTTATCTTTGATGAATGCGGCGGATGTGTTATTATATATGTGCAGTGGTTCGGACAACCCCGCATCGAGCGGATTGTTTGCCGATAAACCTCTGCAAAAACTTCAGGAGGAAACGTTATGAAGAAAATCATCAGCATCATGCTGAGCCTGTGCCTTGCGGTAACGGCGCTTGCGGCAGCCCTGCCGTCTTCCGCTGCTGCAAAAACACAGGCAACCCCAAACCTCATCAACACCGGCGATGTTGAAATCGACACCGACGGCAGCGATGGCTACAGCGGCGACTATGTCGTTATTTACAACCCGAGCACAAGCTCTTACGGCGATATGTCCACGGGCAACATGAGCGGCCTTATCGAAACCGAAGTCGGGGTCGGCGCAACCGGTGCAAACCGCGGCAGCCTTCCCGTTTCCGACAAGGGTTATGTTGTCGATATCGATTCTGAGCTTGCCGAAGCGGACAAAAAAGCCGGTGTTGATTCCCGCAGCAACATCGGAAGCATCGGCACGGAATCCCTTTCCTTCAATGTCGGCGACACACATGTTTTCAGCCTCTATTCAAGCTATTGCCCACTGCCCAACTCAAATGTTGAGTTTGAAGTGCTTGCAAAGGGCGAGCATTGCTATATCTGGACTCCCACCTCAACGGCGGAAAACGTCTATCCCCTTGATGAAATCGACGAGAGCTTTGCCCAGATTTGTGCGGATGAGTTCGATTCGAAGTTTGCATTGATGCAGTCTTCATTCGGCGATCACGCAAACGGAAGCCAGGGCGACGGCAGGCTGAACATTCTGTATTACAACATTGACGACGGCTGGACCCCCGGCAACGGCTATGTTGCGGGCTTCTTCACCGCATCGGACCTTGCTTCAAACGGAATGCCCTGCCTTAATATCGATACATATCCCGGTGTTTACTATGTTAATACCGAGGGTGAAGTCATCATCGACATTGCAGATACCTACGGCACAATGGTGCACGAATATCAGCACCTTATCAACTACTCCGCCGGCGGTTCCGACACGTGGATAAACGAATGCATGAGCGCGGCTTCCGAGGAGATCTGCTATCCCGGCAGCAGCATTTCCCGCAGGGTGCAGAGCTGGATGAACTACAGCTTCAAAACCAATAACGATTGGCTCACTCCGCCCGCAGAACACGAGTATGTTTCCGCATGGAGCCTGCACAACGGCTTCTCAATGTACGATTGGAGCAACTGGATCGAAATGGATGACAGGCTTGCGCTTTATGCTCAGGTATCGTTCTTTGCTCAGTATATCTACACGCAATACGGCAACCAGACTTTCCGTGCGCTTCTGCAAAAGCTTGCCGCAGGAAAATCCTTTGCGGCTGCGTTCCAAGAGGTCACGGGCCAGACGGCTTCCGAATTTGTCGGCAATTTCCGCGTTGCAATGACAGCAAATGCGCCGGAGGCATACGACGGCATTTACGGTTTCAGGATGCAGGAGGGATACAACCCCGCGGATTATCACGATGTTCAGAATCTCTACAACCTGCTTTCACCGGTTGTTTTCACGGGAAACAGCTGCTCCATCAGCGGCGGCGGTGCAATAACCGTAAAACCCGTTGACGGCATTTACTTCCCGCCCCAGGGTGCGGACAACGGCCTTAAGTATTTCGGCGTAACTCTGAATGCAATCCCCCCCGAACCCGTTGCGCTCACGGCGCTCAGCATTGACCCCGTTTCCGCACAGGCTTATGTCGGCGGCGAAATTCGCCTGTCTGCGCTCCGCACACCCGAGAATGCAAACAATTTCGAGGTTGAGTGGACTTCTTCAAACCCCGCTGTTGCAGCAGTTCGCGGCAATAAGCGTTATGCAGCCGTCACCGGCGTTGCTCAGGGCACGGCAACCATAACGGCAAGAGCACACGATTTGCTCAACGATCGTTACTACACGGCCTCCGCGCAAGTGACGATTGCAGGGCTTCCGAGCTTTGACGAGGCGGCAAACGTGCAGAACGGCACGCTGAATTTCACAAACAACAGTAGCCATCCTTGGGCGGTTGATGTTGTGAACAGCGTCGGCGGCGCAAGCGTTGTAAGCACAAATGCCGGCGTCGGCGGTTCCTCCGCAGGGTTCAGCGTTACCGTCAACATGAACGCAGGCGAAACAATGAGCTTTGATTGGCGCGTCAGCAGCGAAAACAATTACGACAAACTTAAATTCAGGGTCAACAATACTGACAACACGAATATCTCCGGAGACCGTGACTGGACAACGGTTACATACACCGCTCAGACAACCGGTTCCTACACCTTCGAATGGGTGTATTCTAAGGACAGCAGCGTCAACAGCGGAAGCGACTGCGGCTGGGTTGATAATATCAGCATTCCCGGTTATATCGGCGCACAGTACGCTCCCGGCGATGTTGATATGGACGGCAATGTGACTATTTCGGACGCATTGGCTGCAATGCGGTATGCAATGGGCACGATGCAGCTTACCGAGCAGCAGATTCAGCTTGCGGATGTTGACGGCAACCCCGGCGTTTCCGTTTCCGATGCATTGACCATAATGCGTATGGCAATCGGTGTCATCTGAGAAAGCTCCGTACAACGAAAACTCTGCCTAAAGGCTGTTTTTGTGAACCGAGCCGCAACTGCAATCGGCTGCACACAAAAACACGAATTATCCGGAGTCTCTCCGAGTGTCGAACGGCATTTGCACCCGTGACAGCTTTTGCACAGCAAAAGTCCGGTGGATAAGGCCGTATTCCGCACGATGATTTGGCATGGGGAGCGACCGGCAAGGCTGCTCCCCTTTGACATGATAACCCTTGGCAGAACGGCTGTAATTGGCTGATGCGAAAACAGGCATTGCGAAAGTGCGGCGAATGCGGCGGGAACAAACAACATGAGTTCGGGACGAATATGATTAACAGAAAAAATAGGTATAAATCGGAATCAAACGGCGGAACAAACGATAAAAAAACAGAATCTGCATTGCCGAATTGTTCACGGAACAACGGGTCTCGCACCCTCGGTTCTGCTGTTTTGACTGCACTTTGGAAAACAGCTGCTTTTGCGCTGCTTATATGTATCGGAGCGGCCGCAATTCTCGGATGCAGCGGCGGCGAGAGCCTTGCTCCCGTAAAAACCGAACGACCTGCCGAGCAAACCGATTCCCCGGCGCCGAACCCCACACAGGTTTTGGCAGGCGATTATATTCCTCCTGTGCGGACGCCTTTGCCGCTGCCCGCAGACGAACCGAATCCGTTCGAGACCGAATTACAATTTAATAACGAAAACTTTGCGCGAGCGTTTAAATATAAATACGGCGCAATCTACGTATCGGACAGAAGCAGCATTGCGGAGCTGCATCTGCGGCGGTGCGGACTGATGTATATTGACGATTTAACAAAATTCGGTTATCTTCGTGTGCTGGATCTTTCCGAAAACATGATTTACGATTTATCTCCGCTTGAAAAACTCACCGCACTGCGTAAACTGAACCTCGATACGAACAATATTTCTGATATATCACACCTGAGTGAACTGACGGAGCTGCTGGAGTTGGATATTGACAAGAACAATATCTCCAACCTTTATCCGCTGATGCCGCTCAAAAATATGACAAAGCTGCTCGCACATGAAAACGAGATTCATGACCTTCAGCCGCTTTCGGAGCTTACAAAGCTTCAAAAGCTTGGTTTGCGGAGCAACAGCATAAGCGACCTGCGCCCGCTTTCAAAACTTGTTGAGCTGCGTGAACTGTATCTGCATGATAACAGCATTTCGGATGTTTCACCGCTTTCGGAGCTTCACGAATTGCGCAGGCTGAACCTGCACGATAATGTGCTGAGCGATATTTCCGAGCTGCGCAGCCTTGAGAATATGGAACGGCTGTGGATATACAATAACAGCATTTCGGATATTTCCGCTTTGGCGGGCATGAAAAAACTGTCCGTTCTGTATGCGGGAATGAATTCGATTGAGGATATTTCCTCTCTTACGGAGCTCGTCAACCTGACGGATGTTTCGCTGCACAACAATGCAATAACGGATGTTTCGGCTCTTGAAGAACATGTGAATCTGAAAAAACTCGATTTGTCCGGCAATCCGATTGATGATTCTGCGGTGGAGGTGCTTTGCACATTGACGGGATTGGAAAAACTGGATTTGCAGCGAACGGGTATTTCACAGGAAGGCGTTGCAGCAATCCGTGCCGCATTGCCGAAGGCGAATGTGCTTGCCTGAAGCCGGACAACAGCTGTTTGCTGCGTTTACGCACCGTTAGTATTGAAAAAACCGAAACAGACTGAAAAAAGTATAAAAAATATAAATCAAATTTGCGGAAAAAAGCGGTTGATTTAATACAGGCACTGGTATATAATAGGTTCAGCGGACGATATTGTCCTGATTGATACGCAGGAGTTGTTCGCGCTTAACTTACAATGAATAAATTCGTTAGGAGGATTCCGGAATGCCACTCGTAACCAGCACCGAAATGTTCAAAAAGGCCTATAACGGCGGATACGCCATCGGCGCATTCAACGTTAACAACATGGAGATCATCCAGGGAATTACCGAAGCTGCAAAAGAAGAGAACGCACCGCTCATTCTTCAGGTCAGCGCAGGCGCAAGGAAATATGCCAACCACACATATCTCATGAAGCTTATTGAAGCAGCCGAAATTGAAACTCAGCTGCCCATCTGCGTGCACCTTGACCACGGCGACACGTTCGAGCTTTGCAAGAGCTGCATCGACGGCGGTTTCACCTCCGTTATGATTGACGGTTCACATCATTCCTTCGAGGACAACATCAAACTCACCCGTCAGGTTGTTGAATATGCACACGATCACGGCGTTGTTGTTGAGGGCGAACTCGGAAGGCTTGAGGGCGTTGAGGACGATGTCAATGTTTCCGCAGAGGATGCAAGCTACACCAACCCCGCGCAGGTTCAGGAATTTGTTGAGCGTACCGGTGTTGACAGCCTTGCAATCGCAATCGGCACCAGCCACGGCGCATACAAATTCAAACCCGGCACAAAGCCCATGCTTCGGTTCGATATCCTTGAAGAGGTTGAGCAGCGTCTTCCCGGTTTCCCGATCGTTCTGCACGGTGCAAGCTCTGTTATTCCCGAATTCGTCAAGATGATAAACGAACACGGCGGAAACATGCCGGATGCAATCGGTGTCCCCGAGGATATGCTCCGCAAAGCGGCAAGCATGGCAGTCTGCAAGATTAATATCGACAGCGATCTTCGCCTTGCAATGACCGGCACCATCCGCAAATACTTCGATGAGTACCCCTCTCACTTCGATCCCCGTCAGTATCTCAAGCCCGCCCGCGCTGCCATCAAAGAGATGGTTCGCCACAAGATCGTTGACGTTCTCGGCTGCAACGGCAAGGCGTAACAAAACACATATTCAGGCAGCAATCACGCGGCGATGGGTGTGATGCCCGAACAGTGCTTACTTAACGTGCGATATATGCAGCGGCAGTGCATTGTGCCGATTAAACGGCTTTCTGTGCTGCTCGCTGCATATTGCTGCATTATAAGGCGGAATTTGTCGCCGCGGAGCAAAATACAAACACAGGAGAGCAGAGTTTGGAAGAACAGCTTTATAACAGCATTATCCTTATCGATGAGGATGAAAATGAGATAGAGTTTGATATTATGGACATTATCGAACACAACGGCGAAAACTACTATGTTTTGCTTCCGGTTGATGATGACAGCGATGAACTCGAATACGTAATTTTGCGTGAAACAGGCGAAGGGGAGGAAAAAACCCTTGTCGGTATCGATGACGAAAAAACGCTTGACGATGTTTTTAAAAAATATCAAAAACGCAGCACTGACGAGAACTGATTTATTGATTCCCGAAAAGTGAATTATTCAGTGTATCTCCGACAGTTTTAACCATATAAATACCCCCGAAAGGATTCAACCACAAATGAGCATAATGAGCAGCCGCAACCTGACCATGATGACGGACCTTTATCAGCTGACCATGATGTACGGCTATTTTAAAAAGGGCATGGCGGGCAACAAAGCGGTCTTTGACCTTTTTTTCCGCGATACAAAAGCAAATTCTTCCTATGCAGTAATGGCGGGCACGGAATCTATCGTTGAATATATCAATGATCTGCATTTCTCGGAGAACGATGTTGCTTACCTGCGTTCGCTTAATCTTTTTGATGAATCGTTTTTAAGCGTACTCCGCGAACTGCATTTCACGGGTGAAATCTATGCAATGGAAGAGGGGACCCTCGTTTATCCGTATGAACCGCTCGTTCGCGTCATTGCACCGATAATGGAGGCACAGCTCGTTGAAACAGCGTTGCTGAACCTTGTTAATCATCAAACGCTTATCGCAACAAAGGCAAGCCGCGTCTGCTATGCCGCAAAGGGCGATGCCGTAATGGAATTCGGTCTGCGGCGCGCACAGGGTCCGGATGCAGGTAACTACGGCGCACGTGCTGCCGTTGTCGGCGGCTGCTGCGGCACAAGCAATGTTCTCACGGGTCAGCTTTTCAACATTCCCATCCTCGGCACACATGCACACAGCTGGGTAATGAGCTTCCCGACGGAGCTTGATGCTTTCCGCGCCTATGCGGATATTTTCCCGGGAAATTGTCTGCTGCTTGTTGACACATATGACACGCTGCGCAGCGGCGTTCCTAATGCAATAACAGTTTTTAACGAGCTTCGCAGCAGAGGTTATGAGCCGGCGGGCATTCGTCTTGACTCGGGCGATCTTGCTTACCTTACCAAAAAAGCAAGAAAAATGCTTGATGAAGCCGGGTTTGAAAATGCAAAAATCTGTGTTTCGGGCGACTTGGACGAGACGCTTATCAACAGCCTGAAAATGCAGGGAGCCTGCATAAACACTTGGGGTGTGGGAACAAAGCTCATAACTTCAAACGACAAGCCCGCACTCGGCGGTGTTTACAAAATGTCTGCTGAAATTATTGACGGCGTCGTTTATCCGAAAATCAAATTGTCCGAAAATGCTGTTAAGATCACAAACCCGGGCATTAAAACCGTTTATCGCCTGTATGATAAAGATCATATGGCGATTGCCGATCTTATCGCTTTGCGCGATGAAAAGTTCGACACGACAAAACCGCTCACGATTTACCACCCCGAACAAACTTATAAACGCATGACACTTACGGATTACACAATGCGTGAGCTGCTTGTGCCCATCTTCATAGACGGAAAACAGGTTTACAACTGTCCGACGATTCAACAGATTCAGGCATATGCAAAGCAGGAGCTTGACACCCTCTGGGAGGAAAGCAAGCGTTTGATGAACCCGCATGTTTACAAAGTCGATTATTCGGACGGGCTGTACGATTTGCGTCAAAAGCTTATCCGTGAACATCGGAAGCTTCCCGCGAATGCGTAAAACTGTGTTTGAACACTTCAAAATAAAGAACGATATTGCGGACGGGTGTATGCGTTTTGCACTGCGCCTGTCCGCGGGACTGCTTGCGGCTTT
>OCLB01000168.1_pt1 | contig 15225 bp, 18 predicted proteins | sample 1495901 | NCBI WGS metagenome assembly OCLB01 (sample SAMN03418273, study PRJEB22391) | human gut metagenome | biome: human-gut; feature: organic feature; material: feces | host: Homo sapiens | place: Tanzania | collected 2013-01
GTGCGGTAATAAAAATAATTCGTGGAATTTGTGAAATTCGTGGTTAAAAACCATCCACAAATTAGCACAAATTTTACACGAATTTTTTGTGGATTTTTCACACCTATTTAATCCATTAAAATCCTATTGCCACCGATTTTTTTGATTTTTTAGGGGGGGGGGTGATTGGGCTTTAATGGAGCACTCGGATGCGGCAACCCCTAACTCGCCAATCTCTAACCGCTAACCCCTAACCTTCATTTTTTATGGATTATTAAGAATTTTCTTGGAAAATTGGGAAAATCATTTTAAATTTGTGGGTGCATATTGCATTTACTGTTTGCCTTTGAGCCATTTATGCCTTTTGGGGCTGTGCGTGTGCCTTTTGGGGCTGCTTGCCTTTTGAGCGTGTGTTTGTGGCTTTGGGCCTGTATGGTAAATTGTGGTGTGCATAACTGACATATTAATTTGAAAGCGTTTCGCTTCAAGTCCTATTTACGAAAATCGCCAATTTTCAACTCTGAGGGATTTTGAGGCAACCAGAAACGCCTTCGCTGTGCTTGTATTCTCCCACCCTCTGTACAAGTGGGGGAGGCTTATATAGGCTTCGGCGTAGGGGTGGGTTGTTCAATTTCAGGGTTAGGCGTTTGGCGATAACTGGTTATATGCAATCCATACCATTGTAAATCAATGATATAAAATCGTTGTATTAGATGTAAAGTCACAGACAGGCAACAAATAATATGATATTTCGGACTTAGGGAATGGGATATTTTTGGATGGTCTTTAACCCGATGATTTTTATCCTCAATTGGCATTCAAGGCTGTTATCGTGACCTGTTAACAGTTGCCACTTGGTTTTTCCAAAATATTTTGCAAGTATATATTTCAGCTGTTTCTGCTCCTCATCCGAACATTGGTGCTGTGTGGATGTGAGAATAACACAGATGTATTCAGCCGATTCTTCAAAGGATGATTCATCTACAACGCGATAATTGGTATTGAGCAAGAGGTCGGCGAGATAGTCCACTCTGCCCAAATTTGCATATGGACACGATTCATAGCTTGTTATTTTTATGGATGTCGCTGATTTAATTAGGTTTGAAATTCCGTCAGGTACAACTCCTATATCATTTCTGAGCAAATCAAGGAGTATTTGAATCTTATGGAGTCGCCAAAGTTCTTCAATCCGTCTGTCTATCCTGTATTCCCGTTTGCGCTTACTTCTGTTAAGTTTCCTTTTGGATGGTTGGTTAAATTGCCATATTGTTGTTGCCGCTGAAAACGTATAGTCAGGAGATGTGGACTTCATCTCTTTCTTCAACTCATCTCTAATCTTTCTGTTCCGACAATACATAAGGTCTTTCTTAAGATTGAGTCTTTTAATTTGCATTGCAATCGGTGACGGAATGGTCGGCGAAAGTTCTTCCTCAAATAGTTCTTCTCGTTGTTTAGGAGTAAATCCGTAGAAAGTCGCTCCCCATAGAATAGCTCCGGCGAGTTCGGCATCGGTGAATGGATTGTCTGTCGGTCTGATGACGGTTTTGCCGACGATATTCTCCCAGATATCACCTTCAACATTATCAGCAAGCAATGGAAGGGAATGAAAGTCATCCCACTCTTCTCGTGGAGTCACGGTGAATGTCACCTCCCCTCCTTCTCCGTTAAACTCCATGTTGCATAACCGGTCATATGCCATCTTGTAACCTGCGAGGTCATGAACCGTTAACTCATGACGATTATGTGTATGCAGGAGAGCATCAGAGATAGCCTTGAAACCTAAAGATTTGAATAATTCTTGTACTGTCATATCTGAAGTTATAAAGTTGACGGAATGTATCTTGTGCCGTCTTGTTCTGTAATGCTCTGGACTGTCAGGCGTACTTCTGCCCAAAAATCATTAAGTCGGATCAGGTCGGGAATTGAATACCCTAAATGGTCAGTAAGGTTATGCACGGCATAGCATATCTTTATATTTTTGAATTCTTCGCATCCAATGAAAGGGAAGTCGTTATTCCAATTCAAATCATTATCTAGCTTCGGCGAGTGCGGGTGTATGCATTCAAGTGCATGCCAATCAGTGCTATGGTGTATCAGCGAGTCAATCAAGCATATCATTCTTGCAAAATCGGAGCAATAATAGTCATCGTCTGCTATTTTCAGCACCGAGTTTTCATCATTGAAAGAAAATGCCAGTCTACCTTCTATCTCAAGGTCATCATCAAAATCGGGGCAATCCATAATCACAGACCGTTTTTCATTAAGTTTCCGCATACGTTCTTGAAGTTGGTGCGAAAGAATGCAAAGCCTATTGTTTACGGCATTAAAATGCCGCATTACCTCCGGTGTGGGTTGGAACATTTTATTCAGCAATGTTTGACGGTCAGAAAGCAATCCTTTAACAGAACACAACATCTCACTGTTTCTCATCCATTTGGAATCACTATCAAGATTTGCTCCGGCAATAGCCTCGATATTTGATTCTATTTCCTGAAGTTGCAGCCTGAACCTATTCATTTGTTGTATTCTTTTCAATAATCTTGGATATGAATTTCATAGAGTCTTTATAAAGTGCTGTGCCGTCAAAGTCGACGCTACGCAGTTTGGAGCTGTTGTTCAATATTATTTTCTTAAGACGATGACAGCTTCTGCAAACCAATGTTTCAACCTCGTTGCAGCCACGTAAATCAATTTCTTCAAGATAAGTGCTACCGTTACATTGCAGCTTTTTCAGTCTCGGCATGGACATCCCAAAGGTTGTGTTGAGCATTTCACCGTTAAAGTAGTCAATATTCAGTTCTTCAAGGCTACCGCACGCCCAAATATTTAAAGATCCGAGATAATGTTCGAAAGAGGAGCCTTCTACATAGGGAATACGGAGTTTAGCCAATGAATAGCAATGGATGAAATAGGCTGCCTCAACATGCACTTCGCACACACCATTATATAATTCCAACAGAGAATTGCGGTCTTCCGAATAAAAGTTTATGATATAATCCATTTCAGAACCACGCTCTTTGTAAAAATGATCTACTCTTGACAAACATGTATCAAGCGGCGCAAGCATGGATGTCTGACCATCGCCCCAATCAACCTCAATGGTCGTTCCAGACTTCAAACGGGCTTCAAAGAATACATAATTCCCCATTGTCCATTCCTTTGTGGTAATGTACAATGTCACTAATGGCCCGGTTCCTAATGTAGTTCCTCTTTTTATCATTTGGTCAGTATTTCAATCGCTTTTTCTGCATCGGCATTAGTGATGCCGACAATAGGGTTTGTTTCAACATAATGGTCATGTTTCGATACGAAGAAATCATCAACATCATCAATAATCACATAGTTCAACCTCCCGTGCTTTTCCAGATACCAATCGATATCCTCACCACGCGAGATGTATGTCGCTTCGTGTGGTATGACGTCATGGATTCCGCATGGTAGCCCACGCACCTCCCACATCATGCGCAGACTGCCTAACTTATGGATATATCGCCAAGAAGACGAAATAACAATCCGGGCATCTGTCGCCTCAGCTATCTTTTGCAGATTGGCAACCGCACGAGGGTCGAATAAGGGACCCCACGCATCCTTTTTCGGTTTACTTTCTACAGCAAGCCGAGCCTGATACTGCTCTGTGTTGAGCACACCATCGAAATCAAGGAAAACAACCGGTTGTTCCATAACATTTATATTTTGCAGCCCGGGCAGGACTCGAACCTGCACGCCCCCTTCCGGGGCACCTTCCATCTAATATAAGGCGCGTCAGACCATTCCGCCACCGGGCTGATGTTTATTTATCAATGCAAAATTAGCAACGCGGGCTGCCAAAAGTTGACAGTCTATTATAAAAATAGATTAGTTCGTTTGGCTAGATAACGATTTTGACGCAACCCAAGGTTTTGTAGTCAGATATTATTTCGGACAATCAATTGATTGCAATAACAATGACATTGCCCTGAATCCGAACTATATACACTGCATGCCGCTTTAATTAATCTACAATCATGAAATAGTAAAAGTCCCGCATGATACCCTTTTCGAAAAATCTTATATTTAAGTAAAGCTATTCGGCGAGTGCAGCTTCCCCTAAAGATTCTATGATTCACATCATACGCATCGCTTGAATCCCACTTATTATCACATTTGTCAAAACGCTTATTCCAACCATCATAATCCATATCAATGTAGCCTAAATTTTTAAGATTTGATTCAAAAAAAGACCAGAATTCCGTTTTATGATTTGGATAAACTATATGGCATAGCTCATGGATGAGTATAAGATCAAGTGATTCCACTGAAAGCATTGCAACAATGGAGACACTTATTGCTCCCGACCGGGAGCAGCAAGCCCACGCTCGATTATGTAAAGAATGTGGCGAGAAACAAACGATTTCTGATTCAGTAAATCCTTCAATGCCCATTAAATTTGCTAACTCTCTCAATCTTTGATTTATTAGAATGGAGGATGCAACATAGAAGTTAATAACCTCAATATCATCAATATCGTTCAAGACTCTGCACGGACTCAGCATCCAGATTTTTGCTTGTTCCTGTAATTCATCAATCGATTTATATGATTGTATTGACTTCATCTTGTTTATGACGAATTATTTGAGTTTCCACAAATTATGGTTCTGTTCACTCTGCAAAATTAGCAACGTGGGCTGCCAAATGCTGACAGCCCACGTCTTTTTATGATATATTCTTATTTTTTATGACGCCAGGATTGTCACTTTGACCTCATTGGAGCAATTATCCTCCATGCACACGCCCCATGTCAATTCTATATCTGAGTTGGAATTGTTCAGCAATTCTGTGATGGGGGTGAGATTTGACATCTTAAAACTCTTTCCGGCCCATACCTGAATGAGGAGTTTGGTTAATCCAACATCTTTGGTACAAATAGAGTTGCGAATTTTGTCAATCGCCTCATGTCGGGTTGAACCCTTGGCGGTATAAACATAAACAGCTCCATCACCGGAGAATAACGACAAGACATCAGATTTTTCAATACTGATAAATCCATCTGCGGCAATGACGGCGTCTATTTCTTTCGCATCGCCATATACAGTATGACCGTTCCAAATAGTTGTATTGTCCATTATATTATGGTTGATTAAACATATTCTTTTGTTAAAATATTTATTTCCGCACTATCACAACTCCAATTCTGAAACATCACTATTGAATCTACCAGCATTGCCTGACCCGGCTCTTGGTTGATTGAAAAAAACTGATATTGACCATCGCCAAGTTCGAAATAGACGCCCAAAGAGTTCTCCCCTTGTGTCAATTCGATTCCGACAATATCGAACCACTCCTTTTTATCGGCAAAGAAGGCATCTACCGACTTGTAATCTTTGACAAGTTCAGATAGAAAGTCATAGCGCTTGCGCATCATTTCTAAGTCACTTCCAATCATCGCTATAATTGTTTATATTAACAGAGAAAAATCATTTGCGACCCGGACAGGACTCGAACCTGCACGACCCCTTCCATCTAATATAAGGCGCGTTTGACCAATTTCGTCACCGGGTCGATGTTATTTGCATCACGAAATTATCGTATTGTTTGCGAATGCCATCGGCAATGTTGCAACCTCCGTTGCCGATAGCGAGTACTATGTTTTTCATCTTTCAGGGGTTGAAATATTCTTGACTTTCAGAGCCTCATTAAAATTAGACATAATGTCGTTGTACAGAGCCTCATCAGTTGTAGCGCTGCGAGGATTCATATGGTAAGAGTCTATAATCCAAACATTCTTTGATTGAGAATAGTATATCCAGTTGTTGAGCTTTTCGGCATCATTGTAAATGTTGTCGACAACAAAATTTTTGATGTAACTGCTCCCGCCACAACAAACTATGATGTTAGCATCGTGCAGTTTGATTTGACTGACAATTAAATCTTTATACTTCTCTGCGAAGGATGCCAGGACGGCGGTATCAATGCTTGCACCTCCGTCGTTTTTCTTCAAATTGATTCGTGCAACTGCTGTTTCATTCCACACCTTATCGCAGAATGTGACATCGTTTACTTTGTCCCAAGGCAAATAACCCTCGGCGGAAATAGTTGCAAGTCCGGCTGTAATGCGAAGCATATTCTTAACAAATCTCCCGCCGAAAGCTAATGAACCATCAGCATTGTGGGTAAGTTCGCAACAACGCATATCATATGGGTTTCCTGATTCGTTGGGGTCTTTTGATATAAACAGAATTCGGCGACATGCCTTATTCCATTGCTTATCTTCTCCACCGCAATCTCTTTCCAATTTTCCATTGTCTATGGGATAGCGATCTCCTTTGTAGTAAACACCATCTTGATAAATATCACCATCACCCATTTCAGCTGCTCGGGTTGTCCATTTTTCAAGGATTTCCTGATTCTTGTCGTAAGTATACATTTATTTCGAGATTAGTATGTAGTCAAAGTTTACGTTGTTGATTTGCTGTTCGAACTTCTCTACGGGACAGGATAGTCCGTATTGGGAAACAAAAGCCTCAGCCATAGCTCGGCGATAGCGGGCTTGAGTCCAGATTGATGATGAGACCATATCTGTGTGGATACGGATTGACATGCCAGGTTCGAATTTCACGACCCCGCTGTTGAATTTGCGCTTTGCGCTAACTTCATAGATAGCCATACTTTCTAATATCTAAAGGTGCTTACTTGGTTTCGGGCTTCGGCTTTCCCGGTTGCATCAAAAAAAGAGGACACAACACTCTTTTGGTTCGTTCTTTCGGTAAGGCTCTGGTAAGCCCGGAATCAAGATTGAAGCAAAAGCAGCCTGCGCCCTCGCATGGAGGATGCACGGCTTGCTACTGACTTCCATCTGTTGATTCCTTGTTAGATTTACCAGATTTAACCGAATCGGATGGCGGTCATTGCAAGTTATGCAATATCGTATGTCGTTTTAGTCTGTCTGTTTCGTAATCAAATTTTAATGTTTGATTGCAAAATTACAAAAAAATTTCTGAACGGCAATGCTATATCGCAGGTGCTTGATATGTTTTACAGCACAAAATTATGGCTATTCGCTGCCAAATTTTGTCAGTGCTCAATCTTTTTACCTCTTGTCGTCAATTTTTCTATTCTTGATAGAAGTATTTCGGCTCGTTTCCTCACCTCTTCCATATTCGGTTTGTTGTCGAAACTCAATGAGAACAAATTCTTGTCGGAAGGCTTGTGCCAATAGTAACCTCCACGATAACGAATCCCCTCTTCAAGTCCAATGTAAAATGCATTTCGTTGACGTTCCGCAGAATCACCTTTATCGGTTACTACATAAAAATCAATCTCATCTTCATAGAATCCGATTGAAAGCCACAGGCGCGTGTTCTTGAAATCCGTATCATTCCATACACATATGTAGTTGCAATAGTATTCATCTTTCTCAACTCGATCTGCGCCCTTGATTCCTCCGTGACCGGCAATTTCAAGGAATTGAGATGAGTATAACTGAGGCAAGCGGCTTAAAGCCGATGAAAGGTCGCGGGCGGCGCGCATATCATCATTAGGAATGTCATTACCTACGGTGAGCATTTGTAGAATTTCATTGATAGTTGTATCTTTTCGTGACTTCTTTTCCTTCATCAGAAGTATGCCGAGCAATGTAAGCTGCTCATCTGAACCGAAATCATCCGGAATCTGTACCGAGTATCTCTTGGTAGTAGGATTGCAGATAATCTCACACTCGAACAGTTCCATCAAATCATTTTTGATACGATGGAAAGTTCGCTCCGAAATTTCTGTTTCGTTCTGATCGTTCTTTATTGAATTAGCCCATTTGTCGCTTATCTCGTTGCGGGTTATACCGAAGGATGATGCAGCGAGAATCTCGTTCATTACCCATAAAAGGCGTTTAAGTGAAGGTATTGACATAATTATATTTCAATTAAATTGGGGGTATTTAGTTTTGAATAATCTTCGTTCATGATTGCGCCATTGGAGAATACTACGTCACCTTGGCGCAAGATACCATGCTGGCGATGGATATGCCCGAAAAGATGAGCTTTGGGGTGGAGAGTTTCTATCTTTGATAAAATTTCGCGCGAACCGTAGTTTATTTCATCATCATAGTCAAGGATACCATAGGCCGGAGAGTGCGTAATCAGCACATCAGTTTTATCGGGGATTCTATCGTAGTTGCGACTTTGACGTTCAGTAATACAATCGCTCATGAACATTGGCACACCATAGAACAGGATACCATCAATCTCGATTCCGGAGTTGCAAAGATAATGCACATTCTCATCTAGCCCATCAATATTGGCACCATAAAGACATTCATCGTGATTGCCACATATGAATATTTTTTGACGATATGGCAAGCCGCAGAACCAGTTCAAAAAGTCTATCGCTTCCTCCTCAGTTCCAACCATGCAGAAATCACCGGAATGTACCACCACATCGGCCTCAGGCAATGCCTTTAGCCGACGATGACAATTGTGGGTGTCTGATAAATGGAGTATTCTCATGCTGATTCATATTATTTTGCAAAGTTAATAAATATGGCTGACAAATTATGGCAGCCAAAGATTTTTTTTTTGCAAACCAAAAGGACGGTTTTGGTTTGTGGTTTGAGGCTGAGGCTTGAATCAGCCACACCACATCACCAACGCCGCCCTACCCAGAGAGGGCGGCGGCATCGCCAAAAGGATAAAAACTGCTCGCCTTCGGCGAAAAACCAACCTGGTAGGGACGTGATACTTCACGTCCGCCCATAATATTGATACCATGTTGAATGTCAGTCATTTGTGGCGGACGCGAAGTGTCGCGTCCCTACCATGCAAAATCGTTTTGGGAGATTGACACAACCTCTTTTCAAGAAATCATTTTGTCATCAGGGGTTTTTCGCCGTGAAACGGCGAGCGGTTTTTATCCTTGGGGCAATGTGGTGAGCCCTCGTAAGAGGGTGGCGGAGGGATTGTGTGGTTGGCGGCATGGAAACTCGTTTCCAATGACGCAAGGCGCACAATCTCTCCGCCAAATGCGAAGCATTCCACATTGCCCCAAGGCTGTTTTTCATGTTTTTGTTTTTGATTCCATTCACAATTCGGCAACAATGCATTATCTGTCCTCAGGACTTTTCCACTGAGCCCCGCCTATCACTTGACCATCAATTCATAATCCTGTTTTGGGTTGGGGATTTTGCATGTTATCCCTGACGAAAGTTGACGGATTTAACAGAAATAATTCGTGGAATTTGTGCAATTCGTGGTTAAAAATCAGCCACAAATTAGCACAAATTAGCACAAATTTTCACGAATTAGTTTTGACTTTCCTAAATCGCCCTATTTTGCGTGGAAGCGAAATGGAGATTTTTACTTGGAAGTTGTGAATTTGCATTTACACCACGGGCAGTTTTTGTGTTGGCTCACTATTTGATAGGCCTGATTGCCCATAAAGTGATGGCACTTTGGATTGGGGCAAACATAATAACTATTGAACAATTCTGTAGCCTCTTCTTTTTCATCTATACTATTATCGATCAAACCTTTAAAGAAACTAAAAATCATCAAAACAATGCCTATACTAGCGAGTATCGCTGTAATCCAAAAAACTTCATCACACTTCATTCTATTCGCCAATGCGGCTAAAGCGCCACTGCCTAATGTGAACATTGGCGAGGCGCTGCGCAACAAAGTGGTGGTTCGCTGTCGGCGTTGAATGTCTAATAGCGTTTCGTGGTAATCATCCCACACTGCTTCAAGGTGTGCTATTGAATAGGTGGGGGTGGATGGTTTTTGCACTGGGCGTGGAGGTGATGATGGCGCCTGACGAGGGGCAAATGATGGTGCTTGCCGTGGGGCGGGAGATGGTGCCGCCAACGGTAGCAAGTCTGCCACTTTCAAGGTGGTGGTGCCGCTGAGCGTGATATATGTGTTTGGCGTGACTATCGTTTTCATCACCCTATTCCCATTCACCACTGTACCCTGCTGACTTTTATTCAGCAGGGTATAGGTACCGTCGCCATTGTCGGTGAGCCAGCAATGCTCACGGCTCACAGTGGGGTCGGTAATTTCAATTCTTTGCGTGGCTTTGCTTCTGCCACGTCCTACTATTATCGTCATTTGTTCTTATTTGCTATATATAAATCTTTTAGTTTTCGTAATGCTTCTTTGTTTACCTCCACCTTTAGTATGCAAGGCGAGGTCATATCACTAAGCACCAATTCCTGCTTAGGCACATTGATGTGTATGATGTGCGACAAGTTCACTATCACACTCCGCCCAATGCGCACGAAAGGAATGGTTCTTCCTCTCATGCGGTCGTCGTCAAGCATCTTTTCAATCGACATCAAATTGGTGGGAAGTGTCACACGATGGTTGTTCAGAAAGTACACGTCGGTGTAGTTGCGGTCGGCTTTAAAAAAGCCCACCTTTCTCAAATCCACCCGAATCAACTCATCGCGTGTATTGAAATACAAGACACTAATTTCCTTGTTGTCGTTCATTTTTAATCCATATAACCGTTGTTGTAATTAAAATATATGCTTATATATCTATTGCGTCACTGCTTGAAGATGCTTCAGATGCTGGATTTCCGCTGACAGGGCTGTCAGTGCTTTCTCCACCACTTTCACTTATCTCGTGTTCCTCGGCAGACTTGGCTTTTGGTGGGGATAAACTCTTTTTGTGTGCTGTATCTTGACTTTCCTTATTTTCTGGTCGAGTATGTCGCCCTGGTCGAGGAGATTGCACAGTTTTCGCTTGCTGTACAACATCTGTTGGAACTGACTTTTTGAGCCATTGGAAAACAGAAGGGAATTTGGTGTAAATTCGAGTTGAATCGTCACCCCTCAATTCAGACCCGGTGGTTTTTTTTTCTTCGGATGAGCCAAAGAATATAAAAGCAACTACTATAACGACAAACACAGCAAACGACAACAATGCAAATTTCACCATTTTCTTTTTTTCTTCAGCACGCTCTTGTTGGGCAATTTGTTTTGGGGGTATAGGCGGAACACCTGACGATTGTCGTTGTCCGCCAGCCTTTTGTGCCACTGCCGCCATTGCTCTTGCCTTTTGTGCGGCTTCGCGTTGCCTCATGGCCTCCTGCTGCGCTTTGAGTTTGGCATCTTTGCGTGCGGTTTCCTCTCGCTGCTTCAGTGCCTCTTCGCGCGCTTTGAGTTCTGCCTCTTTGCGTGCCAAGCGTTCGGTTTCGGCGTTAACTTTGGTTTCGGCATCATTTGGAGTCTCATGGGGGGCTTGTTCCACGGTCACCGCCACCTGTTCCTCGTCGTCTTGAGCCACGTCGGTCTCCTCTTTCTGCACATCAAGCACAGGAATGAGCCAGCAAGTGTAATTATCGTGTGTTTTGCCATCACACACCTTCTTGATGGCGTTGATTTTCGCGTTGTCGTCCAAAGTCTGGTTTTTCAGTATCTCGCCGAGAGTGTCGTTGGTGAGTTGCTCGAGCACACCGTCGCAGCACAGGAAGAAGTAGTCGCCAGCCTGCACATCGTCGATATTGAGAATGTCGGCTTTGTATCTACGCTCCAAATGTGGTTGCATGGCGCGCGTAATCACATTCTTCTGTGGAAAATCGGCAGCCTCCTCCTCGGTGATTTCACCCGATCGCAGCAAATCGTTCACCAGCGAGTGGTCGGCAGATTGGTATATAATGCCTGAGCGTCCATGCTCATCGGCAAGCGATGGTCGAATGTGATACACACGGCTATCGCCGATATGCGCCACCAGCGCGCCGCCACGGTGCAGCACGAGGCACGTCATGGTGGTGCCCATTTTCTTCACAGCGCCATTGTCCACCTTGTCGAGTTCATCGTAGCCATAGGCAAGGGCTTGCTCAAACATCGCCTTCGTGACGATTCCATCGGGAGAGGGATGTGAGGTGAGATATTTACCGAGGGCGGTGGCGGCTGTTTTGCTCGCTAATTCACCATTGTCATGGCCACCCATGCCATCACACATCAAAAACACGCGGTCGTCCACGGTCACAGCATTGGGCAAAGGCCACAGAAAGTCTTCTTGGTTGTCCTTGAGTCCAATTTCTGAAAAACTAAGGGGTTGTTTAATCGTTATTTTCATACAATTCTTGTTGCGTCGTTATCAGTTGCTTCAAATATCACTTCAGTTTCTCCCAATGTGAGTCGGTCTCCAAATTTCAGGATAATCACATCGCCACGCATAATGTTTTTCCCATTAAGTTGGATAATGTTTTTCGACCCAATTTCCACCAGATGATGCTCAAGGCCATACCTCGTCCTCACCACGTCGATTTGCACATGTCGGCGGCTCATATACTCATCGTTATATTTGTCGCTTCCTATTTGCATATCGGCGGTGCCGGTTTTTGCGAGTCGGCCCAGCACCTGCGAGCCCACACGGAGTTCACAGATTTGCCCTGTTTGCATCACTCTCATTTGTCCGGGGTCGGTGTTCACCATCTGTTGCGATGGCCCCATCTGGGTGCTGCAGTCGTCAGCGCCCTGACCGCCTTTGCCCGCTTGGCCTATCTGGTATAGGCTCACTTTCGCTTTAAATTTACAGATGGGGCAAGTGAGCATTTTGTCTTGAATGCCGGGAGCACCCTCAATCGATAGGCGCGAGCGGCAATTCGGACATACTACCGTTAGTAATCCCATTTTTATCGTTTTTCCGTTTTTAGTGTTTAAATATCAGTTAAGCCAGCATCTGCGTCGGGCATACAATCGTCGAAGCCGTCGTCGGACGAGCAGTCCATATAGTCTTCCGGAGCAGGTTCGTCGCATCCGTAGTTGTCGGCGCAAGCAATGTCGGTACCGAACGCGTCGGCTGCGTCGCCACTATCCTCAGGTGTGTAGAAGGCTTGGTGAAGAGTCTCTTGTGAGTAGCCGGCAGGTGTAGTTCCCGTGGTTTGCACTTCTTCCACGATGGTTTCCTCTATCGATTGTTCAACGTTTAATACAGAAGCATCTTGAGTAAGCGGATCGTGAACTGTGTCGGTTGATTCCACATTCACGAAGGTGAAGTTGTTGTTCTCGTTTGTGATGGTGTTTCCATCGCCAGCGTTCAGCACATCCGTGCTGGCAGGCACACCCACCACCTTTACGTCGGAGGCATCATTGAGAGCGTCGTCGGACTGCACATTAATGACAGTGACATTGTTGTTGACAACCGAGATGTTGTTCCCATCGCCAGAGTTCACAATACTCGAATCGGCAGGCATACCCACCACCTTCACATCGGTTTCGTCGTAGGGAGCAGTTTCAACATGTGTGCCATGATGCGACACTGATGCGTGAACTGGTTGGCTCGACTTTATGCTCACCTCCAACTCATCGGTTGCTATTTTTTCTGGTTCTACTTCTTCTTTAGCGGTCTCTTCTTGCGCGGGTGCTTCCTCTTCTGGGTTGTCGGTATAGGCATCGTAAGCATACTTGCCAGCCACTGCGGCGCCCACACCCAATGCGGCACCTGCTGCTATGCCAGCCACGCGGGCACCTTTATTTGTGCTTTTCTGTTTCCGTGGATATGCGGGAGGCACTTCTTTTTGCTCTTGTTGAGGCTCATTCTGAGTCTGGGTTCCGTTTTCATTCTGAGTCGGATTTTGACCTACATTCTCGTTTTGATTCTCATTCTCGTTGAAAATCTTAGTTGCATCGTTATCCATAATAGAAATATTTTTTGTTATTAGTTTTTATTGTTGTTAATTATTCACATTGCAAAGGTAAACACTTAATTTTAAACCACAAACCCCTCGCAACCCATAAAGTACCAACCCCACCGCTTAAAGTACCAACCGCCTAAAAATAGCAGGCTTTTCTCGGAGAGTGCCGTATCAAATCCACGACTCACAATTCCATTCATAACGTAGGGCGATCCCATCATAACGTAGGGACAGTTGCCCAAATCTCTGTTTGGGTACACATCCTTGGATTTGCCAGAAAGTCATCGTATGGAAAATCTCCTTTGGATTCCAACACACATTGTATTCCTTCATAATAGTCTATCACAATGACAGACTTTACTTTGGCATTACAAAGTCTTTTATCAACGAACGATGTATATCCATAGTCTAATTTTTATTTTGCTAATCTGTTAATACGGCTCTTTCATTTAAAATTGTTTTGAATTTTCAACATTTATGAGTATCGGGTGGTTAAAAGCAACTCTTAATTTCACCATTCTCAACTCATTCATAACTCAATACTTTTTTATTTAAAGGAACAATATCCGCTGATAATTGTAGCAATCCATAGTATTGCACACAAAATAACCTGATTCACAGGTAAGTAGTATCCATTGTAATCATTATTACATAAATCTATGACATACAATGTATCTCCAAGAGCACAGCCTCCTAAAATAATAGTGGCGATGGCCAACAACCCTTTTGCCGTACTTAGCAAGAGAATCTTTTTCTTTAATATAAAAAGCGAGATTGTAATGAGGGCAAAAACTGCCGCCCAAACTTCGACAAGCCACACCCAAGAATGGGAACACGTTTTAGTGGCTTCTTCAAAGGCCCACAATCCGAACACAACAGTAATGCCGAGCATTATGCTAGACATAAAAGAATAAAACACCTTCATAAGATCATAATTTTTATTGAATTATTCATTAATATAAAATACAATCCACGAGACTGTATTTTCTAAGTAACAAAAATTTATATTAGTTCTTTGTATGAGTTTACAATATTGTCCTAAATAATTTCGAGAAAAACAAAAAAGGAAGTGGGCACTAAGGAGAGAAAATTACTACCTTTGTAGCGAGTTACTAGTTCAACCACTTCCTATGGCAAATTTAACACTTTTCGCACAAATAATCTCGCTTCTTCCCAAAAAAAATCAGGAAAAACATCAATGAGTCGGGAACAGACAAACACTGTAAGGACTACAACACATGGAACCAGTTTGTCAGTATGGTGTTCAGTCAGTTTTCGGGCTGTGATTCAGTGCGCGATGTCTCCAATGGATTGAAATCAGCCACGGGCAACCTGATTTACCAAAATTGACCTTGTGAAGTGGCTGAACGAGCCATTTACGCTACCTCCAGATGTCATTATTTTCGCATAAGGGGAATTAAATCACTATTGTTTTTGCAGGGTGTTGCCATTCCGCAACTTACTTCGTGCCAATCTTTTATTTAGGACAATATTGCCTCCTCACGGTAACTTTTCCACCATTTGACTATTTCGCCGTGGCAGCGCGCCGCCTGGGCCGGTGTCATCATGTCCACGCTCATGTGTGGGCGCATGTTGTTGTAGGAGTGCACGGCCTTTCCAACGGCCTCCCTGAAC
>OCLB01000180.1_pt1 | contig 14738 bp, 17 predicted proteins | sample 1495901 | NCBI WGS metagenome assembly OCLB01 (sample SAMN03418273, study PRJEB22391) | human gut metagenome | biome: human-gut; feature: organic feature; material: feces | host: Homo sapiens | place: Tanzania | collected 2013-01
TGCAAGGTTTCCGAGATTGTAACTCGGCAGCCTGGAAGTATTGAAAATCAAGGAAAAAATCGCGCCCGTGGTCGAAGGATTGGGCTATGAACTCGTCGACGTCAAAACAAGCGTGCAGTACGGCACCGACACCGTTACCGTCGTTATTTTCAAAGAAGGCGATATGGGGCTGGACGATTGCGAAAAAGTCCACAACGCCGTCGACGCGCTCTTTGACGAGATAAATCCTTTCGGCGACAAATCGTACAATCTGGAAGTATCGTCGATGGGGCTTGACTGGCCGCTTAAAACCGCTGACGATTTCCGCCGCCGTTTAGGGCAGGAACTTGAAATATCCTTGTTCCAAAAAATCGACGGCAACAAAAAAATCACGGGGATTCTGGACAGTTTCGACGACGACGGAATCACGATTAAACTCACCGATATCAAAACGGGCAAAGACCTTAACAAGTCTCTGACGCTTTCAAAAAAAGAAATCGCAAAGGCAAGTCTTGCAATCCGTTTCGAATAAAAATAAAAAATCAAAACTTAATATAGCGGTTTTCCGCAGGAGGTAATATGGTAAACAAGGACTTTTTCCAGGCACTCGATTTGCTGGAACAGGAAAAGAAAATAAGTCGCGAAAAAATGATCGAAGCGCTTGAAGCGGGCATACTTTTCGCTTTCAAAAAAGAATACGGCGAGGCGCGTCAGATAACAGTGCGCTGCGACGAAACCCGCAACACCATCAAAGTGTTTGCGTACAGAAACGTCGTGGAAACCGTCGAAGATCCCGAAAAAGAAATTTCTTTGGAAGACGCGCAGGCGATCAAACCGTCTTATAAACTCGGCGACGTCGTCGTCGAAGACGTCACGCCCAAGGACTTTTCCCGCATTGCGGCGCAAACCGCAAAACAAGTCATCATGCAACGCATCAACGACGCAAGTCGCGACGTCGTCATGAACGAAATGACCGAACGCGAGGGCGAAATCGTGTCGGCAACCGTAAGACGTAAAGAAGGTATGACTTATTACGTCGAAATCTCCGGAAACCAGATGGAAGGCGTTTTGGGACTTCCCGACCAGATCCAGGGCGAACGCCTGAACATCGGCGACGTCGTGAAAGTGTACGTCAAAAAGGTCAGAAGCACCGACTTCGGTGCGCAGGTTGTCGTGTCGAGAAGTGCGGCGGGCTTTGTAAAACGCATGTTCGAGTTGGAAGTACCCGAAATCCGCAGCGGACTTGTCAAAATCAACGGTATCGTCCGCGAGGCGGGCTACCGCACGAAAATGGCAGTGTCGTCGGACGATCCGTCGGTTGACGCAATCGGCGCGTGCATCGGTCCCAAAGGCAGCCGCGTAAACGCAATCGTGGCGGAACTCGGCGGTGAAAAAATCGACATCATTCCTTACTGCACCGATCCTCTTGAATTCGTCGCCCGCGCACTCAGTCCTGCTCCCGTGCAGATGGTGCAAATCAACGAAGAAGAAAAGAAAGCGAAAGTCGTCGTCGCCGACGAAAAACTCTCGCTCGCAATCGGCAAGCAAGGACAAAACGCGCGTCTTGCTGCGAAACTCACCGGCTGGAAAATCGACGTCAAACCTTACAGCGAAGTTATGAAGACGCTGTCGGTTGAATCGGCGGAGAACGAAAATGCCTAAGAAAATCCCGTCGCGCATGTGCGTCGTATGCCGAAATATGTTTGAAAAGCCCGACCTTATCCGCGTCGTAAAAGGTGCGGACGGCGTTTCAATCGACCTTACCGGCAAAAAAGCGGGGCGCGGCGCGTACGTCTGCAAAAATCCCGAATGCTTTGAAAAATGCGTCAAAAAACGCGTTTTCGACAGAGTGTTTCAGGAAAAACTTTCGGACGAAGTTTACGAATCCTTAAAGGAAGAATATGCAAAACTCGGACAAAATTCGTAGTTATCTGGGGTTCGCCGCCCGCGCGAACAAAATCGTGTTCGGGACGGAACGCATTTTAATGAAAAAAAGCGTGCCCGTCATCGTACTTGGCGCGGACGCAATGCAAAACACCGCAAAACGGATAAAAAACTACGCCGAAAGGTCAAACTCTCCCGTCGTCACCCTTGAAAACGGCACGATTGAGGAAATATTCAAAAAACAAAACTGCAAGGTGGTCGCCGTAACCGACGTCAGCCTTGCGAATGCTATAATTGAAAATGCGAAATAGCGGAGGTAATTTAATGGCAGAAAATAATGCGAAAAATTATGAAGGCGGCACGAAAGGACTCGGCTCGGTAAAAACCGACGTCGTATCTCCCGCGCTTCAAAAACTGACGGAACTTTCCGTAAAACTTCGCGCGCTCACCGATAATATCCTTGAAATCAAGGCGAAAAAAGCGCGTGAGGAAGAGGAAAGACGCGCCGAAGAAGAAAGAAGAAAAGAAGCGGAAGAACTTTTGAGAATCCAAAAGGAAGAAGCCGAAAAGAAAAAGGCGGAAGAAGAAGCCGCGGCAAAGGCAAAGGAAGAAGAAAAACCCGAGTTCGCGCCCGAAAAACCCGTCGAAGAAAAAGAAGAGGTTGCGGCTCCCGCAGCGCCGCAAGCACCCTTAAAGAAACCCGAAGCGGCAAAGACCGAACAAAAACCCGTCGTACAAACACGCATTTTCACACAAGACGACAGAAAACCTCGTCAGGACCGTCCGCAGGGACAAAATCGTCCGCAAGGCGCAGGTTTCAACAATAATAATCGTCCGCAGGGACAAAACAACGCGCGTCCGCAGCAGCAGACGGGCGGTTTCCAGAAGCCCAGAACGGGCGCGACGCCTCCGCCGCCTCCCGCAAACGCAAACAACAAGGGCTTTAAGGGGAACGCCGCTCCGCAAAAGAAAGCAGGCTCTCCGCAGGACGACAAAAAGGCGCAGAACAAGAAGTCGCTGATAAGGCGCGGCTTTATCGTGGAAGACAATCTCGGCAATATCGACGAGGAAGGCGAAAGCACGCAAAGCGGACGTTACCTTAAAAAACGTCCGAAGAAAAACGGCTTCAACATCACCGAAACCACAACCATAGATAAGGCTGTCATCACGACCGAGTTTATCTCAATCAAACAACTTTCCGAAAAAATCGGCAAGACGGGCAGCGAAATTCTGAAACAACTTATGCTCCTGGGCATAATGAAGACGATAAACGACGTCATCGACTTTGACACCGCAGACCTTGTCGCGGGAGAACTGGGCGTCACGCTTTCGTACGAACCCGAAAAGACCGCGGAAGATAAACTTGAAGATATCCGCGACGAAGAAAACGACACCGACGCCGACAAAGTTTCGCGTCCCCCAATCATCACCATTATGGGACACGTCGACCACGGCAAAACCTCGCTTCTCGACTACATCAGAAAGAGCAGCGTTGCGTCGGGCGAAGCGGGCGGCATTACGCAGCATATCGGCGCGTACACCGTGTCGCTGAACGGCAGGAACATTACGTTCCTCGATACCCCGGGACACGAAGCGTTCACGAGCATGCGTTTAAGAGGTGCGCTCGTTACGGACATCGCGGTCATCGTCGTTGCGGCCGACGACGGCATTATGCCGCAGACGGTCGAGGCAATCAACCACGCGAAAACCGCCGGCGTTTCGATTATCGTCGCCGTAAACAAAATCGACAAACCGAGCGCACAACCCGAAAGAGTTTTGCAACAGCTCACCGAATACGATCTCGTTCCCGAAGCGTGGGGCGGCACGACTCCCGTCGTATACGTCAGCGCGAAAACGGGCGAAGGCGTGAACGAACTTCTGGAAACGATACTTCTCGTGTCCGATATTCTGGAACTGAAAGCAAACCCGAATCGCTCCGCAAAAGGCAGCATTATCGAGGCGAAACTCGACAAAGGCAAAGGACCTCTTGCAACCGTCCTCGTACAAAACGGTACGTTGCACGTCGGCGACTTTGTCGTTGCCGGCACTTGCACCGGGAAAATCCGCGGCATGATCGACGACAAGGGCAAAAACGTGAAATCGGCAGGTCCGTCCGTTCCCGTATCGGTGCTCGGATTTTCGGAAGTGCCTAACGCGGGCGATCCCATCACCGTCGTTCAGGACGAAAAATTCGCAAAACAGGTCGTAAGCGAACGTATCATGAAACTTCGCAACGAAATGAACAATATGAAAGCGTCGACGTCGCTGGACGACATCTTCGCGCAAATCAAGAAAGGCGAAACCAAAACCCTTAATATCATCATCAAAGCCGACGTTCAGGGCAGCGTGGAGGCGGTCAAACAATCCCTTGAAAAACTGTCCAACGACGAGGTCAAGATTTCGGTCATTCACGGCGCGGTCGGCGCGGTCAATGAATCCGACGTAATGCTTGCATCGACAAGCGGCGCGATTATAATCGGCTTCAACGTACGTCCCGACGCAAAAGCGAAAGCAAGTGCGGAACGCTCGAACATCGACATCAGACTTTATCGCGTTATCTACGACGCAATCGACGACGTCAACGCCGCAATCAAGGGTATGCTTGCGCCGAAATTCCGTGAAAACATTCTGGGTAACGCCGAAGTCCGTCAGGTTTACCGCATCACGGGCGCAGGCACGGTCGCAGGCTGCTACGTCACGGACGGCAAAATCGTCAGAAACGCAAAAGTCCGCCTGTACCGCGACAATACGCTTGTGTACGAAGGCGAACTTAGCAGTCTTAAACGCTTCAAAGACGACGTCAAGGAAGTCGCAAGGGGCTATGAATGCGGCATGGGTATTCAGAACTTCAACGACATCAAGGAAGGCGACGTGATCGAAGCGTACGTAATGGAGCAAATCAATGAATAGTAAAATCGCGCGGATAAATTCGGAAATCGAGCGTCGCACGGCAGAGATAATCAACAATAAACTGTCTGATCCCCGTCTGAAAGGCGGGCTCATCAGCGTTACGTCCGCCCGCACGACTTCCGACCTTAAATTCGCAAAGGTGTACGTCAGTATGCTCAATATCGACGACGTAAAGGGCGCGCTCAAAGTGCTGAACGACGCGTCGGGCTTCATCAGGAACGAACTTAAATCCGCAATGGATATAAGAAATATGCCCGAACTTACCTTTATCCTCGACACGAGTATCGAGTACGGTATGAAAATCGACAAATTATTGAAGGAAATTCACGATAAGGAACAAAATGATTGAAAAATCGGTGATTTATAAATTCGTTTCCTTTTTCGACGGGGCTGAAAGCGTCGCGCTTTTGTGCCACGTAAATCCCGACAGCGACACTCTCGGCAGCGCGCTGTCGCTTCGTCTTGCGCTCAAAAAACTTGGGAAAAGATGCGACGTGTATTGCGACGACAACCCGCCCGAAAGACTGATGTTTTTACCTTCGGTAAAAGTCGTCAACGAGTGCGAAGGCGACAAGTTCAAAAAATACGACGTTTGCGTTGCCGTCGACTGCAACGATCCCGATCGCTTCAACGTCGCCGGGAAATATTTCAAAAACGCAAAAAAAACGCTTGTCATCGACCATCATAAAACAAACCGTAACTTTGCCGACTTCACGGTGTGCGACGCAAACGCGGGCGCAACTGCGGAGATTATGACCGACGTGATTTCGTGCTTGTCCGAAAACGCAAAACGCGACTTGTTCGACAAAGAAATCGCGACGCTTTTGTTCTCGGCAATAGTCGGGGATACGGGCGCGTTCTCTTTTGACAATACAACAAAAAACACGCTGGAAGTCGCGGGGAAACTGCTTGCGTACGGCGTTGACAGCCACTTTATAATTTATACGATGATGAAGTCGCAGACCGAAGGTCGCTATAAGCTGAAAGCCCGCGCAATGAATAATACAAGGTTTTTCGACGACGGACAAATCGGCATAATGACCTTTAAGACGACGGACTTTTCGGAAACCGGCACTTCGACGGCGGTCACCGACGGCATTATCAACGAGCTTATCGACGTCGCAAGCGTGAAAGTCGCGTTTGCGGTGAGCGAAGTCGGGGACAAGTATTACAAGGTAAGTATCCGCACGAAAGCGCCTTACGACGCGTCGGGTATTGCCGTAACGTTCGGCGGGGGCGGACACGAAAGGGCTGCCGGTTGCAGGCTTTCGGGCTATTACGAAGACGTCGTCGACAAACTTCTGAAATCTGCAAGGGACGAGATTTAGTATGCCCGACGGATTTATCAACGTATTGAAACCTTCATTTATGACCTCGTCCGACGTCGTTGTGAAAGTCAGGGGAATCCTGAAAAAGCATTACGGCGAAAAGGTCAAAGTCGGTCATCTCGGCACGTTGGATCCGGGCGGAGCGGGCGTGCTTCCCGTTGCGATCGGTAAAGGCGCAAGGCTTTTTTCGTACACCGACGAAAGTGTGAAAGTTTATCGCGCAGGGTTTAAATTCGGCGTCGAAACCGACACTTTGGACAGTTTCGGAAAAGTTACAAAAACTTGCGACAAAATCCCGAAAAAAGAAGAAATTTTGACGGTTTTGCCGAGTTTTATCGGGAAAATTGCGCAACTGCCGCCAAATTACAGCAGCATTTCCGTCAACGGAAAACGTGCGTACGACTTGGCGCGTGAAGGCAAAGATTTCACGCTTTCCGCGCGCGAAGTCGAAATTTTTAACATCGAACTTTTATACGTCGAAGACGGCAATTTCGTTTTTGAAATAACCTGCTCGTCGGGGACTTACATAAGAAGTATCGTGAGAGATATTGCGGCTGCGCTCGGCACGGTCGGGTACATGTCGTTTATAATAAGATTGAAATCGGGAAAATTCGAAATCGCGGACGCGGTAACGTTTGACGAAATCAGCGAAAATCCCGAAAAATATATTTTACCCGTCGGATTTTTCCTTTCGGACTTCAAGCGTTTCAACGTGCCGGAGCCGTTGTCGGAAAAAGTTCTGAACGGGGTTAAGGTTAAACTCAGAAAACTGCCCGAGGGCAACTTTACCGTTTACGTCAGGGGCGAACTTCTGGGAATCGGCGTCGAAGAAAACGGCTGCCTTACTGTCAGAACGAGGCTTTTATGAGAATCGTCGAACAAAGTTACGACAAAGAAATAGTGCTTGCGCTCGGATTATTCGACAGCGTGCACAGGGGACACGTCCATCTTATTTCGGAAGCAAAAAAACTTGCGGACGATATGGGCGTCGAACTTGCCGTGTTCACATTCAGAAACAATCCGTTCTCTTATTACGGTCGGGACACGAAAATGGTGTTCACGTTTGAGGAACGCACGAGAATTTTTGATGAACTCGGAGTGGACGTCGTCATCGGCAAAACGATGGATTACGAATACGCGCGCACCTCTCGCGAAGATTTCATCGTAAGCATTGCGATGAATTTCAAGGTAAAAGCCGTCGTTTGCGGCGCGGACTATACTTTCGGCTACAAGGGCAGCGGCGACGTGGAGTTTTTGAAATATTATCTGAAAACGCGTGAAATTCCGCTGAAAATCGTGCCGTATCTTTGCACGGACAACGGCGACAAAATCAGCAGTAATTTAATCAGAAAATATCTGTCGGAAGGGCGCATGCGACTTGCAAACCAGCTTATGGGGCGTCCTTATATGATTTCGGGCGACGTCGTGCATTGCTTCGGGCGCGGGCGCGAATTCGGTTTTCCGACGGCAAACCTTTTCCTTCCCGACGAAAAAGCGGTTATTCGGGAAGGCGTTTACGCAACGACGGTCGAAGTGGACGGATATATTTACAATTCCGTCACGAATATCGGCAGCAAGCCGACTTTCAACGACTACTCTTTGACAATCGAAAGTTTTTTGGTGGATTACAAGGGAAATTTGTACGATAAATATATCACCGTGTATTTTTACAGCAAAATCCGCGACATTAAAAAATTCAATTCGGAATGGGAAGTTCGCGATCAGATCGGAAAAGACCTGGAAGTCGCGAAAATGACAAACAGGAACTTATGATAAAATTCGGACCAAGCGGAAACAGCGAAAGTTTTTACAACGAAGGACATAAATCGACGGTCGAAGCCCCGAAATGGGTGAAAGAAAGAGGACTCGATATTTACGAATACTCTTTCGGCAAAGGCGTCCTTATGGGTGAAAACACCGCAAAACTCATCGGCGCCGAGGCGCAAAAATACGGCGTGGAAATCACGGCGCACGCTCCGTACTTCATAAACTTTGCAAATCCCGACGACGAAAAGGGCGAAAAAAACGGGTTTAATTACCTTTTGGACAGCATGCGGATTCTGGGGTTTATGGGCGGCAACAGGGTTGTTTTCCACAGCGGTACGGAAACCAAGCAAAAACGCGAAGTCGCGCTTGAAAATATCATAAAACGACTGACGATTTTTAAGGACGTCAAAAAATCCGAAGGATACGAAAATTTCATAATTTGTCCCGAAACAATGGGAAAATTTGCACAAATCGGCGATTTGGACGAGATAATTCGTATTTCCAACATTGACGAAAGCTATTATCCGTGCATTGATTTCGGTCATCTTAACGCGCGTTCTCTCGGTGGGCTTAAAACCTATGAGGACTACGAAAACGTCATCAAAAAACTTTTGAACGGTGTCGGTCGCGAAAAGACGGAAAACATGCACGTTCACTTTTCAAAAATTATGTTTAGCGGCAAGGGCGAGGTCAAGCATCTGACTTTCGACGACGACGTTTACGGTCCCGAATTTCCGCCCCTTGCGAAGGTGTTTTTCGATTACAAACTCACGCCTTACGTTTTGTCGGAAAGCGCGGGCACGCAGGCGGAAGACGCAAAAACGATGAAAGACGAGTATTTTCGGCTTGTTTAACTTGCCTTTTGCGTCCGAAACGTTTTACAAAGTACAAGATATTGTGTTATAATATACGTTATGAAAAACTTGAATGCGATTTTCAAAAAATTCAAAGGCGTTGACGGCGCGCTCATCACGTCGGAACCCGGCACATTTTATCTTTCGGGGTATATTAACGACGCGGCTTTCATTCTTCTGACGAAAGACTCTGCGTTGTATTTCACCGACAGCCGCTACACCGAAGAAGCGACGGCTGCCTGCGGCGACCTTGCGGAAGTCGTAACGGTGAAAAGCAGCAACGTCTTTTCGACGATTGCGGAATACGTCCAAAAGTTTAATATAAAAACCTTGGGTTTTGAGGGGAAATACGTTTCTTTCAACACCTATTCGGCGATGGCAAACGCTTTCGACGGCGTAAAACTCGTGCCTGTCGATAACGCTCTGGACGAAGCGCGCATGGTAAAAACCCGTGAGGAACTTTCGCTCATCAAAAAAGCGGCGGCAATCAACGACAAGGCTTTCACGAGAATGCTTAAAAAAGTCAAAGCGGGCGTTACCGAAAAACAACTTTCTTCGGAACTCGAATATCAGATGCGAAAACTCGGCGCGGACGGTCTTGCGTTCACGACGATCGTCGCATTCGGCGCAAACACCAGCAAGCCGCACGCTCACGCGGGCGACACACGCCTTAAAGAAGGCATGCCCGTTACGATCGACTTCGGTTGCAAATACAAGGGTTATTGCAGCGACATCACAAGGACGTTCGCTTTCGGCGATCCCGGAAACGATTTCAAGGACGTTTACGAGGCGGTTTTGCAGGCAAACTATAAAGGCATCGAGGCAGTGCGCGCCGGCGTGAAAGCGTCGGACGTTGACAAAGCCGCGCGCGATTACCTTAAATCGAAAGGGCTTGATAATTATTTCACCCACAGCACTGGACACGGCGTCGGCGTTGAAATTCACGAGCATCCTTTTGAAAACTCGACTTCCGAAACCGTACTCAAAAAGAATATGGTCGTCACGGTTGAGCCCGGCGTCTATATGGAAGGCTTGTACGGCGTGAGAGTCGAAGATCTGATTATTGTTGAAAACGACGGATGCAACGTCATCAGTCGCTTGGATAAAAAACTATTGATTTTGTAAAATACAGGAGGTTCTTATGGCATTTGTTACTGCGGGCGATTTTAGAAAAGGTATCACCTTTCAAGACGGCAACAATATCTTCATTATCGTAGATTTCCAGCACGTTAAACCCGGCAAAGGAGCGGCTTTCGTCCGCACCAAAATTAAAAACATTATTACGGGCGCTGTTTTGGAGCGTACTTTCAACCCCGTCGATAAGTTCGAGCTTGCTCATATCGAGCGTAAAGAAATGCAATACCTTTACAACGACGGCGAACTTTACTACTTCATGGATCAGGATACGTATGAACAAATCCCCATCATGAAAGACCTGCTTGGCGATACGCTCAACTTCATTAAGGAAAATATGACCGCAAACATCGCTTTCTTCAACGGCAGCCCCATCTCCGTCGAAGCGCCTAACTTTGTCGAACTTGAAATCACCTTCTGCGAACCCGGTGTAAAGGGCGACACGGCAACCGGCGGCAGCAAACCCGCAACGCTTGAAACCGGCTATATCATCCAGGTGCCTTTCTTCGTGAACCAGGGCGATACTATAAGGGTTGATACGCGCACGGGTGAATACATGTCCCGTGTGTAAAAGTCATAATTTAGCGACCTTTTGAGTTTTTGGCAAAACCTTACTCGGTTACGTACGCCAAAGTACGCGCCCTCGTAAGAACTTGCCAAGAAACGTCAAAATCTCATCAAAATTCTGACTTTTAAGACTATTTGAAATTTAAGCACCCTCAAAGGGTGCTTTTGTTTTGGGAAAAACATATTTAATTTAATAATCTCATATACTTTCGTATGAAAAAAACGAAAAAGTATGAGTTGCTTTCAAACGTTGCGATTGTTTTTATGCTTGCGATTGTCGTTGTCGGGGCGTTTTCGGGCGGGTTTTATGCGGTGCAGAAAGAAAAAGAAACCTATGCGCCGATATACAAAGGCTCGCGCGAAGAAAGAAAAATCTGTCTTATGATAAACGTGTATTGGGGGACGGAATACGTCCTGCCGATGGCGGAACTTTTCAAAAAATATAATTTCAACACGACGTTTTTTATCGGCGGCAGTTGGGCGGCTGCTAATCCCGACGTTGTCAGAAAACTTTCGGACATGGGGTTCGAACTCGGAAATCACGGATATAATCATAAAAACCACAAAAAACTGAGCAAGGAAGAAAACAAAAAGGAAATTATCGTTACCGAACGGTTGCTGAAAGAAATCACGGGGCGCGAGCCGTCGCGGCTTTTTGCGCCGCCTTCGGGGGAAATGGGCGATAATATGAACAAGGTTTGCGACGAGTACGGCTACAAGGTGATAATGTGGACAAGGGACACCGTAGACTGGCGGGATAAAAACCCGTCGCTCACGTTTTCCCGAGCGATAAAAGACCTTGCCGCGGGCGACCTTATTCTGATGCATCCGACGGCGCACACGCTCGAAGCGTTGCCGAAAATTCTGGAATACGTGAAAGCGTCGGGTTTCGAAGCGGCGGCGGTGTCCGACGTAATTTAATTTCAATGCGATTTTGATTGAAAATAGTCGCGCCTTATGATAAAATATCAAATATGAAAAAATTAAAAAAATATAAAAACGGATTAACTCTTGCGTATTACGACATGCCTAAGCTTCACAGCGTGTCGATCGGCGTATTCGTAAACACGGGCAGCGTCAACGAAACGCCAAAGACGAACGGGCTTTCGCATTTTATCGAACACACGATGTTCAAGGGCACGAAACGTCGCACGGCATTCGACATCGTTGCTGACACCGACGCAATGGGCGCGAACATTAACGCATACACTTCAAAAACCGCAACTTGTTATTACATTCAGTGCGTCGATAACGACTTTGAAAACTGCGCCGATATTTTGTCGGACATATATTTCAACAGCGTGTTTCCCGCGGACGAGCTTGAAAAAGAAAAGGGCGTTATTCTGGAAGAAATCGCAATGTGCAACGACACGCCAGACGATTTGTCGTACGAAATCGCGTCGACGGCTTTTTACAAAGGACACCCTTTGGCGCGCCCGATTCTGGGCAGTGCGAAAAACGTAAAATCGTTCACGCGCGACGATGTTTTCAGATATATGGACGAAAGATATACCGCCGACAATACCGTGATTGCGGTTGCCGGCAACGTCCGTTTTGAAAAGGTCGACGAAATCGTGGAAAAGTATTTTATCGGGAATTTTACAAGGATAAAGTCCAAAAAAAGGAAAATCGACGTCCCCGAAACCAACAGCGTTTACGTCAAAAAATTCAAAAAAATCGAACAAAGCAACATAAATATTCTGTTCCCGTCAACGTCGTATAACGACGAAACGTTCAATGCCGTAAAAATTTTCAACTCCGCATTCGGATTCGGCATGAGCGGAAGACTGTATCAGCATATCCGCGAAAGGCTGGGGCTTGCGTATTCGGTATATTCATACCTTTCGGCATACAAACAAGCGGGACACGGAATGATTTATCTCGGAACGAACGTGCAAAACGTCGAGCGCGCTTTGGAAGCCGTGAGAAAGGAAATCGAAGAAGTGAAGCGCACGGGGCTTACCGACGACGAGTTTTTGCGCGGCAAAGCGCAGATAAAAAGCGCGTTTGTTTTCGGGCTGGAAACGAGCATCGGAAACATGAACCTTTTGGGCAAACACGCGTTGCTTACGGGCGAAGTCGCCGACGTCGAAGAGCTTATCGGGAAAATCGACGCGGTAACTCCCGAGGACGTCAGAAAAGCCATCGACGTAAATTACGATTTGTCAAAGGCAACCGTCGGATACGTCGGTCCGAGAATTGACAAAAATCTTTTGGATATTCTGAAAAATTAACGAAATTTTTTGCAAATGAGGTATTTTTAATGGAAAAACAGTTTGAAGAAATGGAAATGCTGGAACGCATTTTTTACATGCAGAACCTTTTTGACAGCGACCTTATCAAAAACCGAAATCTTGAATTTTCAAAGGAAGAGTGGATACAAAAAGAAGTGCTTGCAATCGTATCCGAACTTGCGGAACTCCTTTCGGAAGTCAACTTCAAATGGTGGAAAAACCCGAAGCCCGTGAATGACGATAACGTCAAGGACGAGCTTGTCGATATCCTGCATTTTTTCACCGCGGCGTGCATCCATAGCGGTATGGACGCGAAGGAACTTTACGAAAGATACATGCGTAAAAACAAGGAAAATTTCGACCGTCAGTACGGCAAAAGCCAAAAACACGGCTACGAACTTGACAAAATGTGACGGAAAGTGCGACTTTTACTTGCGCTAATAAATAATATAGTGTATAATTTATTTAACTTTTGAAATTTCGGAGGCTATTATGAAACACGTTAACACCGTCGTAAAATCTTGCTTACATAAAGAAGGCAAAATCGGTTGCGGAGAATGCAACAGCAGCTGCCAATCGGCTTGCAAAACCAGCTGCACGGTCGGCAATCAAAGTTGCGCGCAACGCGAAGAAAGGATCAACACCAAAAAAGAGAGCAAATAATGGTACATTGTTTTACCTATACCCATAAAGGTAACCCGCTTTACTTTGTATGGGACGTAGAAAGCGGCAGTCTGCATAACGTGGACGAGGCTGCTTTTTTAGTGTCGAAAAAAAGATATCAGCAGCTTTCGGACGACGAAAACAAACGTTTTCTGAAATTGTCGGAGTCCGACCTGAAAGAAATCGACGCGGAACTTGACCTTCTTGAAAAAGACGGCGTCTTAAACGCGCCCGAAGTCAGGATAAATCTTCCGTCGTCGGGGGAAATCAAGGCGATGTGTCTGCATATCTGCCACGACTGCAATTTAAGGTGCAGTTACTGCTTTGCAAAAGACGGCACGTACAACACCCCGCGCGACTATATGTCGTTTGAAGTCGGCAAAGCCGCGCTCGATTTCCTGTTTGCAAATTCCGGGAAACGCCATAATCTGGAAGTCGACTTTTTCGGCGGAGAACCGCTGATGAATCTTGATAACGTCAAAAAAATCGTGGCGTACGGCAAGGAAAAGGCGAAGTCTTTGGGCAAGGATATCAAATTTACTTTGACGACCAACGGCGTCCTTCTGAACGACGACGCGATAAAATACCTTAACGAAGAGATGGATAACGTAGTTATCAGCATCGACGGCAGACGTGAAATTCACGATAAACTCCGCGTCACGCCGAACGGCAAGGGAAGTTACGACATCGCTCTCAATAACGCCAAAAAATTCCGCGCGGTCAGGGGCGACAAGCGTTACTATATCCGCGGCACTTTTACACAAAACAACGTCGACTTTTCGCGCGACGTCCTTGTGCTGAACGACGAAGGGTTTGACCAGATTTCAATTGAACCCGTGGTTTTGCCCGACGACAGTCCGCTTGCATTGCACGAAAAAGACCTGCCCGAAATTTTTAAGCAGTACGACGAGTTGTCGGAAGAGTATATCGAAAGAAGAAAGGGCGACAAATGGTTCAATTTCTTCCATTATATGATCGACCTTAAAAACGGTCCGTGCGTTGCGAAAAGGCTCACCGGTTGCGGTGCGGGCAAAGAGTACGTTGCGGTCACGCCGACGGGCGACATTTTCCCGTGTCACCAGTTTGCAGGCGGCGACGGAAAATTCTTTATGGGCAACGTTATGGACGGCACTTTCAACCGCGATATCCAGAAAACCTTTGAAAATATCAACGTGTATTCCAAGGAAGATTGCGGAAAGTGTCCCGCGAAGTATTATTGCAGCGGCGGTTGCGTCGCGAACAGCTATAACTTCAATCACGACCTGACGAAGCCGTACAAGCTGAGTTGCGAGATGATGAGGCATAGGTTAGAGTGTTCGCTCGCCATCTACGCCGTGGAAGAATCCGAAAATTAGCGACTTTTCGGCGTTTTTGCAAAACCCCACTCGGTTACGTACGTCAGTACGCGCCCTCGTGAG
>OCLB01000183.1_pt1 | contig 14681 bp, 10 predicted proteins | sample 1495901 | NCBI WGS metagenome assembly OCLB01 (sample SAMN03418273, study PRJEB22391) | human gut metagenome | biome: human-gut; feature: organic feature; material: feces | host: Homo sapiens | place: Tanzania | collected 2013-01
CCCTTTGCAGAATGACGTATGAGGAATAGTCCAGGAACCAGTCCTTGAACATTCCCGAAAGCTTGTACTTCCTGCTGTCGGAACTAAGCAGCTTGTCGTATTTCCCTGAAGATTTCGCCGATGTCTCGTCAATCGGCTCCTCGTTCAGTTCCTCGTCCTCGTTGCCTCCTTCCGGAGCCTCGATGTCATCCCACTCGTCGTCCTTTGCCATATCAAGATATTCCTCTAATGATTATTAATTATTTTGTCCAATGTTATTCCTCGTACCCGAACTTCCTGAGTTCCTTGCGGTTCTCCCTCCAGTCCGGATTGACCTTCACGAACAGCTGAAGGAAGACCTTCTTCTGGAAGAAGTCCTCCATCTCCAGCCTGGCTTCAGTGCCGATCTTCTTCAAAGCCGAGCCTCCCTTGCCGATGATGATGCCCTTCTGGGAGTCACGCATCACGTAGATGACTGCGCTGATCTCGTACCTTTCACGGCCTTCCTTGAAAGCCTCCACGGCTACCTCGCAGCTGTAAGGCACTTCCTGGCTGTAGTTCTCCAGAATCTTCTCTCTGATGATCTCGGAGGCGAAGAAACGGAGGTTCTTGTCGGTGAACTGGTCCTTGTCGAACCACGGCGGCGCGACCGGAAGCCCGCTCATCACTGCGTTCAGCACACTCTCAAGGTTGAACCTCTCCTTGGCCGACACCGGAATTATGGTCGCTTTCGGAAGCTGCTCCTGCCAGTAGGCGATCAGGTCGGTCACCGTCTTCTGGTCGCTGACATCGATCTTGTTGATGACGACCACCACCGGGCAATCCAGCTTCTGGAGTTTTTGAATATATTCAATGTTCTTGTCGCTCTTTTCAACCACGTCCGTCACGTAGAGGATGATGTCCGCGTCTCCGATGGCGGCGTCCACGAACTTCATCATATCCTCCTGCAGGCGGTAGTTCGGCTTGAGCATACCGGGAGTGTCTGAGTAGACGATCTGGCAGTCGTCGGTGTTGACGATGCCCATGATCCTGTGCCGGGTGGTCTGCGCCTTCGCCGTGACGATGGACAGTTTCTCTCCTACCAGGGCATTCATAAGCGTGGATTTGCCAACATTCGGATTACCGATGATGTTGACAAATCCAGCTCTGTGTTCAGTGTGTTTGTCCGGACTAGACATAGGCCCCCATCTTGAGGACATTGACCTCGCCCTCGCTGAGGTATCTCCACTCGCCCTTCTTGAGGCCCTTCTTGGTGAGACCCGCGAAGTAAACCCTGTCAAGAGCCTTCACGTCGTAGCCGAGGGATTCGAAGATCCTTCTGACGATCCTGTTCTTGCCGGAGTGGATCTCGATGCCAAGACGTCTGTGGTCCTCGGCGTCGATATATTCAAGCTCGTCGGCCTTGATGTTGCCGTCGTTGAGGTCGAGACCCTCTGTGAGGATCTTCTCCTTGTCGGCCTCCTCAAGCGGCTTGTCGAGAATGACCTGGTAGATCTTCTTCTTGTTGTAGGAAGGGTGTGTGAGCTGCTCGGCGATCTCGCCGTCGTTGGTGAACATCAGCACACCAGTGGTGTTCTTGTCAAGCCTTCCGACAGGGAACACCCTCAACTTGCATCCCTTGAGAAGATCCATGACGGTCTTCTCGGCGTGAGGGTCGCTCGCACTGGTGACGAAGCCTTTCGGCTTGTTCATCACGATGTAAACTTTCTCCTCGCCCTTGAGTCTCTCTCCGTTGAAACGGATGTCGTCCTTGAGGACGTTGACCTTTGTCCCAAGCTCGGTCACAACCTCGCCGTTTACGGTCACGACGCCGGCCTGAATGAAGTTGTCAGCCTCGCGGCGTGAGCACACTCCGGAATTGGCGATGTACTTGTTCAGACGTATCTCTTCCTTGATAGGTGTAGGAACGTTGTCGTTGTCGGAAAACGCCGCGTCAATCTGTGGCTTCCTTGAAAGCATCTGGTTGATTCCGGCTTCGTCAGCCTCGGTGAAATGCGGCTCGTCCTTGCGGCCGAACTTCTTAGGTCCCTGATGTCCGGCACCTCTGCCGGCTGAGAAACCTCCCTGCTTAGGGCCGAATCCGTGGCCGCCGGCCGGTTTTCTTGAATATGACGGCCTTCTCTCGCCGCCTTCCTGGCTGCTGCCGTAACTTCTTCTCTGTCCGTAGGATGGACGACTCTCGCCGAATGAAGGACGGCTCTGTCCATAGGATGATCTTCTCTCCTCTCCACCTTCGGCGTTGTTGCCATAGCTTCTTCTCTGTCCGTAAGACGGCCTGTCCCCGTAGGAAGGACGACCCTCGCCGAATGAAGGGCGACCGTAGGATGATCTCCTCTCGCCTCCATCGTAGTTGTTGCTGCCATAGCTTCTTCTCTGTCCGTAAGACGGCCTGTCCCCGTAAGAAGGACGGCTCTGTCCGTAAGATGAAGATCTTCTCTCTCCGCCTTCGGCGTTGTCACCGTAGCTTCTGCGCTGGCCATAGCCACCGCTGCGGTCTCCGTAACTGCTTCTGCGGTCTGATGAATATCCTCCTCTGCTGTTGCCTCCACGGCCCTGATAACCACCGCGCTGGCCGTAGCCGCCACGATTGTCGCTGGAGTAACTCCTGTGATTATCGTAAGACTTGTACTCTCCGTCAGCGGAGGATGAAGCGGCAGGCACTACCTTCTTTCTTGGCCTGAGTTTCCTGCCCTCAGATGAATAACCTGTTTTTGGTCCTTCTGCAGCGTAATCCCTACGCTCCTCGTGGTTCTCTTGACCACCATTCAAATTTTCTTCCATAATGTTTGTGGCTCACGCCATTAATTAAAAATAAATAAGTAAAATGTTTTTCTATTGTAATTTGAAAACGTATGTTATCGTTCCTTGCTGGAGCGCCGGTGCGTCAGCGCTCTGGTTGAAGTGTGTCTGCAAGGCCGCGGCCCTTGCAGCCGCCCAGAGTTTGGAGTTGTTCACAGTCGTTCCCTGTCCTCCAGGGACGGCCTTTGTCACATTGCCGTAGTTGTCAACCCAGATGTCCACCACGACGGTGCCGTAGTCCTGCTCTGAATATGCCGGCCTTGGAATCGCCCCCAAGGTGTTTCTGCCTTTCAGCCGGGCGTTAGGTGTGCCTTCGGCCTTCCCGCTGGAAGTGTTTCCCTTAGGATGTCCGGCCTTGAACTCGTTCTTGGGTTCGGTGGCGCTGTGAGGTGCGTTCGAGGAGTCCTTCTTGCTCATTCCCGGGAACAGGGCGTTTTTGTTGATTTCCTCCTTCTGCACTGGAGTCTCGACATCACCGAAATCGTCCGGCTTAGCCTCGGCGGTTTTGTTCGCCTTCTCGGACCGGTGAGGCGACTCGCTCCTCTGGATCAGTTCCACCGGCTTCGTCCTGTCGATCTCCTCGGCCTGAGGCTGACGGCCCCTGTTCTGCCTCCTGATCGGCTGAGGCTCGTCCTCGCTGAAATCCACAAGGAATGTCTGCTCCTGTGGCGGAGGATAGATGTATTTCATCCCCGTGAACACGCATAGCAGGCAGGCAAGCACGTGGACCGCGACCGTAAGAACGATCCCGGTCACCGTGGAGACCTTGGCCTCCCTCTCTCTGTCACGAAGGTACGGTTTCATCATTCAGGCTGCGTCGCTAAGATTACCTTGTAATGGTTACGTTTCGCTATGTTCATCAGCGACACGACTTCCTTGATCGGCACGCTCTCGTCAGAGTAGATCGAGAATGTCGGATCCTCCTCTGTCTGAAGCAGATCGACAAGGTCATCCTCCAGTTCGGAGTACTGCACCGGCGTCTCGCTGCAGTTCAGATGGTAGGTGTAGGTGTCGTCGCCCCAATCCTTGATCGAGACGGTGACCGTAGGCTTGGCCGAAACCTGCCCTGTGCTCTTAGGAAGCAGGAGCTTCAGCGCGTTCGGATTGACCAGTGTCGAGGTGATCAGGAAGAAGATCAGCAGCAGGAACACCAAGTCAGTCATCGAAGACATCGCTGTGTCCGACAAGACCTTTGTGGTTCTCTTGAATGCCATTGACTACTTCTCCTCCTCGTTGCCTGCAGGTTCGTGCAGAAGATCCATAAAGTCAATCGTCGCGTTCTCCATCATAAACATCAGATTGGAGATCTGAGCGACCAGATAGTTGTAGCCGAAGTAGGCGAGGATGCCGACGATAAGACCGCCCACCGTGGTGATCATCGCCGTGTAGATACCGCTCGAAAGCAGTGTGATGTCGATGTTGTTGCCCGCGTTCGCCATATTGAAGAAGGCCTGCACCATACCTAGCACGGTTCCGAGGAATCCGATCATAGGCGCTCCACCTGCGATGGTGGCGAGCATAGGGAGCCCCTTCTCAAGCCTCGCGATCTCGACGTTGCCCATGTTCTCGACCGAAGTCTGGATGTCGGCGAGCGGCCTTCCGATGCGCTCGATTCCCTTCTCCACGAGACGCGCCACCGGAGAGTCATATTTCTGGCAAAGCGATACAGCAGACTTTACCTTCCCTTCGTGAATATAGTCGCGTATGTCCCTCATGAAATTCTTGTCAACCTGCCCCGCCTTGTGGATCATCCACCATTTCTTTCCGAATATGTAGATGGCGATCACTGACAGAATCGCCAGCACGATCATCAGCCAGCCACCCTTGGTCGCCATCTCGATGAGTGAGAACGACTGCTCAACCTGCTGTGGAGCAAGATCCGCCACAGGCGCGGCCCCCTGTGTCATATCCTCGGCCATCTCAGCCGCCGCAGAATCCAGGCCCACGGCCTGCAAAACTTGGAACAACATAATTATCACCTATGTTTTTTTATTATTTACAAATATGTCCGGCGTGCCAACTGCACATTTCACGCCACTAAACCACAAAGGTACGCAAAATTCTTGACATACCTTTACCTCTTTTTACTTGATTCTCGCTCGATTTTTTATCGTAATATCAAATCTGAATCTGAATAGCGATACTTTTTTATTCCCTAATTATGCAAACTCATATCAAGATAACTGTTGAGGATGAATCCTTTTTTATGACTATAGGAAAGTTATAATTCCCCTTCGTCTATCAAATCCTGTTTATACAGCTCAAATATTTTCTTGTCCGCCTCAGTTAATTTATACTCAAGTACTTTCTTGATGTTATAGATAATCGTCCATTCAGCCAACTTATCATCCGTATGGAGCTTTACGCTATTATCACTTCCGTATACAATATCGTCAGCGACAAAAGGATTTGCATCAAGTTTATACGGTTTCCTTGGATTAAGTTCAATAAGAAGTTTACTGCCGTAGTCATCACGTGAGCATCGCAAAAGAATGTATTTTACGGACTTAAGTTTATATGGGAAAACTTCTCCATCGAGCATTGTGTGGACATTATAATACTCATTTGGAGTCACACCATCGGCAAAGAGATACTTTCCGTCTTCGTCTCGTAGAATATACAGAGATGCTGTAGAATCCTTGATAATTCGGCTCTCTGTGGTTTTTAGGCCAAGAATGATATCCATAGCTGGTCCAAGAGACGTTGTAAGATTTAGCACCTCATCTTCAGGAATCTCATCCAACTTATGTAGTTTAATAGCCTTGCCAGCCTTTGTCCTCTTTTTCTTATTACCATCAATGGTAAAAATGCCCTCGCGAGTCTTGCCCGGGGTATAAAGCATCGGCCAATAGAATGGCGCACCCATCCAACCTTGCTCTTTCGTACCATTTTCACGGAAGAGGAACAGTACAGGACGTTCTATCGCAAGCCCTTTTGGCCTATCTGTAGTACCACTATCTGGTGCGTCATTATACTTTACGTGTCCGACACTAGTCCTTCCGGCGTTACGGTCTGGCCTCAGACAACAATAAATCTTTCCATCGGTATCGTATGTCAAGTAATCCAGAATAGTGAGCATCTCATTGGCATTCCATTCTGCATCAAGGTTGCCTAACTCTTGAGAGTATTTCATAATTGACACGGCTTTGTTCACGATATCAACAGCTACTTCGTAGTCAATCAAGAAATAATCGTTCTGCTTGAATCCAGAAAGGCTTGTAAGCTGGCTATCAATTTCAGTTGTAACACTATTGACCTCCCTGACATCGGCGGTTTGAAATCCATAAGGCAGAATACGCTGATATGCTTTCAGGACCTTAGTGTTCGCTGGCTTGTACTTGTTCTGAGCACTCGGCTTAATCTTAGGGTCGTAGCCTATCACGACCGAAGTAATGTCCTCTGTCCGGATGTTCTCCTTGTGTGTAATCAGATAATTACGCAGATATTCATCAAATGCATTTATCTTCTCGAGTATGCCATATATTCTTTCAGTCGTAAAGAACCTTGTGCAGGCCATATCCTCCTTAGACCTCGCTCCATACATACGAGCGTGCTGGAGGACCGTATCCATCTGGAATTTTTCAGGATCGCGTCCGTAGAAGAAGCTGAGCATATTGTCAATGGTGATTCCTCGGTCAAGGATACTTCCTCCGATAAAGAAATTCACCGTCTGTGTCAATTCCAACTGTCCCTTGTCATTCAACATCGTCGCTACTTTGCCCGGTTCCTCTGAGTTCACGACATTGATGGAGAAATCATTGTATTCCAATATGCGTCTGACCCAAGTTTCCACTTCGGTGAATGACGGGAACCTCTGGTTGATAAGTCCCTCGGCACAGCCAAGCCTGTTCGATTCCATCAGACTGTTATAAGCCTCAGTTTCAAGATCAAGAATGCGTAAATCTGCATTCTGATTGTGAAGAAAAGCATACTGAACATCCTCGATGATGCTTTTTATGAGAGTCTCTTGCCATTCGTGGTTCTTCTTGGCTATCTCCACGTGTATCAGGCAGCTCGTCTTGTATTTTGTGTTGGTAGTCTCCTTGCACTGGATGTTCCTGATAGCTGCCGACATAAAATAACCGACGATAGACTTTGTCAGATCCGCGATATTCCCAGAATGAGCCCTTGAGTCCAAGTAGTCCTCTTTTCTCTCTCTCAGCGCATCGATACACCTCTGGCTTACCGGCTGGAAGAGTTGGCTGTACATTGAGTTTTCATCCTTTGAAAGAACGTAATACTCCTTTCCGCCGACATACTTGTCGTGAATCGGCACCAACCCTGTATATCTCGGCAGCCACGGAGAAGCCTCTTTCCCATCACGAAGCTGCACCGTGCCATCCGGCTGCAGGTACAGGGAATATGGAGTCGCAGTTACCTGAAGATACCGGCAATACTCAGGGATCTTGATGAAGTTCTCGATATGCTCCGCAATCTTCAGCAAAGAGAACTCCCCCTTCCTCTGATAGTACGCACGGCTGGCAAAATCTGCCTCATCATCCACGATGAGCGTCTTCTTGCGCTTCAATTCAGAAGACTTAACCGTGAACAGTTCTATCAAATGCTCCAGATTCTTAGCCTCTTTCTTGCAGACTATGATGAACTTGTTGTGCGGGTCCATTATCTGATTGGAACTGAGCCCCTTCTTTATGACATCCATGATGTCATAAATCATCACCTTGACCTTCTGGTCATATCTGCCGGAGTCTGCAAAATACTGGAAGTCGTAGGTCAGTCGCTTTATCGTCTGTGAGGTAAGGGTATTGGTGCCTTTTGTATATACCACACAGACCTCGATTCCGCGGTCCATCGCAAGCCCCATAATGTTCTCGAAAGTATCCGTCTTACCGCACTGAACATTTCCGAGCAATAGGCACGGTTGCATCGCTGTAGGTCCGTCCATCAAAAGCTGAGCAACCATTTCCCTTACACATGTCTCCTTTTCAGGATTCATAAACTTGTTATGAGCCTTCATCGTATTGAAGATGAACTCATTCTCGTCAATACGTTCCTTCTCCTCCAGTCTGGCTTTCTCGTCCAGTACCTCCTGCGGAACCGGATAGCCTAAACTTTTTAGGAACGCAATCTTCTCAAGGCAATCGGCAAGTGTTTCAAAATGTGACATATACATCTTATTTTATAAACTCGAAATAGGGATATGACATTAGCTCTGAATCGAGAGTCAGCGTCGGATTGTTCAGAACAAATGACCGCTTATACACATCGAGAGTAAAGTCTGTAAATTTCTCAACACGCCTCGCTTCATAGGAACCAATCTTCGGCCTGATAATGATTCCAGCGTCCAGAAGCATAGGAATGATGCAGTTCATAGCATTCGGCAAAGACCTGTTAGAGCCATACTTCGATGCCAACTTCTCCTGGATAAGCCTTGTGGTCACCTGCTCCTGAACGTGGAAATACTTCCCCATTGTAGCAGTTACATCATAGCCAAAACTGTATGCGGAATTGATGACGGCCGTTATCACAAGCGCCCTGTCGTTCTTGTTGCGCAAGGCAGCTTTCACTGCATCTTTATTCTCGGTCAGGAATGGTAGCAACGGATTTTTGACCGTAAGTCGGTTCATAACGCTCATCGCCTTCTTGATTCTGTTCTGTCCCTCATACTCCGTTGAGGCTAACTCGACAAAGTACTCTCCCGTAACTTGCTCATCAAGGGCAGCCACAAGAGCCATTTCAAGAATGCTTACTGGTATTCTCTGGTTTATTCCGATATCTGATTTCATATTCAAATCTTTACAAAAGGTATAACCGTTTCCAGAAAGTGTGTTCCTCCGTGGGTAATCACCTCTGTGCCGGCTTTCTTGAAACACTGATTGCCGCTGAACGCCAACCAATTCTGGTGCTGAACCATCTCGGCGTCGGGGTTGTTGACAATGAATTCCCGCATCTCATCGAGATTCTCATAAATGAGATGCCTCATTCCCCGGCTGCCGTCCTTGTACAGGAATGTCTTTTCCTCGGTAGTGAGGTTTCTTAATCCCCGCGACAACAGATTCCCGTGATCTGTCGTCAAGTACAACACGAATCCCATCTCCTTTATTATCTTGATCTTCTCAACGAAACGTTTTGCCCAATTCTCCGTCAATGCTATCAGGTCGGCATTGTCAGTCGATGCGTGCATCTTTTCATCCAGTTCGACAGTAACTAAAGCCAGTCTCTTCGTTGTATCGAAAATATCCAGACTGTCTCCGTCATAGATATACTGGATATCAGCAGCCATTACATCTCTATCTTCCCAGAAGCCACTCCATAGCTTGCTCTCATTCACTGGACTCTGCTTGTAATCCAGACGTGGAGCATACCCTCTGAAGATAGCCTGACGGGACAGCATCGTAATCGACGGTAACCAGGAGAAAATAGCACTGACTTCAGCCTTGATTCCGATGGCGGACAAATGTTCACTCAACACGACATATTGCCAGTACGACATTCCATCGATGACCACAAGAGCGACCTTCTCATCAGCTAAATAGGTAGAAGCCAAATGCGGCAACACCTTGTTTACCGCTCTTGCCTTCAGCAAAGGATTTGATGTCACAGCTTCGGAATAATGCGAAATCAAACCTTCCTGGAATGTTTTGTTGATGGCCCCAATAGATGGCTCAATTTCAGAATAATATCCGGCTTTAACTGATTCAGCAATAATCCCAGCGACCAATTCTGCAATCTCATCCATCTTGTCCCAGTCCCAAACGACAGCATCAAGTCTATTGCAGAAGTCCTCTGGTCTCACTTCCGGCTTCTTCTTCTCCCTCGTCTGATACTCAAGTATCCGCATTTTCGCATCCGGGGATGAAACATAGCCGGTCGTATTCGTCAGGAACAAATGCTCCAGAACATCCACCGTCAGCCCCTTCAAGACCTGCTTGTCCATAAAATTCGGGAACAGGTCGGTCACATTGAATGTCGCACAGAAAGCCTCGCCTCTGATGTCGGGGAGTAACTCGGCCGGATTGCCACAGAGATAGCAATACTGCACATTTCGGTCGAGCTTGTACGTCAGTTCGAAGTGGCAACGCAGTTCTATGCTGTTGCCAGTAACGAAGCAAATACCGAACTCTTTCTCGATGGCCTGCTGCACAGAGCGGTCGGCCAGAAATCCGTCAGGATTCCGGATGATGCTCATACGCTTATACGGCACAGAGATTCTGGAGACAATGGCATCGAGGAATTTCTGCATTTCCTATATGTGGTTAACTGCGATGTCGTAGAACTGAAGAAGTATCTCGTCCTCTGTAAGGAGATTCTGAGGAATCTTGTCACCGACCATCACGATTGTCTGGAAATCCTTGCGGATGTAGCAGTCTTTAAATCCGGCACGGACAGCCTCAACGCGAACTTCCTTGATCTTCGCTTTCGGCTTGGAAGCCATCTCGACATAGAGCTTGAATTCTCTGAGAAGAGCTTTGGTGCGAAGTTGATTCTTATCCACATCATCTTGGATGTTCGGAAGACGCCATTTGCCGTCAGGTTCCTTAATGAAATTCTCGTCCAGAATCTGCATCAGTTCAGGAAGAGAATCACCCTTCTTCGGGCTTACCAAATCCTGCATCCATTCTGGCTGTATTTCAGAATAAGTTCTTGGACTTTCGGCTAATTTCCGTTTCAGCCATTCAATCCCTTCAGCTTCACTGCCGATGTAAACAAACAGATTGTTGAATTCTACTGTGTCTTTCTTCTTTTCTGCGTACTCATTAGCCTGAGCTGTGGTAAAAAACATTCCGTCCCGCTCCACAAATCGCTCTTTCAAACCTTTCTGGAAATCTGCAGCATCAAGAGGCACTGGATAGCCCTTCTGAACGTAATAGGCTATCAATCTGTCGAAGAGAATCTTCGGAGACCTCTCCACTACTGCCGTAGTCGAGTTGTCTTTCTTGATATGCACAGGGAGATGTTCTAGCAATTCCTCCACGAATTCCCATACTTTATCAGCCTTATCACTTGACTTTTCGAACAGTTCAGTTAACTCCGAAGTCGGCTTGAAGCAGGAAATGATAAGGTCCTGCTTAACAGCGGTTGGCGTTGTCACAGCTTTGAATGATCCCTGTTGCTTGTCAAGCGCTGATACATTGGCAACAATGAAACCGACACCCTGCAATGCATTCTGAATGGAATTCCATACTGCAGCCGAAGTGTTGCTAAACTCCATTGTAAGCCACTTCCCTGGCTTCAGAACTCGATAAAACTCTTTGAGTGAACTATTCATCAGTTTTTGATAATCGAATAGTGTCTTATGTTGAGTTTTATTTATGATTGCTTCATCCTTATTGTCTGTCTTGACTTTTAGCCAAGACTCCCATATTGAACTCAATTCAGAGTACATGATATTCGCACCAAATGGCGGATCAACAAACATATAGTCAATCGAAGAATCTGCCATTGTGTCAAGATGAACTGCGGAGGAAATTGAGATCAATCCATTGCCTCGTGTTCTATATGCCATTGCCTCAAAGTCTTTTATCTTGCGTTTGAGGATTCCATAAGGATTAAGTTCTACATTTAATGATGGAATATAAAAAGTCCCCGCTAAGATACCGAATTTCCTATCTAAAGTGAATTTATACTGTCGTGTCGTCCTCTGAAGGGCAGAGGTAAACCAGTTTTTAAGTAAATCATCATTCCCTATTAGCTTAAAAACTCGTGATAAGTATATATAATTACGTTTTGTATAAAATTGATGTGAATGAGTTACTCCTATTCTATCATTTCGTCTGGATTCATCACCTTCAGGCATTCGTTCTGTCCACAAATTTGAACAATCTATCTCATCTATTTTCGAAATCAATTTCAAATCATAATTAGAGACATTCTGCTCACCGCGGCGTCGAAGTGTATAATTCACCCTAACAGGGACTACCTTATTTGTATGTACCACCTCGCCTAGAATGCTATCAAACTTACTTTCCCAAACAACAGACATTGATTGTTTTGAACATTGTTGCCCACAATGAGGACAGACAAACACGTCTTTGATGATTCCTTTTTCCAAATCAACGGCAGAGTTCCATAATATGATATTATGCTGACAGTTAGGACATTCAAAAACATCACTCCAGATTGTGTAATTAACCTTTGCCTTTCTACCATCGACTTCGGTCTCGTACATCCATCCGAGTTCAGATTCTACCTGTTCCAAAATCGCCTCGGCTTTCCTTCTAAAAGCTTTGAAATCAAATGACAGGTTGTAACTTGCGGCTATCAAAGATGCAATGGGAGACAAATCTGAACAGACACTGTGTCTCACACCTACATTACTTCTAATGTTACTATCAATATTAAGCTGCTTAACCTCATTTTCATCTCCGCACATGTTGGCGGCAACTCCTGTCATTCCAGTGCCACAGAATCCATCAAAGACAATATCTCCTGGTTGGGTATAGTGGAGGATGTAACGCATAATCGCCGGGTGTGGAACCTTGGTATGATATGCGTGCGCCATATAAATGGGGTTATTCTTGCCCTCCGACACATCACTCGAATATGGCTCTTTGACTTCAAAGTCAGCAGTTCTCTTGCCTTCTGCCTGAAGTCTGGTCTTGTCGGCCTCCCACTCCTTGATAAAGTCATTTATCCACGGATTCGGACACGCGGTGTAATACGGCGGATCTGAGAGATTGACAATGTCATCATCACCTCCTATTGGATACCCATCAATCTTCTTCAATTCCGGGAGTTTCTTCCTCAATTCCTCGCGGAAATATTCTCGACGTTCATCGTCATTGGCGAAGGTCTTCCCGAGGACGGTCACCGGTACCTTGTTGCTGTTTCCATCCGAAACCGTAAGTTCATCGAGAACCTCCTTTGAGAATATGCTGTTGTCTGCCATATAGCCTTATTACTTCAAAATGATACGTGTTATGTCTGCATTAGAACCAAATGATTTGCTCTTGATAAGGTTTGAGAGAGCTCTGATTGCATCTTCTGGAGTCATTGGACGGTTAAGCACATCGCGGATGTCTTGCTCCGTAATCACTATCTTGTTGATACCCCTGTGAAGTTTCCGAATGATAGAGATAATCTGGTTGACATTCTGCCCCGTAGTGGTGTCATTCTTAAACTTCTCCACGAGTTTCTTCTCGCTCGCGTCCAGAGCGTCCGCAGCATTGGCAAGCAGGTCCTGGTCACTCAAAATCTCGTGCAATGACTTGTCTATCGCATTGTAGATGCCATCTAACTCGGCCTGTAAATCCTCAAGCTTCGGGAGAGTCTTGCCGATATAATTCAGAGGATTGAAGTTCTGGTAAGGAACATTCAAAACGCTCTGCTTATTCACACAAGATTGCTTTAGAGTAAGCATCGACATCTTTTCCTCCCAGGCGATATACTGCGCTTTGACCGTTATGAAGTCCTCACCATAAGCGGCATTGCAGACCGTATTGGCGTCACTGCGCAGAATGGAATTCTTCTTGTTGTATTCGAACTCGTTGATATGAAGCCTGTCATACTCGGCAATGTACCAGTCCGCATACCTGTCAGCCAGAGCTTCCAGCTCGGACTTGTAGGTATTTATTACGCAGTCGTTTCCTATACTCTCGGCTTTTGTCGCGAGCTTGCCGATGGCATCGTCAATTTCCTTCTTGAATCTCTCGTCAGCAATGTATTGCTTCGCCTGATTGAGATAAGAAACCCTATGTTGGAACTCTTCTTGGAACTTCAGGGCCTTTTCGGCATCAGACATCATCGGGATAGCCGTAAACACTCCTTGCAGTTGCTCTGCAGACCACGGGAGATTTCTCATCTTCGCAGGCGTGTTGTATGACTGAACTTTGTCACACAATCCGGCAAGAGCGCTGAACTTCGCACTCATCTGGCTTGCCGTAAGACGCGGAAGAACTTCCTGACCATCAATCATCAACCCGTTCTTGATTTTGTTATCGAGAGTTACAACCTTAGACGCGAGTGCTTTGGCATCTGTCACAATCTGAGCGTATGCTTCCGGGTTCTGGAGCTGGCTACTCATATCCTTTCCAGTAATACCAAGGAACAGGGCTTTAACTGCCGGTACATTCATTCCTCTCGGCTTCTTGATATGTGAGAACGAATAGGCATATTCCGGCGTTATATCTACAATCTCCTTGATATTGGTAGCATTAATATTCTTTCCGCCCGGATAGTCGATCTCGATTTCGCCCAGAGAGACCATTGTGGCAAGCACAAGGAACTCGAAAGCCGCATCAATATCGAAGTCTTTGCTCCGATAATCAGACTCCCAGAACTGATAGATAATTTCATCCCTGTTGAGAACCTGACCTTCCCCTTTGGCCTCCAACCTATCCTTGATGCTCTTGGCATAAATTGAATTCGACATTGACAGTTGATTATCGGAAAGCAGACCAAGACCGGCAAGAATTGCCTCACTGTTTCGGTTCGCCACAAGCGGATTCGCAATCTTCTGGCGTGCACCCTTAAGCATATTAGCAAGGTTTTCTGGCGTCAAAGGCTGCTGCAGAAGAGTGAACTTCGGGTAATTCGGAAGTTTGCTGCAGAAATAATCTTCAAGTAGTGTAGATGCGATATTGCTAATAATCTGCTCCTTGGAGCCTCCTACCATCATACTTGGAGTTATGTTTTGCAACTGTCCCTGATACACAATCTTTGTCTTCTCGCGGAAATCCCTTTCGAAGATAGGCCTGAGCTTGCCAGCATAAGATTTTTTCAGTTGTTCATAGAAAACCTTCTGGGAAGAATCTACGCTCTTGATAAGAGCCTCTGAAGCAGACCAATATCCCAAAAGCTCCTTCATCTCATCGCTCACCTGGTCCAGCTGAACATAGATACTGTCTGCTTCGTCCCCGTGAGTCATAGAATCCTTGTTGAAGATTGGCATAAAGTACCTATGTTTGATATCCAAATAAAATTGGAGTGAGCTTTTTCAAAGCTCA
>OCLB01000188.1_pt1 | contig 14359 bp, 10 predicted proteins | sample 1495901 | NCBI WGS metagenome assembly OCLB01 (sample SAMN03418273, study PRJEB22391) | human gut metagenome | biome: human-gut; feature: organic feature; material: feces | host: Homo sapiens | place: Tanzania | collected 2013-01
AAAACGGCGTTTTTTGTAATACTTTGAAAGGCAATTAAGCCGCCGCAGGTCAAAACCACCGCAAAAACCATCATTGACACAAGCAAAATCTTCAAAAACTTTTTCATAGTTGCAGTATGCATATAAGTCAAATTTTTATGTTTTTATAAGGCTTATTTCTTGCTTATATTTGTAAAAAAATGTATAATTTAATACTATGAATAGTATTATCGATTTCAAAAACAAAAAATATTGCGTGGTAACGTACGGTTGCCAGATGAACCTGCACGAGTCCGAAAAGATTTCGGGCATTTTAAGCGGTATGGGTATGAGCGCGGTGAACGAGCCTGAAAACGCCGACGTCGTGGTTTTCAATACCTGCTGTATCCGCGACACCGCTGAACGCAGAGCGCTTGGCAACATCGGCAAAATGAAGGAACTCAAAAAGAAAAACAAAAACCTTCTTATCGTCGTTACGGGCTGCATGACTCAGCAAAACGGCTTTGCCGAAAACATGAAAGAACGTTATCAATACGTCGACGTAATTCTGGGCACGCACAATATTTCCGACCTTGAAAATCAGATAAGAATCCGCCTTGAAAAGAAAAAGCGCGTCGCCGCCGTCCTTGACACCGACGGCTATATCGACGACGAGACCACGCCCGTCACACGCACGAGTTTCCCGAACGCGTGGGTAAACATAAATTACGGCTGCAACAATTTCTGCACGTATTGCATCGTGCCGTACGTCAGGGGGCGCGAAAGAAGCCGCGATATGAAAAGCATTATTTCAGAATGCGAAAAACTCATTAATGACGGCTACAAAGAAATAACCCTTCTCGGACAAAACGTAAACAGTTACGGCAACGACGTTCCGGACGAAAACGTAAATTTTGCAAACCTTTTAAGGGAAGTCGCGAAAATCGACGGGAAATTCCGCATTCGTTTTATGACGTCGCACCCGAAAGACCTCACCGAAGACGTCGTGAAAGCAATAAGAGATAACGACAAAATCTGCAACAATATCCATCTTCCGATTCAGGCGGGCAGCAACTCGGTTCTGAAAAATATGAACCGCCGCTACACGCGCGAGCATTATCTCGGACTTATCGACATGATAAGGCGTTACCTTCCCGACTGCGGCATCACGACGGACATTATGGTCGGCTTCCCGTACGAAACCGAAGAAGACTTTTTAGACACAATGGACATTGTCGAAAAAGTCAGGTTTTCAACGGCGTTCACGTTCATTTATTCGGTAAGAAAGGGCACGAAAGCCGCCGAAATGCCGCAAATTCCTTATGAAATCAAGCAAAATCGCATAAAACGACTTATCGCAAGGCAAAACGAAATCACCGAAGAAATCTCAAAAGATTACGTCGGAAACGTTTACGAAATCCTTGTCGAAGGTATGCAGGAAAAGAAAAACGGATACGTCGTCGGGCGCACCGAAAGCGGCAGGCTCGGCAGCGCAAAGGGCGACGAATCTATGATCGGCGAGTTCAAAAACGTTAAAATTACCGCCGTCAAAAACGCACAACTTTTAGGAGAAATACTTTGAAAGAAAAAAATCAGTTGTCGCCGATGATGCGAAGATACCTTGAAATCAAGGAACAATACAAGGACGCCATTTTGTTATTCCGCCTCGGCGATTTTTACGAAATGTTTTTCGACGACGCCGTAACCGCGTCCGATTTTCTGAACCTGACGCTTACGGGGCGCGACTGCGGGCTTGAAGAGCGCGCGCCTATGTGCGGCGTGCCTTATCATGCGGTCGATAACTACATAAAAAAACTTATCGACGGCGGCTTTAAGGTTGCGATTTGCGAGCAGCTCAACACTCCCGAAGAAGCGCAAAAAGGAAAACAACTCGACCGCGACGTCGTGCGCGTCATCACTGCGGGCACGGTTGTCGAGGACAGCCTTCTTCCCGAAAAAGATAACAACTATATCGCGTCGGTTTACGTTTCCGACAAACGATTCGGGCTTGGGTGGGCGGATATGTCGACGGGCGAGTTTTGCCTTTTTGAAAACGACGCCAAAAACCCCGACGTGCTGGACGACGTACTTGCGTCGATTTCACCGTGTCAGACGATAATCAATTCAAAAGGCGACGGCATCGTATTAAACAGCGTGATATCGGGAAGATTGAAACGCCCCGAAACCTATTTCGACTGGGCATTTTCTTTCGACAACGCCGAAAAAACGCTTTTGAAACAACTTGGCGTCAAAACCCTTGAACCGTTCGAGTGCGCGGACAAAAAACTTGCGATTTCCGCGGGCGGCGCGCTTGTCGAATATATGCTGCAAACGGGAAAACGCGATTTGTCGCACATAAACAAGATAAATTTCGTGAGAAACGACTCGTTTATGCTCATCGACGTCAACACAAGACGAAATCTCGAACTCACGGAAACCATGCACGATGGGAAACGTTTCGGCAGTTTACTGTGGCTTCTGGACAAAACCGTAACGAGCATGGGCGCACGCCTTATAAAAAATTGGATTGAAAAACCGCTTGTTTCGGCAAAAAGCATAAGCGCAAGGCTTAACGCGGTGGAAGCAATCGCAAACGACAAGGAAAACCTTTCGTATCTGCGCGAGTCGCTTCGGGGAATCCGCGATATCGAAAGACTTTCAGCGCGCATCGCATACGGAAACACGAACCCGCGCGACCTTATTTCGATCGGGGAAACGCTGAGAGCATTGCCGCTTGTCAAAAGCGTCGCAAAATGCTTTGACGACAAAAACATCACGAAAATCGCAAATACAATCGTCACGAACGACAAACTTTCGGACAAAATTTTTGCCGCAATCGACGAAAACGCCGGCGCGTCGATAAAGGACGGACAGTTTATCAAGGAAGGCTTTGACAAACGACTTGACGAATACAGAAACGCCAAAAAAGAAGGCACGGTCTGGCTTGCCAACCTCGAAGCCGCCGAAAAAGAAAACACCGGCATCAAAAATCTGAAAGTCGGTTACAACAAAATTTTCGGATATTATATCGAAGTGTCGAAGTCGCAGATCGATATGGTGCCGCTTCGCTATCAGCGCAAACAAACACTTGTCGGCGGCGAACGATACGTCACGGAAGAACTGAAAGAAATCGAAAACCGCATATTAGGTTCCGAAGAAAACGCAGTGAAACTCGAACTTGCGATTTTTGAAGATCTGGTACAAGAACTCAAAACGTATATCGACGAGTTTTTGCAGTCCGCAAAAGCCGTGCAGACAATCGACGTTTTGCAATCGTTTGCGACGGTCGCTTTGAGCAATAATTACGTAAAACCCGTCGTCAGCGACAAAATCAAACATATTTCAATCAAAAACGGGCGTCATCCCATCGTGGAAGCCGTCGCGAAATCGACCGCATTCGTCCCCAACGACACAAACCTTGACGAAAAAGAAAACCGATGCATGATTATCACCGGTCCGAATATGGCAGGTAAATCAACTTATATGCGACAGGTCGCGCTCATAACTTTAATGGCGCAAATCGGCTCGTTCGTCCCTGCGGATTCTGCGGAAATCTCGCTTACCGACCGCATTTTCACACGAGTCGGCGCGTCGGACGACATTACGCTTGGGCAAAGTACGTTTATGGTTGAAATGGTGGAAGTCGCGACGATTCTGAACAACGCAACCGACAAATCCTTGTTGATTCTGGACGAAATCGGGCGCGGCACGTCGACAATCGACGGACTTTCAATCGCGTGGGCGGTCATCGAAGAAATTTCCAGAAATATCGGCGCAAAAACCTTGTTCGCAACGCATTTCCACGAACTTTCGGAACTCGAAGGCGTGCTCGACGGCGTGAAAAACTTCCAGATACTCATAAAAGAAATCGGCGGGACAATCGTTTTCCTGCACAAAATCGTAAGGGGAAGCGCGTCGAAAAGTTTCGGCATCGAGGTTGCGGAACTTGCGGGAATCCCCAAAAACGTCGTTACGCGCGCCAAAACCATAATGCGCCAACTTGAAGAAATCGACATAAATCGCGACACAAACAGCATTATGATGACGGCAAAGGGCGGGAAACAAAAACAAATTTCGCTTTTCGATGAAAGTAGCGACGACAACGAAATCGTAAAAATCCTTAAAGACACGAATATCGAAAACGTCAGCCCGGTGCAGGCGTTCGCAATCTTACTTGACCTTAAAGACAAGGCGGATAAATTATGAAAATCAACGTTCTTGACAGCAGTATTTACAACTTGATCTCGGCGGGCGAAGTCGTCGAAAGACCGGCATCCGTCGTGAAAGAACTTGTCGAAAACTCAATTGACGCCGGCGCAAAGTCGGTGAAGATCGAGGTGTTTTCGGGAGGGAAAAGCAAAATAAGGGTTACGGACGACGGCGCAGGAATCGCAAAAGACGATTTATTGACGGCGTTTTTGCCGCACGCGACAAGTAAAATCCACAAAAAAGACGACCTTTTTTCAATACAAACGCTGGGTTTTCGCGGCGAAGCGCTTGCAAGCATCGCGGCGGTTTCGATGGTCAACGTGATTTCAAAAACAGACGCGGACGACGCGGCGTACGGCGCGGAACTTCGCGGCGGGAAGGTTGAAAACACGTTTGAATGCGCGGGCGTTACCGGCACGTCGATTTCCGTTGAAAATCTGTTTTTCTTAACCCCCGCAAGATTGAAGTTTCTGAAAAAAGATAAGTCGGAAGAAAGCGAGATAACGTCGCTGATATTAAAGATGATTCTTGCAAATCCGTATATCGCGTTTTCGTATTACGCCGACGACAAAAATATATTTAAAACCGACGGAACAGGGCTCAAAAACGCAATAAACAGCGTATATAACCGTGAAATTACTATGAATTTTATCGAAATCGAGAATACTTTCGGCGATTTTTCGATAAAAGGATTTATTTCAAAACCAACTTATTTCAAGGGAAACCGCTCATACCAGACGACGATTATCAACGGGCGCGTTATCGAAAACAAAACAATTTTGACCGCGGTCGAGAAGGCTTACGAACCGTTTTTGATGAAGCGCAGTTATCCGTTGTACGTCATCGAAATCAATATGCCGTTTGACAAACTTGACGTGAACGTGCATCCGTCGAAAGCCGACGTCAGGTTTCAGGACAATCATCAGATGTTTTCCTTCGTTTATTCAAGCGTGCAGCGTACGCTCATGTCGTACGACGACGTGAAAAGTGTGCCGCAGCTCGAATACGTTAGCGACGACGGCGAAATTATGAGCGAAAATACGAAAAAGGGCGATTATAATAATGAAAACGCCGCGTTTTTCAGCGATTTTACAAAAAATCACGACGAAAATAAGCTTATTTCAGACGATAATATCTCGTTTTCAAACGAAAATTTGTCGGGTTTTCTCAAAAAAGACGGGAATTTTAGCGGCTTCAACCAAACTCGCGCGGCAGACGGCGCGGGCGACGCGTTTTACAGGATTATCAAAAACAAAATGGCAACCGAAAACGCGAAAACCGAAAATGTTCAGCAGTCTTTTGACAATATCGACTTCGACGTGAAATCCGACAACGCTTTCGACTTCGACGGAAAAGTTATCGGACAGGCTTTTGCAACGTATCTTCTTGTCGAAAAGGACGAAAACCTTTATATTATCGATCAGCACGCCGCGCACGAACGCATTTTGTACGACAAACTCACGAAAAACGGCTCGGAATACGCGCAGCCGCTGCTTATACCTTATATATATTACGCGAGCGCGCAAGAGTTTGACTTTATCACTGAAATTATTCCGACGCTTTCAAACATCGGTTTCGATATCGAAGAGTTTTCAAACGACAGTTTCAAGGTGTCGGCTGTTCCCGAGGCGTTGACAGACATAAACTTTGACGAGTTTTTTAAGGATATTACCCGCGATTTCGTCCGCGTTAATCTTTCGGAAAAGGATCTTTTGAAAGAAAAACTTATGCAAAGGGCGTGCAAATCCGCAATCAAGGGCGGCGACGTATTGAATAACGCACAAATCGGCGCGCTCCTTAAAAGTTTCAAAGATTCCGAAAACAAGCCGCTGCAATGTCCGCACGGCAGACCGACCGTCATTAAGTTTTCAAAAACCGACTTTGAAAAATGGTTTAAGAGGATTGTATGAAAAAACTGTTATTCATCGTCGGACCGACCGCCTCCGGGAAATCCGATTTCGCGGTTCAGGTCGCTAAGTTGCTGAAAACCGACGTAATTTCGTCGGACAGCATGCAAATTTACAAAGATATGACCGTCGGAACCGCAAAAATCACGCCCGAGGAACAACAAGGCGTCACGCATCATCTCATTGATTTTGTAAATCCGAAAGACAGCTTTTCGGTTGCGGAATATCGCGAAAAGGCGTTGCCTGTCATCGACGAACTTTTGAAAAACGACAAAACCCCAATAATTTCGGGCGGCACGGGACTGTACGTCAACGGGATTCTGTATCCAATGAATTTCTCGGACACGTCAAAGGACGATAAACTCCGAAAAAGCCTTGAAAACGAATACGATGAAAAAGGCGCGGATTTTATGCACGAAAAACTTGCGGCACTGGACGAAAAATCAGCGTTAAAAATCCATAAAAACGACAAAAAACGCGTTGTACGCGCGCTTGAAATCAATCTTACGCACGGAAATCGCGACGAAAACGATATGAAAAAGCCGTCGTACGAGTACGAAATGATCGGTTTGTCCGGCGGAGATCGCGCCGTTTTGTACGACAGAATCAACAAGCGCGTCGATAAAATGTTTGAAAACGGGCTTGTCGACGAAGTAAAATCTCTCATAAACACTGGCGTTTCTTTCGATTGTCAAAGCATGCAAGCCATCGGATATAAGGAATTTAAGGGATTTTTCGACGGGATTTTAAGCGAAAACGACATCAAAGAACTCATAAAAAAAAACACGAGAAATTACGCAAAACGCCAACTTACCTGGTTTCGGCAATACAAAGATATTAAATGGTTTGACGCCGCAAACGACGACGCATACGAATACATCAAGGACAAATTTTTAAGGTAAATTATGATAAACATACAAAATATTGACGAATTTATTCAAAAATCCGAGCAAAAATGTCAAAAACAATTTGAAGAAATCGACAAAATCGCGCTTTATAATCAGGAAAAAGTCCTGAAAGCCTTCCAAAAAAACGCCGTTCAGGCGCGCCATTTTTACGGCACGACCGGATACGGTTACGACGACGTCGGCCGCGACACGCTAAACCGCGTTTTTAGTGACGTTTTTCAATGCGAAGACGCGATTGTTTCGCCGATGATTATGTCCGGAACGCACGCTCTGACGCTTGCATTATTCGGTATTTTACGTCCCTGCGACACGTTTTTATCAATTGCCGGAGACCTTTACGACACGCTTTACGACGTGATTTACGGAAAAAATATCGGTTCTCTTGCCGATTTTAACATTAGTTTTGACAAAATCGACCTGAAAAACGGCGCTTTTGACGAAGAAAACATCATAAAAACCATTGAAAAAACGCGTCCGAAAATGGTGTTTATCCAACGTTCACGCGGGTATTCCTGGCGCGACGCGCTTTCTATCGACGCAATTTCCGACATAATCCGCAAAATCAGACAAAAAAATAAGGATATTATCGTTGCCGTCGACAACTGTTACGGCGAGTTTATCGATTATCTTGAACCGACAAACGTCGGCGCAGACCTTATCGTAGGCAGTTTAATCAAAAACGCAGGCGGCGGAATCGCGCCCACAGGCGCATATCTTGCGGGAAAAGCCGAAGTTATCCGCCAGATTTCATATCGTTTCACGTCGCCGTCGATAGGAAACGAAATCGGAAGTTATCTCGGCGGTTATTTGCCGTTTTATCAGGGGCTTTTTATGGCGCCGATTACCGTCAAAAACGCCGTAAAAGGAAGCATACTGTTTGGGCAGGTTTACAACGATTTGGGCTACGAAACGCTGCCGAATCCCGGCGTGAAATGCAACGATATTATAAGAAGCATAAAATTCGACACCGAAGACGAACTTGTCGAGTTCATTCGCGGCGTACAAGCGTCTGCGCCGATCGACAGCAACGTCGTGCCGTATCCGTGGGATATGCCGGGATATAACGACCAGGTAATCATGGCTGCGGGCGCGTTTGTCCAAGGAAGTTCGATTGAACTTTCGGCGGATTCTCCGATAAGAAAACCGTACGTTGCGTATCTGCAAGGAAGTCTTACGTACGAACACGCAAAAATCGCCGTCAAACAAACGATTGAATATTTGATAAAAAACGCCAAAAAATGACATTCGCCGCCCTGAACGGCATTTTATCGGGCTTATTGTGCGTAAAACTCGTGTTTTACGCATAGTACGGTTATATTGCACTATTCTGAAAATTGCCTTAAATCATAGTAATTTTTGTTTTTTCTCGCCTTAAAATCTTTTGAAAAACTTTCGGGATAAACTTAATATTTTTGTTTTACGTTATTTTTCAAAAAACGTTACGACAACCAAATATCAAATTGCTTTAATAAAACAAAATGCGCCCTGTCGGACGCATTTGTTTTTTCGTTTTTATGTGATATATTTTTATATTATTTAATTAAACTGAACAAATAACTATGCGGCGGATTCTTCTCGTTCCTGTTCGTGTTCGTTTTTTGCATAAAGCGCGTCAAAGACGAATTTTTGCGTTTTTTCAAGGATTTTCTGCCCCATCGGCGTAACGGTCGACACCGCAAAAGCGTGCCTGCCGTACAATGCGCCGGTACATTTCAAAAGCTCGTTTTTGACGTGAAATTTGTCAAGTTTTGCCTTTAATGCAAAGCTATCCGTCATAAGCGCGTCTTTTTCGGCGCAGATAATGAACGTCGGCGCGAAGTTTTCGTCCAGGAACTTTTCGGGATAAATCACGTTGATTCGATCCTCGTAAAGCCCTTCTCTTATGTCTTTTGTGGAAATATCGGTAAGGCTTTCCACCATAATATCCATGCTCGGGAACTTGGACGACGCAAGCGAACGCATATCGAACGCGCCGCAATTAAACATATTTACGGTGATTTTGAACTCTTTTGCGTGGCGGAATTTCAGCCCCATGACGTCAAGAGTCTCGAAATGCGCGGCGATAAAATTCAAAATCATGCCGAAGTAAACGCCCGCCGACTCTCCCCCGAAGATAATTTTCGACGTGTCGATATTAAGTCGTTCCGCGTTGTCGAACAAAAAATCGATTGCGTCCAACACGTCCTGAACGGGATACGGAAACTGTTTTAACGGCGCCCAGATATAATCGATATTCGCAACGACGACGCCCTTTTTTGCGTACTCGTAACAATAAGTCCGCCGCATGCTTTTCACGCCCGAAATCCAGCCCCCGCCGTGTACGTAAATCATAAGCGGCAGTTTTTTTCCTGTGCCGGTTTTCGGTCTGATGATGTCAAGATTATTGTATTTCCCCTGCCCGTACGGCACGCATTTTTCAAGCGTAACGTCGTAAGAATCCGGGCTTCTGTGCAGAATAATTTCCGCAAGCCGTTCGGTAAAATTCAGCCAATAATGCAACGCTTTGGCCTTAAAAACGCGATTTTTATCCATAATTTAATCTCCCTACACCAAATATATCATATTTATAAGGATATTTCCATAATATCAAACAAAAATGCTTTGTGTTTTATGCATAGTTGTGCTAAAATTTTGAGTATGGAAAAATCAAACGATTATTTTAAGCAACGCAACATCGAATGCATCAAAAAAATCCGCGAAGTCGAAAAGGATTTACCGCATTTTATCCCGGAGTATTTTATCGGCGTCGAGCATAACACGTCCGCACTCACGCGGCTTAATTACGCATACGATTTAAGGATTTTCTTTTATTATCTCGTAAACTACGTCGCGACTTTTCAGGACGTCGGCACGCCCCAAAACTTTACGATCGACGATCTGAAAAAAGTTACCACGACGCATCTTGAAAGATACACCGATTTTCTGACCTATTACGAATACAACGGCAAAACCTACACAAACGAAAACAAAGGGAAAGCCCGAAAACTTTCGTCGGTGCGCGCGATGTTCAAGTATTTTTACAATAAGGAATATCTCCCCTCAAACGTCAGCGCGAAAATCACGATGCCGAAAATCAAGGATAAAGAAATAATTAAACTTGAAGCGAACGAGGTTTCGGACATTTTGAACGTCGCCGAAAACGGAAGTTCCTACCTTACGAAGCATCAGGAAGCATATCACGAAGTCACGCATATCCGCGACACAGCCCTGCTCACGCTGTTTTTGGGCACGGGTATTCGTATTTCGGAGTGCGTCGGACTTAACGTGAACGACATCGACTTCAACGTCAACGGATTTACGATTACGCGAAAAGGCGGCGCAAGGGTTATTTTGTATTTTTCGGACGAAGTCGCGGACGCTTTGAAAGCCTATCTCAAAGAACGTTCCGAAAACAAAAAAGTCCCCAAAGACGAGCAGGCTTTGTTCCTTTCGATGCAAAACAAACGTTTGTCAACCCGCGCGATTCAGAACATCGTACAAAAATACAGCCGCATCGTTTCGCCCCTTAAAAAGATTTCGCCGCATAAACTTCGCAGCACGTACGGCACGAGTCTGTATCGCGAAACCGGCGACATTTACGTCGTTGCGGAAGTACTTGGCCATCGCGACGTCAACACAACGAAAAAACACTACGCAGCCATGAGCGACGACATCAGACGCGCCGCCGCAAAAAAGGTTACGCTAAGAAAAGACGATTGAAAAACCTTGTAAGTATTATGAAATGTTGACTTTTTCATAATACTATTGTATTATTTACTTTGAGGTGATTATATGGACGTATCATCAATAAACAGCGACCTTATCCGCGGCAACGTAACCACGATTATCCTGAAAGCCCTTCTCGACGAGGACAGATACGGATACGACATTCTGCGCGAAATCGAGGTCAAAAGCGGCGGTCAGTACAAGCTCAAACAGCCCACCCTTTACAGTTGCCTGAAACGACTGGAAAAACAAGGGCTTATCAGTTCATACTGGGGCGACGAAAGCGACACCGAAGGCGGCCGCAGAAGATATTACGCTTTGACGGAAGCCGGCAAAAACTATCTTCAAAAAATGCAAAGCGAGTATGAATACTCACGCACGATTCTGGACAGTTTGCTGTCCGAGGACAAATTCGACTTTGAAAACGAAGACGCTCCTTTCGACATAAACAGTCTGCGCCCTTACACCAAACGCGGCGGCGACGATGACGAAAACCAAAAAGTTGTGCAAGCCGAAACTTCAACGACGCCCGAGGTCATTCGCGGCGTACCGTCTGAAACGCAAAAAACGTCTTCACAACCTTCAACGTATAAATCGGTTTACGGCAACGACTTTTCCGAAAAAGAGTCCGAAAAACCGGCGGAATCCGAAAAAGCAATGTTTGCCCCGCTCGATAAAGGCGCAAGTTCTTACGACACCGATTATCGTCACACTTCGAGTTCGGTTTCCGATATGCTTTCCCGCATCGACGATATTTTAAGCGCAAAACCCGCCGAAACGGAATCCGAAACCGCTCCCGCGCCCGAAAAACAGGAAATCAAAACGAATATTTTGGGAAAACCCATCGTTAATAACGCCGAAAACGTTGCGCCCAAACAGGAAGAAAGACCTAAAACTCCCGAATCCGGCGAAAACGACAATAAAATCGTTGAAAAAGCAACGCCCGTCCCGTATTCCGAGCCTACCGAAGAAGAAATCGAACTTGCAAAAGCGATATTGCTGGAAACCGAAAATATTAAAACCGACGTTGACGACGAAGATCACCTTTTACGCCGCGACGCCGCAAAACGCGCTCTTTCAATCGGCTCTTACGCCGACAACAGCAAAAATATCGTTGAAAAGTACGACGAGGCGCAAAAACTATTTGAGAAAAAGCAGCAGGAAGATGAGCCTCCCGCGGAAGAACCCGTCGATGAACGCTCTGCACGCGAAAAACTTTTCGGCACGCAACAAAACACCGGCGATACCGAAAACCCCGACCGCGCTGCCGAACGCGCGGCTGCCGCAAAAGTACTTTTTGACAAATACAATAAGACAAACGAGGAAAAACCTGCCGATCCGTCGCCCTATCCCGATCCGTACATGATTTTCGACAAGTACAGCAATCCCGGGAAACCGCAGGAAATCAATATTCAGTACGACCCGAAAGAAGTCTTCTCAAAATACGGCGAGCAGGATAAAAAACCCGAAAAACGCTACGATCCGAAGGAAATTTTCGATAAATACAACGGAAAAGCACCCGTTGAACAACCCGAGGAAAAACATTTCGATCCGAAGGAAGTTTTCGATAAATATCATCCCGAAAGAACCGTCGCGCCCGAACCCGAAAAACATTACGATCCGAAAGACGTTTTCGATAAGTACAACAAAAAGGAAGAACCCGCGCCAAAAGAAGGTGCGCGCGTCAATATCGAACGCTCGCCCGTTGCGCCCGCCGCTTCGTTCAGTTTCCGTCAGAACGACGACACCGTGAATTATCGCGACGCGTTTTCGGGGCTTCGTAATACGACGTCGCAGTCCGACGACGACGTCGAAATCAAACAAAAACCCGCAAGCAGTATCGACCTTAAAACGAAACTCTTTTCGGAAGGCTACAAATTAAGACCGTACTCGCGCGAGAATACCGAAAACTACTATTCCTTAAATTACATAAAGAAAAACCGCTTAAACCGCGATTGTTACGCAATTCTTTACGCATTGATATGCCTGGAAGTTCTTATCGGGTTTGCGATTTTCAGGGAAAAATTCTCGCCGATGGTATACGCTTCGGTTTGCATTATCGCCCTTGTCGTGCCTGCCGTGCCGTTTGTAATCTGGACGCTGAACCCCGACAAACGCGTGCATGCTAATTACAACTTCAAGACGTCGATACTAAACCGCTTTATGTTGTATCTGAACCTGTTGGTCATCGTATGTCTGGTCGGTTTCTTCGGATTCGGCGCAAACATAAACGACGTGAATTCGATGATGGCGCCGATAATAATCCCCGCGATACTTCTTTTGAACATACCGCTCAGCGCATGCGTTTACTGCATTTTGTATAAAACAAAAAAATATCACATTTCATAAAACTGTTGCAAAAAAGCCGTGATTTTGAAATCACGGCTTTTATTTTGTTATTTTCGTTAAATCATTTAAGGGCTTTTTTGATTTCGTCCCGCGCCATTTTGTCGCAACGATTGTTGTAAACGTTGTCGGCGTGTCCTTTTACCCTCACAAAACCAACTTTGTGTTTTTCCACCTCGAATACAAGGCTTTTCCAAAGGTCGACGTTTTTCACGTCGTCTTTCGAGGCGGTGCGCCAGTTGTTCTTTTTCCAACCTTCGAGCCAGCCTTGCAAGAACGGATCGGTCGCGTATGCGCTGTCGCTAACAACCGTTACGTCGCATCTCTCTTTCAGCTGACGAAGCCCTTGGATAATCGCAAAAAGTTCCATACGATTGTTCGTTGTGTCCTTGTTATATCCGCTCACCTGCTTTTCGACGCCCTTGTATATAAGGATTGCCGCCCAGCCGCCCGCGCCGGGATTTCCGCTGCACGCGCCGTCGGTATAAATATCAACGTGTTTCAGTTCAGGCATTTTCACTCAGCTCCTTACTTCTTTTTTCGCACTTTCTCATGCCGTCTTTTATGATTTCTTCCAGGTTATTTTCCTTGAAAGAATTTACGGCCTCGATTGTCGTACCGCCGGGACTGCAAACGTTTTTGATGAGCGTTTCGATGTCGGTCGTGCGGTTTTCAACCATTTTGACCGCGCCAACAAAAGTTTGAAGCGTCAGTTCTTCGCTGATTTTGTCGTTAAGTCCCATATCACAGCCTGCGTCGATCATCGCCTTTATGAAAGTATAAACGTATGCGGGGCCGCTGCCGCTGACGGCGGTAACCGCGTCAAAATGTTTCTCGTCAAGTTCCACAACTTTCCCGAGGCTTTTGAAAATGTCAAAAACAAGTTTTTTGCCGTCGTCATCAAAATCACCCGCGTCGATTGCACACACGCCTTCTCCCAAAAGACAAGGCGTATTCGGCATAATTCTCGTAACGCGTGCGCCGTCGAAAAAGCCTTTCAAGGTATCTTTCGTAATGCCTGCCATAATGCTGATTATTTTCAGGTTTTCAATCTTTTCAAAATCGCGGAATATGACTTTTGCGACCTGCGGTTTTACGGCAAGTATTATAAATTCGGCATTTTTGAATAATACTTTGTTGTCTTTTACGGTATTTACGCCCTGATTTTTGATAATTTCAAGTTTTTTGTCGTCAATATCGCTCACAACGATTTTTTCGGGCGAAACGACTCCCGTCCTTAAAATTCCGTTCAGGATCGCGTTTGCCATATTGCCCGCGCCGACGATACCAAGTTTATAATCGTACATTTTTAACCTCTAATTTTTG
>OCLB01000189.1_pt1 | contig 14286 bp, 10 predicted proteins | sample 1495901 | NCBI WGS metagenome assembly OCLB01 (sample SAMN03418273, study PRJEB22391) | human gut metagenome | biome: human-gut; feature: organic feature; material: feces | host: Homo sapiens | place: Tanzania | collected 2013-01
AGCGAGGGCGATGTCTATACCATCTCGCCACCTGTACCCCAAAGCTGAGGACCGGGATCGGACGGCGTGATGATCGTCATTTCCTTGCCGTCGACCCAAAGGCTGCCGCTGTCGTAGCAATGAGTGGACTCGGTGAAGTCACTGAACTTCCATTTCTTTCCGGTCCAACGCGCCACCGAGTGCACACGGGCTCCGCCGTCAGGGCCGGTAAGGTGGTTGTCGCTGGTCACATAATATATTACAGGATTGCCCTTGTAATCAAAATTGATGTCCTTGATGTAGCAGTTTTTGCCTTCCTTATGGAAATCCCGGATCAGAGCCGGCCCCTGCTCCCTGAGGATCGGAAGTTCGACAACCGTCCCGTCAGCCGTGGTCCAGGTCTTGCCCCAATCCTTGCTCTGGATGAAATAGATGTTTGTCCTGGTGTCCACGCTGCCGTTGATGTGACGGTTGAAGCAGCAGACAAGCTTCTCGCCGTCATAGTTGGCGAACTGATAGTGGCCGGACTTCTCCTCCCCCGGCTCGATGATCGAGGCGATCGGCTGGAAATCAGACCAATTGACACCATCCTTGCTGGTCTGGAAGAACGTCCTGCGGATCCCGTCGTAGCGGGTGTCGAACAGGAAAAAGCCCTTCTCCTTATCATAAATGACCTCCGGGTAAGCCATTATGCTCTCGTTGACATATTCAAAGGCGGAGATGTCATAAGGCTTCACGCTGCGGTAGCGGATGCCAGGGCGCTTGTTGGCCCTTCCGGCAACGAAAACCCAGATGTGGCCGTCCTTGTCGATCTGGACGGTAGGGTCGTCGTGAGGATCGCAGACACGGTAGCACCCCTTGTCGTGCACGACCACGGGCTTCGAGAGCATCCCCGATTTGTGGTCATAGCAGCCAATCATGCAAAGGAGGTAATTCTCTCGGGCGTCCGGAGCGCCACCATAGACAAAGAACGTCTTGTCAGCCTCCTTAGAGTAGACCGCCATAGGAATATGCTTCATCGTGTACGTGCCCAGTCCTCCGGAATACTTGTCGCCATAGTCTGATCTGGCCTGGCCAATGGTGAACCATATCCCTCTGTAGCCATCCACCCTCTGACCGTCCATACTACCTTTGAAAGGGTGTTCTATCCTGTCCTTGTTGACTACGACTTCGGCCGGCTTGACTGAAGTCTGCACGACTTTGTGCCCTGCCTTGCCCTGGGCCATTGCTCCCAAAGCTATGCAAACTGACAAAAATGTAAGGAGTGTCTTTTTCATAAAAGCAAAACTTGATGGTGCAAAATTAGGCCATCAAGCCTTAACCACAAGCCACGAAAGTATCAGAAAATTGTCTGAGAATCTCAATTCCGTTAACGAGCACGGAAGAACTGTTACTGTGTGAACTCCTTAGGTGTTTTTCCGAATCTCTGGCGGAAAACTCTTGAGAAATGCGAGGCGGAACTGAATCCCAGCATGTCCGCGATCTCGCCGATCCTCCATTTCCCTTCCCTGAGCATCGCGGCTGCCTTGTTGACACGATAGGTCAGGATAAAGTCATTCGGTGTCATGCCCGTCAGAGACTTCATCTTCCTGAAGAAGCTGGCCCGGCTCATGCACATCTCTCCGGCAAGGGAGGTGATGCTGATGGAGGTCTCGGAAATATTGTCCTCGATGTACTTTCTGAGGCGATCGATGAAGGCACGGTCCTCCGCGCTGATGATGTCCGCCTCATTCCCCTGCCGACCATCATCCTCAATCTCCTCCTGCGAAGTGAATCTCTCACGCAGTTTCTCCCTTGTGGCAAGAACGTTCCCTATCAAGGTCATGATCATCTCCGCGCTGAAAGGCTTGGTCACATAAAGGTCGGCCCCGTGCTGATACCCTATCAGGCGATCCTCATCCCCGGTACGGGATGTCAGGATGACTACAGGAATATGACTGAGCAGTTTATCCTCTTTAATACGGCGGCACAGCTCGTAGCCGTCCACCTTCGGCATGATGATGTCGGTCAGCACCATGTCAGGAAGGACATCATTGACGATGTCAAGGGCATCGGCACCGTCTGAAGCGGTGTAAACATCATACCTTGATGAAAGAATCTCCTTAAGCCAGGCGAGCAGGGAGGCATTGTCCTCAACCACCAACACCTTGTACCGCTCACTGTTTCCATCCTCCTCGACGGCCTCATCCTTGACCGGATCCACAACCAGCATTCCGTCAATCACATCGGAGCGGAAATCCTTGGCTGACTCCGTTATCTCATAGAGACTCTCGTCAGCCGGCAAGGCGAAGACAAACCTCATCCCTCCTTCTTTTCGCACCTGGGCGTTGACAGCACCGCCGTGGATTCGCAGTAGTTCCTTTACATAGTGCAACCCGATGCCTGTTCCCGTCACCGATGACTCTGTCTGTGCCAGTCTTGTGTAGCGGTCGAAAATGTGCGCGACATCCTCGTCCTTCATACCGATTCCGTCATCAGTCACGGAGATCTGAAGATATGAAGCGGACGTTTTGTAGCCGGACAGAATCCAATCAGGTCTGGCGACACACTCGGCGACAATCCTGACGTGGCCACCCTCCGGAGTGTATTTCAACGCATTGGAGACAAGGTTCACGACCACCCTGGCCAGTTTGCCGGCATCAACCGGCACCCTTGCCAGATCTCCGTAACAGTCGCAGGTCAACTCAATGGACTTTTCGTGGGCCTGGAAAGAGAAACCGTCCGCGAGCCTGCGCAGAAGGAAAGGAACATCTGTCCTGGAGACGGACAAGGGAAGGGCGCCGTTCTCTATGCGGCTCAGATTCAGAAGCTGGTCGACCAGGTTCAGCAGGTTCCTCATATTGTAGTTGATCGACTCTATCATCTTGTCGAAACTGGCCTTGTCGCGGACTCTGGACAGCATGTTGACCGGTCCATAGACCAGAGCCAAAGAAGTCCTCAATTCGTGCGAGATGTTCGTGAAAAAGCTCACCTTCATCTCGGAAAGCCTTTTCTCACGGTTCAGGTCATCCTTGGCGGCCTGTAGTTCCATCTCCTCCATCCTACGTTTGATTATGAACCTTGAGACCGCCATCATCCCGGCGACGGCCAGGGAAAGGTACGCAAGCAATGCGTACCAGGAAAGCCACGGGGACTTCCTTATGATGATCTCCAAACGGCGCGGATCCTTGCTCCAGAAGCCGTCCACGTTGCTGGCCTTGAGTTCAAAGACATAATGTCCCGGAGGCAGGTGGGAAAAATTGACACGCCTGTAGCCTCCTATGTCATTCCACTCGTCATCCGCGTACTTTCCCGTAAGTCTGTAGGAGAATCCGATGTTGTCCTCGGCGATGAATGAGACAGGCTCGAAACGGATTCCGATACTGTTCTGGCTGCTTTTCAGGACAATCCGATCCGTGTCATCCAAAAGACGGTCAAGAATCTCCCCTTCCCCCGGCTTCTGATCCACTCCATTGACGCTCAGACCAGTAAGGACAACATTCACCGGCTCATCAGAAATATTCGAGATAATTCTGTCCGAAAAGAAGAACGCCAGCCCCATATTCCCGCCGAAAAACATCCTCCCCGAATGCGACCCCGCGCTTCTTTTACAGAACTGCTGCGTGTCCATCCAGCGTCCTTGGTAATATGTGATCGGCTTGTCAAAGCGCTTCGTCACCACAGAAAGGCCGTAGGATGTCCCCACCCAGACGTTGCCTTCAGGATCTGCGGCAATGCTGGCCACATCATTGCTGCCCAGTCCGTTCCTGATGGAATATTCATTGACAACCTCATTCCCTCGGCAGCGCAGCAACCCTTTGGATGAGGTGCCTATCCACAATTCCCCGTTTTGAATATACAGGCACGACACATCCCCAAGGTTTCTCTTGGCATCGTCTCCGGCCAGAAGGTATCTTTCCACCCGGAGAGTCTTCGGAGCCACAAAGAACAATCCGGAATCCTTGACGGCAACGAGAAGCCTGTCCTCGTCAAATCTTATAATATCTTGAATATCCGAACCTTGAAGCAGCCGGCAGTCATCGGTTCCACCATCCAGCCTCACAACGCCAACGGGAGTGGCCGCCCACATCGTCCAGTCCCCATCCTCGCAAAAGGCGTTCACCTCTATCCCGTCGGCAACAACCTTAGAATCAAGAATCTCCGAGCCCCTTGTTCCGCAAACCGCCACCTTTCCGGCCATAGCTATCCAAAGCCTGTTCTTCCCGTCCAAAGCCAATGCCTTGACACCCTTCTCGCCTATGGCGTCCAAAGGCTTGCATTTTCCATAGTTATACCACACGTGCTTGGAGGTAGGAATGTCAAAAGCCAGTAATCCTTTGTAATAGCTCGCCATCCAGACAGTATTAGAGCTCACGGAGGCGGTGACACAGTTTATGTACTTACCAGAGGTCGCCCTCCCTAAGGCAGGAACGTACTTGAAGTTCTTCTTCTCCAAAAAACGGACACCGTAGCCTCTGTCCATGGTTCCGATCCACGGATGGTTCTCACTGTCCCTGAACCCGCAGCTGAAATCGCTCGTATAACTAAGGTCGAACCTCTTGACAGCGTCCTTGCGCACACTCCCGTCGTCCAGTTCCACAGTATAGATCCCGACACCAGGCATACACACATACATTGTCCCGAGCACAGACAGGATCGTCGTGACAGCATGTCCGGACACCAAGCCCGCAAGCTTGGCCAAACGGGAATCCTCAACTGATTCCATCGTGCCGGTGTCACGGATAAGCAATCCATCGTTCCGACCGAACCAGATCCTTCCAAGGCTATCAACCGCCACGCTCCTGAAAGCGGATTTCTCCGGCAATGCCTCTGACGCCACTACCGCGGCGGACTTGTCGAACTTCACGATATGAATCCCGTCCGAATGTCCACCCCAAAGGCAGCCGGACTTGTCAGCCACCAGTACCGCGACATCGTGCGACGGTGTGTTGTGGACAGAGTCTATCCTCTTTTTCTTCGGATCCAGGAGCGTCATCCCTTGACCTGCGCCATAGCAGATCACCTTACCGTCGTTGAAAGCCAGTTTGCTTACTCCGGGAACGCCATCAACCAGCTCGAACGAGTCATTCGTCCCGTCGTACCAACATACACCCCTGTCGGTTGCGACCCAAAGTACCCCGTCATCATCTGTCACCAAGGACAGAACAGTGTTTGAAGGGAGCGATCCCGTTCCTTCCGCATCGTGGTAATAGTGAAGGTAGTCGTTGCCGTTATACCTGCAAAGCCCGTTATCCGTGGCAATCCACACATAACCCTTCAGATCCTGCGCGAACGAATGTATGGTAAGATTCGAGATGTACTCGACATTGCGCGAACCGGCAAAAGCCCCGGATCCGCACAGACCGATCGCCAAAAGCAGAAATATGTGCCGCCACGTTCTCATTATCTCAAGACAAGAATATCCGGTTCTTCCACATCAACACAGCGCTTTCCAAGCTTATAGACTCCCGGCTTATGAGCAATGGCACTGACGATGCCTTTCAAGCTTGTAAAAGTTGATTTGATTCTCATCCGATTGGGTTCTCCAAGCAATCATAAAACTTACAATTGTACTTTGTAAGAATATCTATGGACATATAGTTGTCCCGAACCTTCGGCTTCCTGCCAAGGGCAAGATAGTCTGTGAGAGCCATCACAGCCCCGGCGGCCTGCCTGTCGGAATGCTGTCCGAGGAGCACACGGACATAGCCTTCGCGCAGGGCGTCGATGTTCCGCTTCAGCACATCGCAGCCGACCACGTTCATCCCGGACATGTTCCTGGACCGCAGATAGTCCGCCACAAGGAATATCCTGGAGTTCATCGTCACTATGTTAAGCCGTCCGGAAAGCCCGTCGAAAGCACCGGAGAGCACATCGAAAGTCTGCCTCGGACTGTTCGGATTGACCAGGACCGTTACCACCTCCGTGTCCGGATAGTAGTGGGACAGGTAGTCACGGAATCCCTTGCGCCTGTCCGAGGAAGGGTCCGAGAGCCCCTTGCTGTCCCTCTCGATCTGCACCATATAGACTTTGTCCCTCTGCTCCTTGTCCGACATAGACATCAGGATGTCCGCACAGCAGCGTCCGCTCTCGTACATCGCGAGGCCGTAGTAGGCTAGGTGGCCATCCGTCCCGGCGCTTGTGTTCAGCATCACGTATGGAATGTTGTTTTCCGTAAGAAGAGCCGAGAAACTCAACGTGTCATCCAGGAACATCGGAGCCAGAATCACGCCCGAGTGCCCGTCCTCCAGCACCTGACGGCATTGGCTTCGGAAAGACTCCACGTCATACTGGTCATAATAATAGACCACGACACTGACGGAGAATCTGCCGGCATATTCCTCTGACAGTGCCAACCCGTTGTGTACCAGTTCCCAGAAATCCCCCTTGCTGAAGCTCGGCATCAGGACTGCGATGCTGTGTGCCTTGTTCCTGGCCAGCATCGAAGCGTAAACGTTAGGTTTGTACCCCAACCTCTCAACCACCGACATCACCTTCGCCTTGGTCTCATGAGCGACCTCGCCCCTGTTGTGGAGCACACGGTCCACTGTGCCGTTGGTCACGCCTGCCGCCTTGGCAACGTCCTTTATAGTCACTTTAGTATTCTGCATATTATTTAATAGTCTCAAGTAGACAATAATAAGGAAAAACGGACAAATATACAAGATTTTCCGTGCACGTGCACAGAAAATCGTCGATTTTGCTTAATATTGCAAAGTGAAGAGATCTGACAACAGGTAAAAACAAACTGCGATGACAAGACTGAAACACTTACTGATGGTCCTGGCGATATTAGTGCCCGCCTTCGCTTCCGCGCAGGTGGAAGTCCCGGACTACTCCAGACTTACAGCTGAGCACCACCCCAGGTTATTCCTTGACAATCAAGAATTTGAAACGATGAAGTCGCTGATCGGATCGGGAACGTCCAGCTATCTGTCCGACCTTCATGATATCATCATGGAAATATGCCGGCTGGACGCGATGAAAGACTCTCCTCTTGAGTACAAGCTTGACGCAAGCGACAAAAGAATCCTGCACGTATCCAGAGACGCTCTCACAAGAATATTCTTCTGCGCCTACGCCTACCGCTACACCGGCGAACAGATTTATCTGGAACATGCCGAAAAGACCATCCGCACGGTCTGTGGCTTCAAGGACTGGAACGCAGGCAAGCACTTTCTCGACACCGGGGAGATGGCCGCGGCAGTGGCCATAGGCTACGACTGGCTCTATGACGCTTTGGACGAGGACACTAAAAGGATGGCCGAGAAGGCTTTCGTGGACTTCGCCGTCAATCCGGCGCGGAAAAAGAAAGGCGGAGCAAGATTCTACAGGATGACGAACAACTGGAACCAAGTCTGCAACGCCGGGATTGTCTGCGGCTGCCTGGCGATGTACGAGACATTTCCGGAACGAGCCAGAGAACTGATCGGGATTTCGGTCGAATCCAACCGGAAGGCAATGAACGAGATGTACCCGCCTGACGGAAACTATCCCGAGGGTCCTGGCTACTGGGGCTACGGAAGCACATTCGAAGCCCTGATGCTCTCAGCGCTGGAAAGCTGCGTCGGCACGGACTTCGGCCTGTCCGAGACAAAGGGATTCCGTGACACTGGCCGGTACGTCGTGTACTCATACGGAACAACCGGAAGGTTCTACAATTACTCGGACTGCGGAGAGTACGGAACTCCGTCGATAGCGCTATGGTATTTCGCGGACAGATTCAATTCTCCTGATGTTCTTTACAATGAACTCAGGCTGATGAGGCAGGGGAGCTATCTGAATCTCGGCCAAGAGTCCAGGCTGCTTCCTCTTATGGCCGCGTTCGCCATGAATATCCCGCATGGCGGCGTCAAAGCCCCGAAGGGAGTATATTCCGGCAACGGGGTCACTCCTGTCGTGATGTTTCACACGGACTGGACTTTCTCTGAATCAGACGTTTATCTTGGTGTCAAGGGAGGTGGGGCCGGAGCTCCGCACTCACACATGGACGCCGGTTCGTTCGTGTTCGACGCGGAAGGAGTCCGCTGGGCAAAAGAACTGCCGAATCCGTCCTACACTTCAATGGAAGGCCCGATGATCAAACTGGGCGGAAGCCTGTGGAAAATGGAGCAGAATTCACTGAGGTGGAGAGCCTTCGCCTACAACAACCGGCAGCACAGCACATTGACAGTCAACGACAAAGACCACATCGTGGGCGGATTCACCCCGATAAGGAAAGTCATAGAGAAACGGAACCGGTCGGGAGCGGTAATTGATCTGACACCGGCGCTTGCCGGAGAGTTGTCCAAAGCCATGCGCACCGTGGAGGTGGTCAAGGCTAAGGATCTTGTCGTGACAGACAAGGTAGAAGCCCTTGACGGAAAGCCGGCTGTGGTCCGCTGGACACTCGTCACCAACGGAGTCCCTGAATTGACAGGGGACGGAATCAGGCTGACAATCGGAGACAAAGTCCGGTTCCTTCGCTCCGACGCGAAAGGTGCAAGGATAGAGTACAAAGTATGGAGCGCCGATCCAAAGGACTATGACTCACCTCTCAAAGAATATGAAAGGCCGGTTCCGGGCACGTACATTGTCGGGTTCACGGCCACCGTTCCATCTGGCGGCAGAGCCTTATTCCGGACTGTTCTTGGAACCGAATGACTTTTCCCGCGACATTTATTTGGAAATATTTTTTCCGTGCACGTGCACGATTACAAAAAAAAGCTTATATTTGCAGACACATATTCTGAAATGAACTAAAACATCTATATTCATATTCATTATGGTAAATTTTTCACTTGAAGGAAAGGTAGCCCTTGTGACGGGCGCTTCCTATGGAATCGGTTTCGCCATCGCCACCGCATTCGCGGAGGCAGGAGCGAGGATTGCGTTCAACGACATCAAGCAGGAACTCGTGGACAAGGGTCTCGCTTCCTATAAAGAAAAAGGGATAGAGGCCAAGGGCTACGTCTGCGATGTGACCAAGGAGGATCAGGTTACCGACCTCGTGAAGAAGATCGAGAACGACCTCGGGCCAATCAACATCCTCGTGAACAACGCCGGCATCATCAAGCGCATCCCTATGTGCGAGATGAAGGCCGAGGAGTTCCGCCAGGTGATCGACGTTGACCTGAACGCTCCGTTCATCGTCTCAAAGGCGGTAATTCCTTCAATGATAGCCCAGGGGGGCGGAAAGATCATCAACATATGCTCTATGATGTCCGAGCTTGGCCGTGAGACCGTCTCCGCCTACGCGGCGGCCAAGGGCGGCCTCAAGATGCTCACGAGAAACATCGCATCCGAATACGGCGAGTACAACATACAGTGCAACGGAATAGGGCCGGGCTACATCGCCACCCCTCAGACCGCTCCTTTGCGCGAGCGTCAGCCTGACGGCTCAAGACATCCGTTCGACGCTTTCATCGTGGCGAAGACCCCCGCGGCCCGCTGGGGCACAACCGATGACCTCAAGGGACCGGCTGTGTTCCTGGCGTCAGAGGCATCAGACTTCGTCAACGGCCACGTCCTCTATGTGGACGGAGGCATTCTCGCTTACATCGGGAAACAGCCTCAGTAATGAGAAGCACGGTTTTACCTTTAGTATGTCTTTCGATGGCGCTGCTTTCCTGCGGTGCCGTCGAAAAGAGTATTACGGTCAGCAACGGTTCCGACACCGCGCGTCAGAACGAGACCGTGGAAGTCAGGCTTGCCGACATCGGCATAAAAGGTCTGGACGGGAGCAATCTCGTCATCAGGAACGCTGACGGAAAGCAGATCCCTTCACAGATCAGCGCTGATGGAAACTCGGTTCTGTTCCAGGTCACGGTTGACGGGAAAAGTGACGCGACATTCATCTGCACAAAAGGCGAGAGACAGGACCTCGACACTTTGGCCTACAGCCGTTATGTTCCGGAAAGGAAGGACGACTACGCCTACGAGAACAATCTCGTCGCCGGCAGGATCTACGGTCCCTCACTCAAGGATCCGCGCACATTCGGGCCGGACATCTGGCTGAAATGCACGGAAAGGATGGTGATCAACGATTGGTTCGCCGTCGGGGACTACCACCACAACCACGGAGAAGGGATGGACTGCTACAAAGTGGCCAACACTCTTGGCGGAGGAGCCTGTGTTCCATATTCCGGTGACACCATATTCATTGGCGACAACTGGGCGGAGCAGAAACATGTCTGCGACGGTCCGGTACGCACCAAGGCCACGTTCCGCTATCCTGAGTTTGACGTTAACGGAGTGAAAGTCAGTGCCGAAAGGACTCTGACCCTTGATGCGAACACACGTCTGGTCCACTGGACAACGGTTTTCCACTCCAGGAAGGATTCACTTGATGTCGTGCTCGGAGCGGTGATGCACAATGTCCTCTCAAGGGAGGACGGAGACAATTTCATCGCCTTCACCGAGCGGGCCTCCGACTCCCGGAACCCGGAGAGGGACGGGAACATCAGCATCGGACTGATCCTGGACAAGTCATTCAAGGCGACAGCCGGGACTATAGACGGACACGCCGTGCTGAAGTTTAAGGTAAAATGCGGAGAGGCAATCAATTTCTGGACGGCTTCAGGATGGAGCCACGGAGGCATAGGCTCTCCTGAGGAATGGAATGAATATGTCAGCGGACAGGCCGGTGCGGTCTGCTCGCCGCTGACCATAACAATTAGCAGATAAGAAAATGACAAGTAAGACTAAGACCAATTTCAGATGGGTGATCTGCGCGATGCTGTTTGTCGCGACGGCGGTCAACTATCTTGACAGGCAAGTTCTGTCCCTGACGTGGGACGAGTTCATCAAACCGGAGTTCCACTGGAACGAATCGCACTACGGTACGATCACTTCCCTGTTCTCCATCATCTATGCGATCTGCATGCTGTTCGCGGGGCGTTTCGTTGATTGGATGGGGACGAAGAAAGGCTACCTCTGGGCAATCGGAGTGTGGTCGGCTGGCGCCTGCGCCCACGCCCTGTGCGGGGTCGTGACCGAAAGCGTGGTCGGACTCAACACCGCTGCCGAACTAGTCCAGGCCACAGGAGACACGGCTGTGCTCATCTCAACGATCAGCATGTACTGCTTCATCGTCGCAAGAAGCATCCTCGCGCTCGGCGAGGCCGGCAACTTCCCTGCGGCCATCAAGACCACAGCTGAATATTTCCCGAAGAAGGACAGGGCTTTCGCCACGTCCATATTCAATGCCGGCGCCTCCATCGGCGCGCTTTTCGCCCCTCTCACGATCCCGCTTCTCGCCAAGAACTTCGGCTGGGAGATCTCTTTCATCATCATCGGCGCGCTTGGTTTCATCTGGATGGGATTCTGGGTGTTCCTCTACGACAGGCCGGAGACCTCAAAGCACGTGAGCAAGGAGGAACTGGCCTACATCGAGCAGGACAAGGAACTTGACAACGAGAAGACATCCGAGGACGGAACCGCGAAGAAACTGGGGTTCATGGAGTGTCTGAGATACAGGCAGACCTGGGCGTTCGCTGTCGGCAAGTTCATGACCGACGGAGTCTGGTGGTTCTTCCTCTTCTGGACCCCGTCCTATCTGAACACCCAGTTCGGGATCAAGACCAGCGATCCTAAGGGCATGGCGTTGATCTTCACCCTCTACGCCATCACCATGCTTTCCATCTACGGCGGCAAGCTTCCTACCATATTCATCAACAACGCGATGAGGAAGGGGCAGACTTTCGACCCTTATGCCGCCAGGATGAAGGCGATGCTGATCTTCGCCTTCCTTCCGCTGGTGGTGCTTCTGGCTCAGCCTCTGGGAAGGATCTCCCCTTGGTTCCCGGTCATCCTGATCGGCATCGGGGCGGCGGCGCACCAGTCATGGTCGGCCAACATATTCTCGACCGTCGGGGACATGTTCCCTAAGTCCAGCATCGCCACCATCACCGGAATCGGCGGCATGGCCGGAGGCCTCGGCTCGATGTTCCTACAGAAAGTCGCCGGCGAACTCTTCGTCTACTCCGAGCAGGTCAATCTGTCCTTCCTCGGATTCTCCGGAAAGCCGGCCGGCTACTTCATCATCTTCTGCTTCTGCGCCACGGCGTACCTCATCGGATGGTGCATCATGAAGGCACTCGTGCCTAAGTACAAGGTGGTCACATTAAGTAATTCTTAAAAAAACCTGGCAATCCTTGATTGTCTTATTTTTCAACACTTACTAAACTAACACGAAATAATATGATTCTCAAAAGAATATGCTGCCTCGCCGCCGCATTGGCAATCGTCGTCCCGTCATTTGCGGGAATCAACAAAAATGATGTAAAGGAGATCGCCGACCGCGTCGCGGACTGGCAGATCGCCAATTTCAACAACGTCTCCTACACCGGGAAGAAACGCGCCCCTCTCGACTGGGCCAACGGAGCATTGTTCCGCGGCATGGTAGAATGGTCTGCGAAGACCGGTTACCAGCCAGCCGAGGACTTCGTGATGAACATCGCCAAGACACATGACTGGCACATGGCCAGAAGGCTCTATCACGCCGACGACATCTGCGTCGGACAGGCTTTCCTCCTGCTGTATGAGAAGTACAAGGATCCGGTAATGCTCCAATACGTCAAGGAAAGGGCGGACTCCGTGATTGACTTCCGTTCCCATGTCGCGATGGACATCCACGTCAAGGGTGGCCAGGAAAGATGGTGCTGGTGCGACGCGCTGTTCATGGCTCCGCCGGTATATTCAATGCTCACCCAAATCACCGGGGACAGGAAATATGTCGATTTCATGAATGAAGAGTTTGTCGCCACGACCAACCATCTGTTTGACACTGAATACAAACTGTACTACCGCGACGCCCGCTTCTTCGACAAGACGGAGGCAAACGGGGCAAAAGTGTTCTGGGGAAGAGGCAACGGCTGGTGCTATGCGGGACTGACATTCCTGCTTGAGACCACACCGGAGTCCGATCCGATGTACGACTACTTCAAGAGCCTGTACCTCAAGATGACAGAGGCCGTGCTGAAGTGTCAGGACGCGAATGGTTCCTGGCACGCCAGCCTTCTGGCACCGGAAAACTACCCTACCGCTGAGAACAGCTCATCGGGATTCATGACCTACGGCCTTGCCTGGGGCGTGAACCACGGGATCCTGAAAGGAAAGGTCTACAGGAAAGCGGTCGAGAAAGGTTGGAAGGCCCTGTGCTCCTACGTGCGCGAGGACGGCAAACTGGAATATGTCCAGCCTGTCGCCGGCTCTCCAGGCAAGATCACCAAGGACATGACAGAGGTGTACGGAGTAGGAGCGTTCCTCCTTGCCGCGACCGAAATGCTTGATTTTTAAAATTTTAGAACTATGACTATCAATTCGGAAGTTCGCTACGCATCCTCTCCGGAGGATGCAAAGCGCTATGACACCGCGGAACTCCGCCGTCGCTACCTTATCGAGAACGTGTTCTCGGCGGATGAAGTCAACATGACCTACACGATGCACGACAGGATGATCGCCGGCGGCGCGATGCCGGTTGGCGAGATCCTTGAGCTAAAGCCGATCGACATCCTCCGCGCGGACTATTTTCTTGAGCGTAGGGAGATGGGAATATTCAATGTCGGAGGCAAGGGAATCGTCACCGCCGGCGACAAAGAGTACGAACTCGACTACAAAGAGGCCCTCTACCTCGGACGAGGAAGCAGGAAAGTGACTTTCAGAAGCCTCGATCCGGCAAATCCCGCAAAGTTCTACTTCTGTTCCGCCAACGCCCACGCCACCTATCCTGACCACAAGACCACCAAGGAGAACGCCGTGCATATGGAACTCGGCACACTTGAGGAGAGCAACCACAGGGTGATCAACAGGATGCTCGTGAAGGAGGTGGTGCCTACCTGCCAGCTGCAGATGGGTATGACCGAGCTCAAGCCGGGCAGCACATGGAACACGATGCCGGCGCACACCCACAACCGCAGGATGGAGGTCTATTTCTACTTCGATATTCCTGACGACCAGGCCATCTGCCACTTTATGGGTGAGCCTCAGGAGACCCGCCACATCTGGATGAGAAACGGTCAGGCCGTGATCTCCCCGGAGTGGAGCATCCACGCCGCCTGCGCCACGAAGAACTACACGTTCATCTGGGCCATGTGCGGTGAGAACCTCGACTACGGCGACATGGACGCCTGCGAGACCACAGGACTGAAATAACCGGCTGAAAAACAAGCGATCAGGCTTTTCCCTTAAGGTATCCACACCGCAAGAGAAAAGCCTTTTTTATTGACGTTCACTTACTTATTGGTAACGGCATCATCACATACCATTACTGAAGTATTACAGAATACGATTGCTAATTTCCATAATAATGATTAAGTTTGCGGAAATTGAAAGAATATGAGCCAAAAA
>OCLB01000190.1_pt1 | contig 14260 bp, 11 predicted proteins | sample 1495901 | NCBI WGS metagenome assembly OCLB01 (sample SAMN03418273, study PRJEB22391) | human gut metagenome | biome: human-gut; feature: organic feature; material: feces | host: Homo sapiens | place: Tanzania | collected 2013-01
ATTCTTCTAAAACTCCGAAATACCACAAGCCCTAATGACCGATTTGGGATTATGTGGTTTTTGGTTATGTAGTGTATTCGGGTGGCAAGATTGGCATTGCACCTTTCTGGGTGCACACAAAGGCAGAGGTTTTCACTGCAATGGTGTGTGCTTCGGTCACGCTTTTTCCTTTAAGGATAGAAGCGATGAATGCTGCGGTGAAACTGTCGCCAGCCCCAACGGTGTCGGCCACCTCAACTTTTGGCGTGGGTTGGAATGATACGTTGCCCGGAGTGAACACATAACTTCCGTTGATGCCACAAGTGAGAATGAGCATTTTCAAATTGTATTTTCCGAGCAGAATCCAGCACTTGTCTTGAAGGTCGATGCCGGGATAGCCAAACATACGGCTCACGGTAATCAATTCCTCGTCGTTTATCTTCAGAATGTTGCAATTCTGCATCGACTTGCACAGGATTTCCTTATTGTAGAATCCTTGACGCAGATTCACATCGAACACGATAAGGCTGTCGTCGTCTTTTGGCATAGTGTCTAAGAAATGGTTGATTGTTTCTCGTGACACCACATTACGTTGGGCAAGCGAGCCAAAACACACTGCTTTCGTTCTTTTTGCAAGCGCATCAAGGTGTTCGGTGTAAGGGATGTTGTCCCAAGCCACGTTTTCCTTAATGTCGTACAAGGGAATACCAGTTTGGTCAATTTCCACCTGCACGGTGCCTGTTGGGTAAGGCACTTCTTCTATAAGTTGGTCAAGACCTTTAGATGTGAAATTTTCAATGATTTCTTTTCCTAAGGCATCGTCTCCGATTGCGCTCACCACGCAGCTTGGTAATCCGAACTGCGACACATGATAGGCAAAATTGGCTGGAGCGCCACCAATTTTCTTTCCTTCAGGAAGAACGTCCCACAGGGCTTCGCCCATTCCTACAACTATTTCATTCATATTGATAGGGTTGATTTAGTTAATGTATATTATAACGTTGCCGTTTTGATAATGCAAAACTACAATAAAAGTTTAATCTGCGCCTATCAAAAATCGAACATTGTGTATCACAATGCAGTATTGCACGATTTTTAATATATTATGCACTCTTTTTTATGGTATTGTCATGATATATGTTGAAACTTTAGGAAAATTTTTTGTGCACTAACGTACTTTGCAACATTCAAGATGCTAAAGGAAGAAAAAAGCGCCGTTGAATTTTGATATGTGAGTGGAAATTATGTAAATTTGTAAATTATGTATGCCGTTTGTCGTAGGTTGACAAGTTGTCGGCAAGCGACAAATGCTTTAATGTGGATAAATTATTTAGATAGACAGAGTGCATCATTTAATAAAAAATCATATTGTTCGCCGCGTGCTAAAGGTGTTTTTCGCCTTGATATTGCTTGTGGTTTTGTTGCCTTTCTCGCTTTACATTCCGTGGGTACAGAATGTGGCAAAAGACTACGCTTGCCGCTACGCCAGCGAATCGACAGGTTTAGACATTAAACTCAACCGCATATTGTTGGAGTTTCCGCTCAACTTGAGCATCGAAGGCTTGAGCGTGGTGGAGGAGAGTGGCGACACGATGGTGCGCGCCGAGAGGTTTGTGGCAGGAGTGGAATTTATGCCACTTTTGGACATGAACTTCAAAATTGGCGACGCAGAATTGGTCAACGGCTATTATCATCTGCTTTCTGCCGATTCGTCAACCGTGCTTTCGGCACAGGTGGATTACTGCAAACTCCTTGGCACCGATTTGGATTTGAATCACCGAGTGCTCAATTTGATTGATGGTGAATTGAGCGGTGGCAAAGTCACCTTCACTTCATATCCCCACAAGGCGGTGGAAGAGCCCGACACGGCTGCCGCACAGCCTTGGCGCATCAATGCCTACCACTTGGCGTTGGCTGACATTGATTTCACGATGCGAATGTTGCCGACTATCGACAAATTACACGCCTACATTGGTAAGGCGGAAATGAAAAACGGAGTTATCGACACTGGTAAACACACCGTAGATGCCCACACACTTGCGGTGGACAGTGCCGATGTGCGTTACTACACGTTGAGCGAACATGATGCCGAAATTTATAGCCAGCTTCACCCTCTGCCCCCCGACACTATCAATAACCCGAACGATACAGTTACTTGGGTGGTGCGAGGCGATTCCATCCGACTGAGCAAAAGTCATATCATATATGCGCAGCGCAGCGTGATGCCAAGCGCAGGACTCGACCCGAATTATATAGAGTTGAGCAATGTGAATGTGCAGTTGCGCAATCTGTATAACAGGGCATCGACCGTGATCGTAGATGTGGACCACATCAGCGGCAAGGAACGCTGTGGACTTGAAATAGAGCAAGCCAACGGCAGCATCTATGTGGATGAAAACAAGATTGACGTGAACAAATTCCGCTTGAAAACATTTTTGAGCGAGTTTTACGTTGATGCGCACGCTCCGTTCACGTTGCTCAACGACAAGCCTACGGGCAACATCGTTATCAACACCGACAACCGAATTGCTCTGCAAGAGTTGGGACTGCTTCACCCAGCATTGAAAGCCACATTGCGCCAAATTCCGCAATACAATCCACTCGTGCTCAAAGGAAAGGTGCAAGGCACACCAGAGCATCTCGACATCAAATCATTTAAAGCCACTATTCCGAAATATCTCGATGCCACAGCCAGCGGCGTGGTGAATCACCCACTTGATATGAAGCGACTGAATGGCAACATCGCCTTTAACGCTAAATTCCCAAACTTGAATTTCGTGAAGCCATTGGCACTCGACGCTGCCACCAGCAAGCTGGTGAATTTCCCACCCATGACGGTGAAGGGCGATGCCAAATTTGGCGGAAACTCATATTCAGGCAGCCTCGACATGCGCTTGGAGGGCGGCTCGTTGGTGGGCAAGGGCAGTTTCAACGGCAACCGCAATCAGTATGCAGTGGATGCCGATTTCACCAATTTCCCTGTGCGCGCCATCATGCCACTTGCGCCAGTTGACCATCTCACAGCCCATGTGAAGGCCGACGGCCACGGATTCGACTTCTTGAAAGCGTCAACGGCGGTGAATGCCGATGTGAATCTTGGCAGCGTGACCTACGACGGCATGACCTATCGCAACATCACCGCACAGGTGAATATGAGCGCTGGCGATGTGACAGCAAGAGTAAATTCAAATAACCCTAACTGCAACCTGTTTATGGATGCGCAAGGTAAAATCCAGGGCGAAAGATACATCTTCAATGTGAATGGCAATATCCGCGACTTCGATGCCAACGCTTTAGGATTCACCGATTTCCCATTGAACGGCACTGGCGAAATTGCGGCATTCGTTGACTACGATACACGCACGAAGAATTGCGAATTTAATGCTGACTTGAACCACATCAACTGGAACTACGACGGCACCCAACTTGTGAGCGAAAACACCGAACTGAGGTTTGTGTCGAACGACAGCACGGTTGAGGCATTTGTAGATAACGAGGAAACGCATCTCGATTTCAAGGCGGAATGTGGTCTCGATGAGTTTATGAAAAATATTGATGTGAGTTTGGCTGAGGTTGACAGGCAGATTGCCGCCCGTGCGCTCAATGTGTCGGCATTGCAGGACTTGTTGCCCAAATTCTCGTTGAAGATGAAAGTGGGTCCAAGTGGTCTGGTGCCACGCTATTTGGCGCGCTATGATATTGATGTTCGTGACTTTGAGTGCGAGGTGAAGAACGACAGCATCATCAACCTCGATGGTTATATCCACCAACTCAGTATGGGCACCACAGCCATCGACACCATCACCATACATGCGCACGAACTCACCAACAAATACTTGCGATTCGACTTGCACATGGGCAACCGACCTGGCACATGGGACGACTTCGCACAGGTGGATGTGCGTGGCGGCGCGAAGGATTCGATTGTGGATTTCTTGGTAGAGCAGCGTAATATCAATAAGGAGATGGGTTACCGACTGGGTGCGCACGCCACACTCACAGGCGAAAACATCAAAACCCGACTGTTCCCCACCAAACCGATTGTGGCGTATCGCCAATGGGAGGTGAACACCGACAATCACCTTGACTTCAACTACAACAGCAAGATGCTTGATGCCAACGTGGTGATTAAGAATGAAAAAAGTAGTTTTGCACTGCATACCGAGCCTACCGACGACCCAACGAAAGAAAACATCTTCCTCAAAGTGAAGAATATGAAGTTGGAGGAATGGCTTTCGGGCATTCCTACGCTTCCAAGTGTGAGCGGAGCCGTAGATGCCGACATCAAATTGCTTTACGATGGCAAAAACTTCGACGGTACAGGCGACTTGGCTATCCAGCAACTGCACTACGATGGGCAAAGCGTGGGTGATGTGAAACTCAATACTGGTTTGGCGTATGACCCAGAGTCGGGCAGCACGAAGTTGAATGCCGTGATGGACCTCGACGGCTCGAAGGTGGCACTCGCTTACGGTGTGCTCAACGACACCACCGCAGCAAACCCGATGAACGTGAATTTGCACCTCAACCGATTCCCATTGCAGAAAGCCACAGCATTTATCCCAGGTGGATATGTGCGCCTTGGTGGTTATGCCGATGGCGAGGTGAAAATGCTCGGCACATCAGACGCGCCAGTGTTCAGCGGCTTTGTGAAGGGCGATTCTGCCGTGATTGAATTGCCTCGCTACGGCAGCAAACTCCGACTTTCCGATGCCTCCATACCAATTGAGAACAGCATTATCAGTTTCAAAGATTACGGTATAAAGGGCTTGAATGGCAAGGTGGCGAAGATGAATGGTGAAGTGAATATCGAAACTATGGATATGGATTTGCGCGTAAATGGCAAAAACATTCAGTTCATCGGTTCCAAACAGCGGAGTTACAGCGAAGTGTTTGGCAAAGGTTTTGCCGACATTTCGGCAAAAATCAGCAGCAAAGCAAGTGCCATGCAGATTGATGCCAAACTCTCGTTGCTCACAGGATCGAATATCACCTATGTGCTTCAAAGCGATGTGAACGATTTGACCTCCAGCACCGTTGATGAAGATATGGTGAGATTCGTGAATCCTTCCGATTCCACAGGCGGTAGCCCATTGCTCACTACTGATGCGGCAAGTGCCTCGTCGGACATCAATATCGACATCACCATTCAGCAAGGTGTGAAAATCAACGCATTCCTCTCGCCCGACGGCAAAGACCGTGTGAACGTTGACGGTAGCGGCCGTTTGCGCTATTCTATCGACTTTGCTGGAAAGGACAACATGGTGGGCGTTTACACCATAGAAAGCGGTAGCGTGCGCTATACGCCACCTGTGATTTCACGCAAGATTTTCAGCATTAATTCGGGCAGCAGCATCACTTGGAATGGCGATGTGCTCAATCCGCAACTTAATATAGTGGGTGAGCAAACCACAAGGGCAAGCGTCACTGGCGCTGATGGCAAGTCGAAACTCGTGAACTTCCTGATTACCGCAAAGATTGCCAACACCTTGAAGAAAATGGATTTGACGTTCGACATTAGCACCGAAGACGACATGACGGTGAAGAATGAAATCCAGGGCATGACTGATGTGCAACGCTCGAATGTGGCAATGAATATGCTGCTTTATAATTCCTACTCAGGAACCAGTTCGGCAGGTAATTTCAACCTCTCGACCACTGGCGCGCTCTATTCATTCCTCCAGTCGCAAATCAACAGTTGGGCGGCAAGCACGCTGAAGGGCGTGGACCTCTCTTTCGGCATTAATCAGTTTGGTGGCGAGACCGATGGCTCTACCACGCAAACCAGTTACAGTTACCGACTGTCGAAGTCGCTGTTCAACGACAGGTTCAAGATTGTGGTGGGTGGCGAATACAGTACAGCCGCAACCAGTGAGCAGAATATCAGCAACAACCTGATTAGCGACATTTCGCTTGAATACTCGCTCAACGACACCGGCTCAAGGTATCTGCGCCTGTTCCGCCACACCGGTTGGGAAAGCGTGCTTGAGGGCGAAGTGACGGAAATGGGCGTGGGCTTTGTGATGAAGCGCAAGGCTCCGACTTTGAAAATGCTGTTCCGCAGCTTTAAGCCACGCTTCTTGAGGCGCGATAGTGTGAAAACTGAGTTGCCCACCGATTCGGTGCCGATGATTGAAGACAAAAAAGAAGAAATAGATGAAACGAAATAAATCCATATTATATACCACCATGCTGGCGGTGCTGCTTTCGCTTGTGAACGTGAGTTGCTCCACCACGGCACGCTTAGGTGAGGGCGAAGTGCTCTACACAGGCGTGAAGAAGCTCAATTATAAAGAGAACAACACGAAGATTGACGGCGATGTGCAAGACCAGATTTTTGAGGCAATCGACGTGGCGCCCAACAATTCGCTCTATTCGCCATACTACCGCACGCCGTTCCCAATCGGGCTTTGGGTGTATAACCACTGGAATCCCAATGCTAAGGGCTTGAAGGGCTGGCTTTACAGAAAACTCGTGTCGCAGCCTGTGCTGGTGAGCCGTGTGCGACCCGAAACGCGTGTTGACATGATCAACACTCTGCTGCGCAATAATGGCTATTTCACTTCGAGTGCGTCGTACAAACTCAATTACAGTAGCAAGAATAAGAAAAAAGCCAGCATCACCTACGATGTGAAGGTGAATGAACCATACTGCTTGGGTGAGTTGAAATATTTGAACATGGGCACTCCGTTGACCAACATCATTGACTCGGTGGCAAAGGAAAACCGTTATTTCCAGACCGGTAATCGCTATTGCTTGGACTCGCTCAATGCTGTGCGAATTGAAATCACCAATGTGCTTCGTAACAAGGGCTACTATTATTTCAAACCCGAATACTTGGAATATTTGGCAGATAGCGTATCGGCAAAAGGAACGGTGAATTTGCAGTTGATAAAGGCTTCGAATGTGCCGAATATGGCTTTGATGAGATTTCTCAGCAATAAGGTGTATGTGACCGTGCAGAATGACAAGGAACTATCATTTCGCACCGACACGCTCGAATTTCGCCGTTGCACTCTTTATAAGCGCCTTCCTGTAAGGATTAAAGACGACTTGATACCGTCGTGCATTCGTTCGCGCCACGGCCGCCCATTCCGTGTGGGCAACATGGACCGCACGCAACTCTACCTGTCGAGATTGGGCATTTTCAGCAGCATCGATATGAAGGTGGCCAACACCGACTCGCTCACCGCCGATGGCGATGGATTGCTCGATGTGTATATCACTTGCACACTCGACCAGCCGATTGAAGCCACCCTTGAGGCGCAAGGCACTTCAAAATCCAATAGTTTTATAGGTCCGGGTTTGCAGGTGGGACTTTCGCACAAAAACTATTGGGGTGGAGCGGAACGCCTTTCTGCCAACTTAAAAGCCTCTTATGAATGGCAAACAAACTCGGCAAAGGGCGGACGCGCACAAGATATTAACTCCTATGAATTAGGGTTGGACGTGAATTTCGACATTCCCCGACTGCTTGCGCCTAAATTTGTGAAGCGTTCGAGCCGATATGTGAACTGGACGAAATTCTCGCTTAATGCCGATTTGATGAATCGCCCTAACTACTTTAAGATGGTACAATTCGGTGGTCAAATGCAATGGGAATGGCACCACAACAGGAAATCAACCCACCAATTCACGCCATTCAAATTGCGCTACAACAAACTGATTAGCAAAACTGCGGCATTTGATTCAGCCATGGCGAGCAATCCGGCATTGGCGCAGAGTTTCCGCAATGTGTTTATCCCCGAAATTCAATATACTTACACCTACGACAACAGTTTTGGTCCGAACAACATCACGTGGACATCAACCGTGTCGGAGGCTGGCTCGATATTCTCTGGCATTTGGTCGATTTGCGGTGCAAAGGGCGTGAAGAAACTGTTTGGCACGCCATTCTCGCAATTTGTGAGAGCACAAACTCAAGTGGTGTGGAATCGCAAGATAGGCTCAATGAACTTGGTGAGCCGCTTCCTGCTCGGTGCGGCACACGCTTTCGGCAATTCTTCGGAAGTGCCTTATAGCGCACAGTTCTATATCGGTGGAGCCAACTCGGTTCGTGCGTTCCCGGTTCGCTCCATCGGTCCGGGCAGATATTGTCCGACCGAAGTCCGACCGAATGGATATTACGACCAGACTGGTACTTTCAAGTTTGAGACCAACTGCGAACTTCGTTTCCCGATTTTGGGATACCTCAAAGGCGCATTGTTTTTAGATGCTGGTAATGTGTGGTTGCTCAAGAAAGACGACTATCGCCCAGGTGGCGAAATCACGTTGAAGCACTTCCTCAACGACCTTGCTCTGGGCACTGGCGTGGGTGTGCGCTTCGACATGGATATGCTCGTGCTTCGTGCCGACTTGGGTATCGGCATTCACGCCCCTTACGATACAGGCAAGAGCGGCTACTTCAACATGCCAAGTTTCAAAGACAGCCTCGGCTTCCACCTCGCCATCGGCTACCCTTTCTAAATGCCCCTATGGCGAAAAATGCTGCTATTATGCACGGGCAAAGTATGCGTTTGAAACATGCCAAAGGCATGTCCCTACGTTATAATCCGATATTCCCCCCTTTTTTTAGAAGAGGCTGAGGGGTTGCTGTTGGATTTTTTCTTTTGCTTTTTGGAGGTATGATTCGTTCACGTCGAAACCTATGGCTCGGCGGTGCAGGTCGTATGCTACTTTGCAGGCGGTGCCTAAGCCGCAGTAGGGGTCGAGCACGATGCCGCCATCGGGGCAAGTGGAGAGAATCATCAGGTGGCAAAGGCTTTCGGGAAACACATTGTATCGCTCCACAGGGCTATTTGCTGGCGTGATGTTCCACACATCGCTTGGCATGGTGCCATTTTTGTTATAGAGCAGGAAGTAGTAGCCTTTTTCGTTGATGGATTTCGCCTTTTCCGACTTCGACTCCATCACCTGGCCTTCCGCGGTGCGGATAAACATGCGGAAATCAGGAATTTCACCATTGTTCACCATATCCACCACCTTGTCGAGTTCGGCAAGTGCGTTTTGCTTTTCCTCATCAGTAAGCGCAGTAGAACTCATCACATTGCGGCGATATTTCATACCAGTCACGCCACTCGATGTTTTGCCCTCTTTCGCTTTCTTTTCCGTCACATTGTTGAAGAACAGGCGTAGTTCCTCATCGTCGTAATAGAAATCGTCGCTTTTCACGAAGTGGAAAATAAATTCGTGGGTGTTGCGCAGGTGGTCGAAACTGCTGTCGAATGCGCTGCTTTGCTTATCCCACACCACATCGTTGCGCAAAATCCAGCCTTGCTCGTCGATCATTCGCAGCGCGATGCGCCATGGCAAGCCCTTGAGAGCCTTGTTCTGATAGGTGTCGGCAAGATTGAGCCACAGTGAGCCCGATGGCTTCATCACACGGTGGAGTTGGCCTTTCGATAAATTCGTCGATATTGTCGGTGGTGATGCTCTCTGCGCCATAGCGGCGGAGGCTCCAGTATGGAGGACTGGTGACAATGCAATCGATGCTGTCGTTTTCCACACGGCTGATCAAATTCAGCGCTTCCCCATTATAATATTGTGGGAAAGGACTGTCGCCAAGTAGCGTCACGATGTTCTGCTTTGCTGGGTCGATAGTGGGAATTTCGATGTGGAATTTCGGTTGAGGTGCCACTTCCACAGGCGCAGGTGCCTCGGTAGGCACGCTCGCGGGCACAGGTGCCTCGCCCAATTCCTCACGCAGATACACGAGAGCCTTATCGGCAAGCTTGTCGGTACCAATTTCGTTCAAAGCAGCAAACGCCAGCCAAAGCGCCACAAGTTGCTCTACATCTGTTCCGTAGATTTTGGCAAGTTTCACTACCGTTTCACGTTTTGGGCGGCGTTCGCCATGCTCAAATCGGCTATACATAGGAATATCTACGCCAATTTTCTTGGCGATTTCCTTTTGTTTCAAGCCACTTTCGGCACGCAGTTGGCGTAATTTTTCGGGGAAAAGCATATTGCGTAAATTTGTTGTTATCTGACAAATTTACGAATAATTATTTTAAAAACCAAACAGAGTGTGTGATTCTTATTGCTGACCGATTTTGCGTTGGCTCTTGTATCTGCGGTGGTGTTTGTGTTGTGTCACGGTGTGGTAGAGGAGGTTGCGAACGAAGTGCATACCCCAAAAGCGCATAAGCAAGAAACCAGCAAAAGCACCTGTGGCATTAGCCACGCAATCGAGATATTCAAATTCGCGTGAGTTGGTGAGTGTGAGTTGCGCTATTTCTAAGATGATGCCCATCACTGCAGCAAATGTTGTGATGGCGAGCTCCACGCTCAGACTGGTGTGGTGAGGCAGTTTGCGCTTCGCGTATTCAAACAAATATACTATTGTGCACCCAAAGTACATCAAAAAGTGGGCACACTTATCGGCATGAGGAAAAAGCTTGACTGATTGCACATCCAGAGGATTGGCAGCTAATGACAAATAAATCAAAAAGAGTGTGGCAAGGAGCGAGAAAAAGCCTGTCGGCATCGCAATAATTATTTTTTTCATTGGTAAAGCACGTTATAATATAATATTTGTAATCCTGTGTAGGTTGATTTTGTAATTAATTATGCCAAAATTAGGTGTTTTTTCCTATTTATGCAAATTTTTTGCAAAACAAAATATTCCAATACCCAAAACGACAGCACAGCAAATGGAAAATATTGTAAGTGATGAAAGTGATGGTTTGCATTATTTGTGTTAATTTTGTGGAGCAGTCTTTCCTCCTGTTGTGGAAAGGCGTTTAACGATTAACGGCTTCTAAACACTGTGCGATGAGCAAAATTGGCGATTTCTTTTCCACTACACGGCGTGAGCGTGTCGGCACATTTGTGGTGCTACTCCTGCTTGCCGTGGCTGTGCTGTATTCCCATTGTTCACGTCAGAACCGTGAGCATGAAGGCGCGCAGAGCCAGCCAAGCGAACAGGTGATGCAAGCGTTAGCCGATTCGGTAGCAGCCCAGCCGCTGAAAGCCACCAAAGATTCTACCTCAAAGAAATCCAACAAAAAACGCTCAAAACGCAAAAAGAAAGCCAAATCCTCCAAAACTTCAAAATCCGCCCCACATTCAGGTAATGCTCCAATGGAGGAATTGCCCACCTTTTAGTGGTGTCCGAAAAATAGTATTGCCATATCATCCACAAATGGCTACACATAGTTTTTTATGGCTTTGTTTGCTCGTAGGGGATTTTTTTTGTATTTTCGCATTGTAAAATGATATATTCTGCAATGATGTTAAATTTCAAACCTTTTACTCTCTCTTTGCGTGACAGGACGCTTGTTCTCGACCGTCCACAGATTATGGGAATTGTGAATGTCACTCCTGATTCTTTTTATTCAGCAAGTCGCACTTTTGATGTGGATTCTCTGGAAAAAAAGGTGGAGCAGATGGTGAGTGAAGGTGTTGACATCTTTGACATAGGTGCCTATTCCACTCGTCTGGGTGCCGATGACGTTAGCCCCGAAGAAGAACTTCGCCGTTTGAAGCGTGGCATGGAGGTGGTGAAGCGCATGGCACCAAACATACCAGTTTCTATCGACACATTCCGTGCCAACGTGGCGCGCGCCTGTGTGGAGGAAATTGGTGCCGACATTGTGAATGATGTGTCGGGTGGTACGCTCGATGCCGATATGGCTGCCACGATGGGGCAACTTGATGTGCCTTATATTTTGATGCACATGCGTGGCACTCCAGCCACGATGCAGCAGTTCACCGACTATCCAGGTGGCGTGGTGGCAGATGTGGTTGCCGACTTGAAGGCGAAGATGGAGCATTTCCGTGAGCAGGGTTGCCGTCAGGTGATTCTTGACCCAGGATTTGGCTTCAGCAAGACATTGGAGCAGAATTATGAACTGATGAACGGCTTGGCGGCATTTCACGAGTTGAATGCACCGCTGCTGGTGGGTATTTCCCGAAAGTCGATGATTTTCCGCTTGTTGGGCACATCGCCGGCGGAGTCGCTTGAGGGCACTACGGTGCTCAACAGCATAGCGATGCTTGCAGGAAGCCATATTTTGCGTGTTCATGATGTGCGTGCGGCAGTTGAGGCACGCGCAATTTTGGAGGAACTGGACAAAACGAAAGCGTGAGTAACCCTTTTTCTCTCCTTATTTTGACTTTAATAAACTGATTAGATGTTTGAAAGTTTTGGCATAATTGACTTTATCGACATTGCTTTAGCGTCGGCATTGTTGCTCTACCTCTACCTCACAATGAAGAAGTCGGGGGCTATCAATGTGTTTTTGGGCATAGTGTTCTTGCTGGTGGTGTTCACGGTGCTCCGCATCAGTCGCATGACATTGATGAAGGGCATATTCGACACGATTATCAGTCAAGGTGTAATCATTCTGATTATCCTTTTCCAGAACGAGATACGCCACTTCCTCAGCGATGTGGGCTCAAACCGCAGTTTGCGTTTCTTCAAGCGGTTTATGCACAAACCATCGGCAGCCGATAAGCGTAAGTGGCTGATGCCTATTATTTATGCCTGCATGTCGATGTCGAAGTCGAAAACCGGTGCGCTGATTGTGTTGCAGAAAAGCACATCGCTGTCAGATTTTGTTAACACTGGCGATATGATTGATGCGAAGGTGAACAATCGCTTGCTTGAAAACATCTTTTTCAAAAACAGTCCGCTGCATGATGGTGCTGTGATTATATCCGATGGCAGAATCCTTGCCGCCGGGTGTATTCTGCCTGTGTCGCACGACCGCAACTTGCCTCGTTATTTAGGTCTTCGCCACCGTTCGGCGTTGGGAATCACCCAGGAAAGCGATGCTGTGGCAATCGTGGTCAGCGAGGAGACTGGCAATATCTCATGCGCCTACAAGGGCGAAATATTTCTCAAATTATCAAGTACGGAACTCGACCACAAAGTTTCGGAATTACTTAATGAATAATCGTAAAAAATGGATAACAATATAAGAGGTGCATTTGAAATTGGAGATGCACTGGTTAGTCTTGACCTTGCCGAACGCTTTTTCTGCTGCGATATTGACGCTTGTTTGGGTGCGTGCTGCATCGAGGGCGACGCAGGGGCACCTATCACTAAAGAAGAGTTTGAAAAACTGAAAGAAGTGCTCCCCGTGATATGGAACGACCTGCTTCCACGCGCGCAAGAGCAAATCAAGGAGCATGGGGTGGGCTATCTCGACCCCGAAGGCGAAATCGTTACCCAGATTGTTGACGGCAAGAATTGCGTGTTTTCCACCTATTTGCCAGGCGGCGTGTGCATCTGCGCCATCGACAAGGCATATCGCGAGGGCAAACTTGATTGGCGTAAACCCATTTCGTGCTATCTCTACCCTGTGAGAGTGAAAAAGCATAAGGCGTTCACTGCCGTGAATTACCATCGCTGGAAAATCTGCAAGAGTGCCGAAGTGATAGGCAGAAAAAACAAAGTGCGCCTCTATCAATTCCTGAAAGAACCGCTCATCGAGCGTTTTGGCAAAGAGTGGTACGACGAGCTCGCCGCAAATTGCGACCTCTATGTGAAAACCTACCTCGAAGACTAACCGAGGATTTCGCCAAAAAGGACAATGTTTTTGGGTGAGGGGAGGAAGTGATAAATGCCGAAATATTTGGCAGTTACGAAATTTTATATTAATTTTGCACCGATTTTCGTAACCTCTGTTGGGAAATTTGTGTGGCCCTTGTACGTTGCGGAAACGGTATAGTACTATAAAACAAATAATTACAATGGATTTAATTAAAGTTGTAGAGCAAGCATTTGCTACCAAAAAGGAACTTCCTGCATTCTACCCTGGCGACACTATCACAGTGGCTTACCGCATTAAAGAAGGTAACAAGGAACGTATCCAGCAGTATCGTGGTGTTGTTATCAAAATCAGCGGCGAAGGCGACAAGAAGCGTTTCACCGTTCGCAAGATGTCTGAAAACATTGGTGTAGAACGTATCTTCCCAATCGAATCTCCATTCATCGACAGCATCGTGATCAACAAGCACGGTCGCGTGCGTCGCGCTAAGATTTACTACCTCCGCAAACTCACTGGTAAGAAGGCTCGTATCAAAGAGCGTCGCGTAGTGGTAAAGAAGGAAGCATAATCTGCTTGCCAGAAGATATTCCATTAAGGTTGCCGCAGTCCGATTCGGATTGTGGCAATTTTTTTGTAAATTTGTTTGCTGAAAATGGCAGAGCGAAAAATCATACACGTAGATATGGATGCGTTTTTTGCATCGGTTGAGCAACTCGACAATCCCGACTTGAAAGGTCGGCCGATTGCCGTGGGGCACGAGGTCACATCGAGGAAAGCCTCATCCA
>OCLB01000191.1_pt1 | contig 14202 bp, 17 predicted proteins | sample 1495901 | NCBI WGS metagenome assembly OCLB01 (sample SAMN03418273, study PRJEB22391) | human gut metagenome | biome: human-gut; feature: organic feature; material: feces | host: Homo sapiens | place: Tanzania | collected 2013-01
AAGTTGTGGTGCCCTTTTATGGTTCCTTATTCTTTCATGTGAATGCGGCGGCGACTCCGCGGCCATCGAATATTCCACCTGCGGCCAGCACGGGAATGTCAAGAGCGTCAACTACTTGCGGAACGAGAGCCATTGTGTGGATGTCTCCGATGTGTCCTCCGGATTCCGCTCCTTCGGCGACAACGGCAGTGGCTCCGAGTTCCTGCATCTTGAGGGCGTAGGCTACGGAGGCCACTACAGGGATCACCTTGATCCCGGCGGCCTTCCATTTCTCCATGTAGGCGGCCGGTGAGCCGGCTCCGGTGGTCACGATCTTTACGCCTTCCTCGATGAGCATGTCGGCGACTTCTCCGGCGTTAGGAGCCTGGAGCATGATGTTGACACCGAATGGCTTGTCGGTCAGCGTTTTGCATTTGCGGATCTCCTCCCTGACAGCTTCCGTGCCGAAATTGATGGAGGAAATCAGTCCAAGTCCGCCGGCGTTGGACACGGCGAATGGTAATCTGAACATTAATTAGCCAGTCTCGCACCCGCGATCCAGGCCATACCTCCCTGAAACAGAGGGCGCTCGATTCCGAGCAAGTCACATATAACACTTTTAATCATATTCTTGCAAATATACTAATTAATGTTCAGATTACCATTCAACCACGGCGGCTCCTGAAAGAAGTCCGGCTCCGAATGCGCTGAAGACCAGGATATCCCCCCTTTTGAACATTCCTTTCCTGTTGCATTCGTCAAGAAGGATAGGGCAGGAGGCCGATGAGGAGTTGCCGTGGTCGGTGATGTTGACAGGGAATTTCTCCGCCGGCTGCCCCATGTATTTGATGATGGTGTCGATGATCCTTTGGTTGGCCTGATGGATCATGAAGTAGGCGACGTCGCCCTTGTCGATGCCCACCTCGTCGAGAAGATCCTCCACTCCGTGGGTGCAGGCGTTAACGGCGAACTTGAAGACCTCGCGGCCCTTCATCTGCATCGGGACGGTCTCCTCCTTCTTCGTGATGTAAGGCGTGTCGTTCAGCGTGATGGTTTCCCAGATCTCTTCCTTGGACGGCTCGGAGTGCAGTTTTATGCCTTTGACGTTGTCGCCTTCGGTCAGCACCACGGCTCCGGCTCCGTCGCCGAACAGCACGCATGTCCCTCTGTCCTTCCAGCTTGCCATCCTTGTCGGTTCCTCGACGCAGGCGATGATGGCGTTCCTGATCTTACCGGCCTTGTAGTAAGCCTCCACCATGTCCAGGGCGTAGACAAATCCCGGGCAGGCGCAGTTGATGTCGAACATTGGACACTTGAGCCCCAGTTTCTCGCCGATTATGCAGCTTATGCTTGGGGTGACATATTCGGAAACCACGTTCGAGACGACGAACAGGTCGATGTCTTCGGCATTGAGACCGGACATTTCGAGAGCCTTGCTGACAGCCTCGGCTCCGAGGTCCTCCAGGTTCTCGTCGGTGATCACGTGCCTTGTCTTGATTCCCGTGCGAGGGTAGATCCACTCATCGCTTGTGTCAAGGAATCCGGCAAGCATCTCATTGGTCACAACCTTTCTTGGAAGCGCGCTTCCTGTACCGATGATTCTCATAAATAAAATTCCTATAATTAAAGTATTAACCAAACAAAATTATGAATATGCCCATGCCCCTCAAAAATTAAGTGGTGAATAACCGCCCGGAGTCGCCGTCTTCGTGTTTTAAGTGGCGTTTTTTCCGAATATGTGGTGAATCGCCGCTCTTTTATAATCCTAAAAAGTGTTATATTTGCCACATAAAAGAGAAAAGGATGAGTTTTTTCAATAAGCCGGTTCCGGGGTATCTCCGGGGGAAGAACCAACTTATCTACACCGTGACGTTCACGGCGTTGTTCTCCATCGTGTTCCTTTTGGTCAGCCTTCCGTTCTCGCATAGCAGCTGGATGGCGCTGGGCAACTCAAGGTTCTTCGTCTTCACGGTGCTTTTCGCGCTTGGCTCGCTTATGATAGTAATCATCAGCAAGTACATAATGTACAAGACCAGAAACAAGATCAACATGACCATCCTGGGCTACATCATGTGGTGCGTGTGCGAGATTGTCGTGATCTGCCTGGCATATTCATTCATCACCGTGCCGATCACGGGCATCGGTTGGGATCAGTTTCCGGCCACGCTCGGGAAGGCTCTGATCTACGGAAACACTTCGCTGATAATACCTTACATCCTTGCCGGGATGTACTATGCCATTCAAGACAAGAATCAGATCATCCGTCTGATGAACTATGATAATGTCGTCTCGGACGAGGCCATGCCGGTCTCGCGGCTTGAGAAGATAACCCTTTTCGACAACAATGGCGACCTCAAACTGTGCGTCAGCGCGTCGAACCTCTACTACATCGAGTCCGACGACAACTACATTGTGGTCTGGTACACGGACAGCAAGGGGGACTTGAAGCGTTACATGCTCCGTTGCCGCCTGAAGACCGTGGAGGAGAGTTTCCGGGGCAGCAGCCTCGTGCGGTGCCACAGGAAATACATCGTGAACATGGACAAGGTCAAGGTTCTGCGCAAGGAGAGGGATGGCTACGAGCTGGATCTGGACAATGACGCGATCGCCCCTATTCCTATCACCAAGACCTATTCGGAAAACGTCCTGGGCCGTTTCAACAACAGCGCAGGACGTCGTGTGGAGTAAAGTTCTTGTTCGCGGATTATTCGCAGAGCCTGTCGAGGGCGAGCTTTACGACGGCGCGGACCTGAGGCTTGTAGTCCGGATTGCTGCTCTTGAGGTAGCGGTTCGCTATCGCGCAGCAGATTGTACCGGCCTCGTGGCCAAGGCGTTTCGCCATTCCGGCGACAGCCGAGCTTTCCATCTCGAAGTTTGTGATTCTGTACTCTCCGAAGCGGAACGACTCGAAATCCTCAAGCATGTTCGGCATGGCGAGACCTTGTCTGACGACCCTGCCCTGCGGCCCGTAGAACCCTGACGCCGAGATGGTCGTGCCCTTGACCGTGCAGTCCTCGAATTTCCTGATGAGCTTCTCGCTGGCCTTCACGAAGTAAGGCGAAGGAAGGTGCCTGTCCCAGTGCGTGTGCTTCTTGAACGCCTCCTCCATCTCAAGGTTGGAGAGTTCGTCACGGCCTTCGTACCAGTTCATAAGGCCGTCACAGCCAACGGAATAGTGGGAGAAGATAGGGGAGCCGAGAGGAATGTCGGCCTGTACCGCGCCGCAGGTCCCGATGCGCAGGACGGTGAGCGTCCGGTGTTCTTTCTTTGGCTCGCGGGTCGTGAAGTCAACGTTGGCGAGCGCGTCCAGCTCGGTCATCACGATGTCGATGTTGTCGGTGCCGATGCCTGTTGACAGGACGGTGACTCTCTTGCCGTTGTACTTTCCTGTCGTGGAGACGAATTCGCGGGACTGGTGACGGAACTCGATGTCCGTCAGGTACTCGGAGACCATGTCAACCCTTCCCGGGTCGCCTACGAGGATGACGATGTCCGCCAGCTCCTCCGGTCTGAGGTGGATGTGGAACGCCGACCCGTCGTCGTTGATAATGAGTTCAGATTCTGCTATTCTCATATTCTCTGATTTTTAAAATTTAATGTCTTATCTTGCCAAAGATAGTAATATTCAGCGGAATTAACTATTTTTGTGGAATATGTGGCAAAGACTTCAAACTTTATACCTGTGCATTGCCACAGGTCTCATCGCGGCGCTGTTCTTTAGCGTCAAGGCGTTCACACTCGGCCCTGGCGGGGTTCATGCGGTTGAGCTGACCTACGTCAAGTACACTCCGTACCTGATTCTCATGATTCTTATCACGCTTCTTCAGTTGCTGGCGGTGTTCTCGTTCAATGCCCGCGTCTTCCAGATGCGCACCGCTGTGCTTTCGGCCATTCTGATGATAGCGCTCCAGGCTTGGTTGGGCGTGGATTATTTCACGGCTGACAAGGAGTGGATATTCAAATTCACCGCCATATTCCCCCTTCTCTCCGCGATCCTGAACTTCATTGCGGCGAGGTACATCCTTAGGGATCAGCTCCTTGTGGAGAGTGTCACACGCCTCCGCTCGCGGAAGAAGAATCACAAGATCTGACAGGATAACCAATCAATTAAGGTGGTGCAAGCCCTTAAGGCACAGGGTCATAGCCGCTGCCGCCCCAAGGGTTGCAGCGGAGGATTCTCCAGATTGTGAGGAACAGGCCTTTGACGGGTCCCCATTTCTTGAAAGCCTGGATGGCGTAGGTCGAGCAAGACGGCTCGAAGCGGCAGGTTTTGGGAATATAGGGGCCGATGCAGGTGCGGTAGAACCAGATCAGCGCCAGGAACGGTGCGATGCACACCTTTCTCAACTTCTGCCTCCATGGAGGAATGTTTCCGCTGGGCTTCATGTCTCCGCGATTTTTTGCAGGATCGCACCCACCTGCTCCCGCACGGCGGCGTAGTCCAGAACCTCCTTCGTGTTGTAAAGGAAGAGTATTGAATATCCTTCCGGCGGCAGCAGCCCTTTCTGCGTCCTGTAGGCCTCACGTAGCCTGCGCTTCAGCAGATTGCGCTTAACCGCCCTCTTGAACAGGCGCTTCGGAACAGAAACGATGATGTTGTTCGGCGAGAGCCGGACAACATCATCGTTTTCAACCATTCCCTCGCCGCTCAAAAATAGTCCCTGATGCTCCCCCCAGTCACTTCGTGACAGCCCCCCGGGGGGCACTGGGGACCGTATTCCCCAGACCCCTTGCGTCGCTCCGCGCTTGGCGCGCTGTCCCTCCTTGCCTCTCGCTGGACAACATCATTTTCAACCTTACTAGGATCCGGACTCTTGAGGAAACAGTATTTCAGACCGGGCGTGAAGCCCCACCGGCCCTTGGACATCAGAGCCGAAATCTTCAACTTCCCGTGAAGCCGTTCGGATTTCGGTAGAGTGAGCATCAGGGACTATTTTTGAGCGGCGAGGTAGAGTTCGATGGCGCGGGCCACGGAAGGAGCCTCCGGCGTAGGAGCCTGGATCTCGATCTTGAGGCCGGCCTCGTCCATGGCCTTGACGATGGACTTGCCGTAGGCCACAAACTTGATGTCGCCCTGCTGGAAATCAGGGAAGTTCTCGTACAGGGACTTGACATCATAGGGGTTGTAGAAGACAATCATGTCGTAGTCCGTAAGGGTGATGTCTTTCAGATCCTGAGGGACGGACTTCACGAACACGGCGGTCTTGTACTCAAGGTTCTGAGCCTCCATCAGATTGGTCAGAGGAGAACTGTTTGAGGAATCGGACTGGGTCACGAGGAACTTCTCGTCCCTGTGCTTGGTTCCGATCTGCTCGATGATGGACTCCGGAGTCCCGTTGCCGAAGAAAATCTTGCGCTTGCGGTAGACAATGTGCTTCTGAAGGTACATGGCCACGGCCTCTGTGGTGCAGAAGTACTTCATAGTCTCCGGAACCTTCACCCTCAGTCCGTCACACAGTCCGTAGAATGCGTCGATGGTGTGGCGTGAGGAAAAGATGATGGCCGTGTAGTCAAGTATGTTGATCCTCTGTGTCCGGAATTCTCTGGAAGAGAGTGGCTCGATGAGAAAGAACTGTTTGAATGTGATGTCAACGCCGAACTTTTCCTTTAGGGCGACGTAGGGTGCGTCGTTGAGAGGTGCGCGCTGTGAGATTAAAATCTTCTTTATTGTCATAGTCCTACTTTTGTAATCCTGCAAGTCCGTGGCGTTAGAGCAACTTGGCTGAAAGCACCAGAACGGCGGTTGGAAGTAATTCAAGGCCGCAAAGATACAAAAATGTTGTGAAAGGATTGCAAACTGATGCGAAAATCTGTCCTCTCCGGATGATGTGGAACAGGTAGGTGAAGGCCGTTATGTACAGTATGACGGTTCTTGTAACATATTCATTGCCAATCAGAACCTTGAACGCCGCGCCGATCGGGAACACTATGAGGAACAGGAGTATCAAATAGTTGTAGAACGACCTGTTGGCGGCTGTGAAGGTCTTGCTTCTGTAGGCGTCCATCTCAAGCTGCCAGTTCAGGAACATCCTCAGGATGAGGTAGGCGAGCATGGTGCCGCAGACGGCGGCCAGTTGAAGCGCCGGCGGCATCCCGTCCATGTAGTCCGTGTGGTAGAGATTGTGTGAATATGCCACCATGCACAGCGGGACGAACAGGACTCCGGCGACCAGGTTGCGGCTTCCGCTGAGCTGGAGGCTGTCCTCAAGGTCAAGGTTACCCTTCCATCGCTGTACACAGTACCAAAGCGACGGAAGAATCTTGAATAAACTTCTGGCACTCAGCAGGAGAAGGAATGTGAATATGACAGCGAGGCCACAGAATACCGGATCGTCGATCATGTTCGTCAGTTCCCACGTTTAGCGTTGTAGCCCATGTTCCTGAGCAGTTCCGTCACCTTGTCCCTCAGGTCACCCTGGATCGTGATCTCGCCGTCCTTGGCGGAGCCTCCGACCCCGCATTTCACCTTCAGCGCCTTGCCGAGCGCGGCCAGGTCGTCCTGTGTCCCGACGAAACCGCTCACCAGCGTCACCTGCTTCCCTCCGCGGTTCCTCCGGTCGATCGTGACCGTCAGCCTCTGCCTGGACGGCTCAAGGGTCTCCGCCTCGGGAACCTCCTCTTTCGCGTAGCTGAAGTTCGGGTCTGTCGAATAGACAACCCCAAGTCTTTGTTTCCAGTCGTTGTCGGCTTTCATGATTTAATTGTCAAAAACACTTTTCCAGATCAGCGGCGGCTCATTTTTTGCCGCTTATCTGTCATATTTTTGCAAAGATAGCGAATCCTTTTGTATCTTTGTCTGATTGTCAGCCGGATTCGGCCGATTTACGAACATTAGTTTATGGACATAAAGAAATTCAACCTGTGGAACAAGGTGACGGCGCTGGCTGTTCTGGCCATCTCCGCGTTCACCTATCTCTCCACAATCGAGCCGACAGCCTCTTTCTGGGACTGCGGAGAGTTCATCGCGTCATCGTACAAGCTTGAGGTCGGACACCCGCCGGGAAACCCTGTCTTCCAGCTCATAGCAAGGTTCTTCACCATGTTCACCGGCCCGGATAAGGCCGCGGTGATGGTGAACTCGATGAGCGCCCTGTGTTCGGCGCTGACCATATTCTTCCTCTACCTTACGATCGTCTTCCTTGTCAAGAGGGTGGTCGCGCCGAAGAGGGAAGGGGAAGGCGGGACGGAAGAATATTCACCCGGCCAGGCGATAGCCATCTATGGCAGCGGCGCCGTCGGAGCTCTCGCGTATTGCTTCTCCGACACCTTCTGGTTCTCGGCGGTCGAGGGCGAGGTCTACGCCATGTCGTCCCTGTTCACGGCGATGGTCGTGTGGGCGATGACAAAATGGTACGAGGAGACCGACCGCAGGTATGCGAACCGCTGGATCGTGCTGATCTCCTTCCTGATGGGACTTTCCATCGGAGTGCACCTTCTGAACCTGCTGGCGATCCCGATGCTCGTCTACATGTACTACTTCAAGATGAGGGAGGACAAGCCATATTCATTCTGGGAATATGTCAAGATCATGGCCGTCTCGGTGGTGATCCTGGCGTTCATCCTGTTCTTCATGGTGCCTTACATCCCGAAGATAGCCGCCTATTTCGACCTGTTCTTCGTGAACACGCTGGGGCTTCCGTACAACACCGGAGCGGCGTTCTTCATCGTGGCTCTGCTGACCGCATGCTTCTGGGGGCTTTTCAAGACCTTGAAGACAGAGAAAGTGTTCTGGAACACGGCCCTGCTGTGCTTCACGACGATCGTGATCGGATTCTCCGTGTTCAGCATCGTGATCATCCGCTCCTGCGCCAAGACCCCTACCAACGAGTACCAGCCGGACAACGCCTTCACCCTCGTGCGCTACCTTTCCCGCGAGCAGTACGGCTCGACCCCTCTGCTCTACGGACAGTACTACGGCGCTCCGTACGAACTCGACCAGAAGTACTACTGGGCTCCGCTGAACGGAAAGTACAAGAAGGCTCCGGCTCCGGTTGACGTGAAGTACGACCGCGCCGGCAAGATGCTCTTCCCGAGGATGTACAGCACGGATGACAGGCACATCAGGTTCTACGAGTCCTACACCAACGGCAAGGGGACCCCTGTCCAGGGCGCTCAGTACAAGAAGCCGACGCAGGGAGCCAACCTTTCCTATTTCTTTGACTTCCAGCTTGGCTGGATGTACTGGAGGTACTTCATGTGGAACTTCGTTGGGCGTCAGAACGAGATCCACACGCCTTCCGCCGACATGTTCACAGGCAACTGGGAGAGCGGCATTCCGTTCATCGACAAGATCCATCTTGGCGACCAGAGCAACGCCCCGCAGTGGCTGAAGGACAACCCGGGCAAGAACCACTACTATTTCCTGCCGCTGTTGCTGGGTCTTCTTGGGCTCTGCTTCCAGTTCGACAAGGATCGCCGGGGCTGCTGGCTGACATTCCTGCTGTTCTTCATGACGGGAATCGCCATCGTGCTGTACCTGAACCAGTCACCGTATCAGGTGCGTGAGAGGGACTACGCCTACGCGGGCTCGTTCTACGCCTTCGCCATCTGGATCGGATTCGCGGTCGCGGCATTATATTCATGGATAACTTCCGCCTTGAAGGGAAAGCACGCCGTCGCCGTTGCCTCCGTTGCCTCCGTCGCATGTCTTTTCGTGCCGGCGCTGATGGCCGAGGAGAACTGGGATGACCACGACAGAAGCAACCGCTACACCGCCGTCGAAGTCGCCAAGAACTATCTCAACTCCGTGGAGCGGAATGGTTTGCTCATTACCCACGGCGACAACGACACCTTCCCTCTCTGGTACGCCCAGGAGGTCGAGGGTTTCAGGAATGATGTGAGAATATGCAACACCTCCCTTCTGGGAACAGACTGGTACATCGACCAGATGAGGTACGCCATCAACAATTCCGCGCCTCTGAACCTGTCAATAGGTCAGGAGCAGTACCTCTACGGGACCAACGAGTGGGTGCCGATCGAGGACAAGCGCGGCCAGGCCCTCCTGCTGTCCGACTGCGTCGCCGTGTTCAAGCACCCGGACGCCAAGCTGCTCTACCAGGACGGACGGAAGATGGACTACTGGGTGTCCAGGAAGATGATCATTCCGGTCAACAAGGAGAACTGCCTGAAGAGCGGGATCGTGAGCGAGAAGTTCGCCGGACAGATCCCGGACTCCATCGTCATCGAGATCCCGAAGAGCAAGAGCTACCTGAGCAAGCCGGAGCTATTTGTCCTCGACTTCCTCTCCACCTATCAGTGGGACAGGCCTTTGAATATGCTCAACATGGGTGGCGACCTCAACATCGGCCTGAAGGACTACCTCATGTACGAGGGATTCTCCTACAAGTTCACGCCGATCCGCAACAAGGTCCAGTCTCTTGAGGTCGGTCTGGTGGACACCGATGACCTCTACGACAAGATGACAGACAAGTTCTGCTTCGACGCCGTTTCCCGCGAGGACTACTGCGTTGACTACCAGAACACCTACACGTTCCTTGGCGTGATGTCCCTGAGGAATATGTTCGTGTCAGCCGCCAACGCCTTCATCGCCGCCGGTGAGAACGACCGTGCCGAGGAGATGCTGGACAAGTGCCAGCAGGTTCTAAAGCCGAAGAAGTACCCTTACGACAACTCCATCCTGGGCTGGGGATCCAACGCCCTCTTCCCGATAGAGATGGTCAAGGACTACTACGCCCTCGGCAGGCAGGATAAGGCCAGGGCTCTCGCCCGTGAACTCTCCTCCGAGCTGATGGAGTCCGTCAGGTTCTATCTGGACTTCTACCCGATGTGCAAGAACGAGTTCGAGTACAACTGCAACCTTGTCTACTACATGACCAACGACATCCGCAAGGCTGGCGACAAGGACTTCGCCGACGAGATAGAAAAGACCCTCGCCGGCTTCCTTTCCGTTCAGTCATAAGATGTTTCGGAAATCCCGATAGCAGTTATAGAAACAAAGGGATGATTATCCATCCCGAATCGCAGGTGGTGTTATAATTTTGCGCCGTTAAATAATAGAGCGTAAGATTATGTCACCACTTGAAATTTCCACGGCTGCCATGAGCGCCAATTCCGGATCGCTGATCATCGTTTGCGCTGTCGCAAGCGCGGTGATCCTTGTCATTTCCTTTTTCCGTGAGAGACTGAAGGCCTTTAACGCCAAGCACAAAGTCATCACCTATTCCGACACCATCGTAAGGCCGGTGTCCTGGAACGGCGGCAAGGACGGCATCGACATCGACGGCATCCCTTACTACGGTTCCTACGAGGACGAAGACCATGACATCCTGGTCGGCAACGTGATGTCAATCCCTACCGCTATTCAGGCAAAGGAGGCAAAGGAGGTGAAGGAATATGGAGACTCAGGAAGTCACGCTGCATAACGAGCTGAAGCGCAAGAGCATATTCCTGAGAGACTTCACCACTGAGCTCTACGCCAGCGGGGCGACTACGATCCGGATTGAGAAGAATCTCGGCAGGATCGCCGAGAGTTGGCACACGAAGGCTGACTTCTCCGTCCTTCCGACCTGCATCGTGCTGAACCTTTGGGACGAGAGGGAGGAGAGATCCTATTCCGTGACCGGGAAGATCCCCGCCGACAGGATCAATTTCAACACCGTCTCCGACCTGAGCGGACTGAGCTGGAAGATTGTGGAAGAGGGGCTTGATGTGACGCAGGCCACGGGCATATTCAGGAATATTCTTAAAAAGAAAAGGTTGAACCCTTGGCTTGTGCTGGTTCTTGTAGGGCTGGCGAACGCGTCGTTCTGCGAGCTTTTCGGAGGGGATCTTGTCTCGATGCTGATAGTGTTCATCGCCACGATCGACGGTTTCTTCCTCAAGCAGAAACTGCCCGCCAAGGGGATTGACTATAGGGTGGTCATCGTCCTGGCCTCCTGCCTTTCCGCCGTGATAGCCTGCTCTGGCTTCGTGTTCGGATGGGGCAGGACTCCGGAGGTCGCCCTCGCCACCAGTGTCCTCTACTTTGTCCCGGGAATCCCGTTCTGCAACGCTGTGTGTGACCTTCTTTACGGCCACTACATCTGCTGCATCAGCCGTTTCCTGCACGCCGTGATGATCACGGTCTGCCTGTCGCTGGGACTTTGCATCGCTTTCGGGCTTCTGAATATTCAATTTCTATAATGGAACTTTTCTTTCTTATCATAAAAGACGGTATCTTTGCCGCTGTTGCGGCGATAGGTTTTTCAAGCATCAGCAATCCGTCACCGAGGGTGTTTCCTCTGTGCGCCCTGATCGCCGCCGCAGGACACATGACCCGCTACGTGTTAATGAATATCTATGGCTTTCAACTGGCCACCGGCAGCATGCTGGGCGCGCTTGTCATCGGTTTTCTGGCATTGCCGGCAGCCAAGATGATCAAGACCCCGGCGGAGTGCATCTCGTTCCCGGCACTGCTTCCGATGGTTCCGGGGATGTACGCCTACCGGACGATACAATCCTTGCTGCATTGCCTGGGATCTTATTCGGAGCCGACATTCATGCACTACCTGTACCTGCTGAGGTTCAATTGGATGACCTGTCTGGTGACCATCATCGCGATGGTGGTCGGTGTGATGCTGCCCATCCTGCTGTTTCAGAATTATTCTTTTAAGGTGACAAAGTAATGGAATTCAGACAACTACGCTATTTCGTCAAAGTCGCGCAATTGTGCAGCTTCTCCGAAGCCTCAAAGGCTTTGTTCATCTCCCAAAGCACTTTGTCCCAGCAGATAAAGCAGCTTGAGGATGAACTTGGGGTGGAACTTCTTGTCCGGGACTCAAGGCACGTCGCCTTGAGTGACTACGGGGAGCAATACCTTCCGTACGCCAAGCAGGTTCTCAAAGATGTGGACGCAAGCGCCGAGAGGATGAAGGATGTTCGTGAGTTGAGCATCGGCACGTTGAACGTCGGAGCCACCTACACGTTCTGCCCCTTGCTGGCTGACACCGTGAGAGACTACATGAAAAGATACCCGGGAATAAAGCTCAAGATCTTCTGCCGCTCGATGGAGAACCTTATGGAGATGTTGGAGCATGGCCAGTTGGATGTGGCTTTGTCCTACAAGCCACTGCAGAGCTACGACGACATCGACTCCCACATCCTGTTCAACAGCAAGCTTTGCGTGATCGCCGGCAAAGACAATCCCGTAGCCCGGATGGAGAGCATTCGTCTGACGGAATTGGAAAAGCTCCCGCTAGCGCTGCCGACCAGAGGATTACAGGCAAGGAACGCTTTTGACAGCCTGCTCTACGGCCAGAACTTCAAGTTTGATGTCCGTCTGGAGATCAACGATCTCAGCATGCTTCTGGACATGGTCTCCAGCACCGGCCTTGTGACGCTCCTTTCCGAGGCCACTGTCCGCGGCAACAAGGATTTCGTCGCCCTGAGTCTTGATCACCCGCACTCTGAAATGCAGGGATCATTCCATCTTCTCAAAGGCACCTATTGCAAAAACGCCACGAAGGAGTTCCTCAAGATGCTGGTAGAGAACAATTCCTTCACGCTGGCGATGGACGCCATAGCGAACAGGTAGGGAATCGCCGTCAAGCATGGGATGCGCAGATGATTCGACCGGATCTGCGACAGGGGATCATCGAGGAAGTGCGCGGCGGGTAATGAGGTGAGAGTCAATGAAATAAGCATTCTCATGGTGGGGCATTGAGTACCACGGGAATGCTTATGTTGGTTATTGCCAATGGGCTAGGTGCCACGGAGTGGATCAGTGCCTTTAGACCAGGGCCTTCACCTGTGCCGCACCGAGGGAGAGTAGGTCGGTGATCGGCTTGTACTGGTACTGGTCGAAGTCGTTGATCTGGGCGAAGCCGGCTGACTTGTCTCTGCGGTAGTAAATGTACATCAGAAGGCCGCCTGGAGCCTCTGCTGGCACCTTGGTTGACCTGCCCTCAATGAAAGAGACGACCTCCTCCTTCTTGGTTTTCGGATAGTTGGCGGTCTTGCGGCGGAAGGAGCCTTCCTTGCCTTCGATCACATAGGAGGACTTCATGGCAAGGAAAAGGATCGCTGCGAACACTATGAGGGTGCAGCCGAGGATGAACATTGAGTCGGAGCAGAAGAGCAGGGCCACTCCTCCGGCGAGGAACAAAAGTGTGATGATGATGTCCTTTACGGATCTTGTTTTCTTGATATTAACGGTTTCCATTTTTTTTCTGTTTTAAAAGTTATCCTTTAATAATATAATGTGGATCCATTGCCGGATAACGCAATGATCCGGTGAGCCGCTCAAAAAAGAGGGGAGCGGCACCCTTCGGGGTGCAGGGATCAGGAATGTGCTGGATCGCCTTCATACACACCGTTGTGCCACCGGAAGAAGCGGCACTTTTGTGGAATTGGAATATGGAAACCGACCGCTATAGACGCAGCTTCCGCAGCGTAGGCAGGGAACGCTTAAGGATGACGGAACCGGTCAGGATCCTGGACCCCAGGATTCCGATCAGGATGTCTGTCCTGCGGGTGTGTCTGCACACGTTGCCGGAAGCACCTGTGACTGTGCGTACTACCGTCTGCCCCTCGGCCGTCGGGCTGGAGAGGCAAGGCGTGTTGAACTTTATGAATGAATGATCAGAATTTGCCGGATCTGAAATAATTCCGGAGGAAGCAGCGGCAGAAACCCCGATGTAAGCCTTGTCCTGTGGCGAGGAAAGGAAGTTGACCCGCAGCCCGTCGCAGAAAAACGCAAGGGCGGCGAGGACAACGGAAACCAGGCATAATCTGACGAGCGACTTCATGACCGGTTACCTTTTAAGTCGTACGAATATGCTCAGCGGCAGGTTCTTGCCGAACCTGTCTCTAAGTACCAGTTCACCGGATTCCAAGGAGGTGTCGGCTGGAAGACCGAGAGCCTGGCGGACAACGGTCTCGCCCAGAATGGCCGAGAATCCGTTGGAGTAAAGGTTCAGGACAAGGAAACTGTTTTCAGGAGCGAGAATCCTCCCGACGGTCTTCATCATGTCGAAAAGGCACTCGTCCAGCTTCCACTTCTCGCCGTCCGGGCCGTGACCGTAGGCCGGAGGGTCGAGGATGATCCCCTGATAGAGATTGCCTCGTCTGGCCTCGCGGCCTGCGAACTTCATCGCATCCTCCACCACCCAACGGATGTCCCGGAGGCCGCTGCGATCCTGATTCTCATGCGCCCAGGTGACGACCTGACGCACTGAATCCAGATGAGTGACATCTGCTCCGGCGCACTTGGCAGCCAGCGATGCC
>OCLB01000194.1_pt1 | contig 14182 bp, 9 predicted proteins | sample 1495901 | NCBI WGS metagenome assembly OCLB01 (sample SAMN03418273, study PRJEB22391) | human gut metagenome | biome: human-gut; feature: organic feature; material: feces | host: Homo sapiens | place: Tanzania | collected 2013-01
CCCAAAATCCCGGCGCGAATCAAGGTCCACCCCCACCACAGGCGCGGCGACAGTCGGCGTCGGGACGAGCATCGTCGGTTGAGTCGCATCGACCGGGACATTGGGCACGATGCCGACTTTTGCCTTTTTATCGCGTCGTTGTGATCGTCGAGATTGCTTTGTCGATCGTTCATGACGCGCGAGTTCATTTGCGGGCTGGTTTTGGGCTTGTGTGGCTTGCTTGTCGGATTGCAAGACAAAATCCCCGATTTGCAAGAACGTATCGACCATATCTTCCACAAGCAACTTTACGGCATTGCAATCACGGAACTAACAAGTTTGTTATCCCGTCGTAGTCTGTATTGCTCAAAATATCCAAACGGCGAATACTCGATTTCTCATTTCGACACCGCCGAAGGCAATATACGATTTCGCAGAGTGAATCACGTTTGGGCAAATGGAAAATGCAAATGTTGCGGTGCGTCAGAAACTCAATGGAAACGAGAAGAAGGCAAAGAAACCCACGCATACGAATTTATACACACAGAAAATCCGGAGAAAATTTTTAATATGAAATTCGACGTAATTATATCCAACCCACCATATCAATTATCAGACGGAGGTGCTCAGGCAAGCGCAAAACCAATATACCAAAAATTTGTAGAAGCGGCAAAAAAATTAAACCCGCGATATTTGAGTATGATTATTCCTGCCAGATGGATGACCGGTGGGAAGGGTCTCGATGAATTTCGTGAAGAAACAATACACGATAAACATTTTACCGTGTTACACGACTTTGCTAATGCAGAGGATTGTTTTAGCGGTGTCGATATAAAAGGCGGAGTATGTTATTTCCTTTGGGAAAGGGACAAAGAAAAAATGTGTAATATTTATAGGCACGATAATAATGGCACAATTTTTTCTCAACGTTATTTAGTAGAAGACGATGATGACATTTTTATTCGTTATCCACAACTTGTATCAATTAAACATAAGGTTTGGAAAAATAAAGCTGAATCTTTTGAAACAATAGTTTCATCAAGAAAACCATATGGTTTAGCAAGCGACTTTTTTATCAGTCCTGCTAAATTCGGCTTACCGCCTATTAGCGATACCCCTATAAAAGATGGATATAGCATATTGGGACTTGCTTCCTTAAAAAGAGTATTAAAGTATATTCCCAAAAACTATCCGTTACCGAAAAAAGATGGAATCAACAAATATAAACTATTTATCACAAATAGTTATGGTTGTGGAGAAATCGGCGAAGGACCGGCAACGCCAGTCCTGGCAACGCCAGGACAGTTATGCACAGAAACTTTTTTGGAAATAGGTGCATTTAACACATTAACCGAGGCTCAAAACGCTATGTCTTATCTCAAAACTAAATTTTTCAGGTGTCTCGTAGGAATACGTAAACAAACCCAACACGCGACAAAGCAGGTTTATCATTATGTCCCTATGCAAGATTTTTCAAAACCGTGGACAGACGAAGAATTGTATAAAAAATACAACTTGTCGCAAGAAGAAATCGATTTTATAGAATCGATGATTAAACCCATGGAGTGAGTACATGGACAAAAAGTTCATAGACATTTTTAGGAATAAACTAGAACCAAACGATGTTGTTTTGGAAGAATGGTTCGGGGAAAATGTTCCCAATTCTTGTAATATAGTGGGATATCACGGGACAAGACTTTTTCCCAAAGAACTTACTAACCTAAAAAGTAATAAGTTCAAAACCCCCAATATGGACTTTTTTAACCAAAAGTTGAAACATATCGAGAATAAGTGTTATAGAACATATATCGAAAAGAAATTAAAAGATCTACGTTATACTCAGTCAGACAATAAAATCTATCTTAAATTTGAGAAGAATGATTTTTGTGATGATAGTTTAGTGTTCTTAAACAACTGGGGCGGGGAAACAATTTACAACCTATATGATCAAAATGGAACTGAATCCATATATGAAAAAAATATCGGACGTTATTTAAGAAAACGAACTAAACCCTATATTGTTGTGTGCCGAGTATCTTACCAATGCTATAAACATAACTGCGCTTACGGGAATTGTGGCTGTTTTGATACAAAAGATGTCGATATTATTGATATTGTTGAAGTAACCGATGATATCATGAACGAATTTAAGGAGTTAGATTATGGCGAATAATATAAGTCTTTCCGAAATTTTACATAAACGCCCTGACGTTGTGCCGACAATTTACGGATATATTCTGCCCGACGTAAAAGACCACGACGGATATATCAAAATCGGCTACACCGACAGAAAAGACACCGAAACGCGTATCCGCGAACAACTGCATACGGCGGCAATCAATTTCAAAATTCTGTTCAAAGAATCGGCAATGCGTGCCGACGGCACTTGCTTTACCGACAAAGACGTCCACCGTTTATTAAAACACAAAGGATTTTTGCAACTTAACGCGGGCACGGATAAAAACGAGTGGTTCAAATGCACGCTTTCGGACGCATTGACGGCAATCGAAGAAGTCCGCACAGAAACACGGTTTGAAGGCAATCGCACGTGGAATTTTGCTATGCGTGACGAACAGCAACAAGCCGTCAATATGACAAAATCGTATTTTGAGCAATCAAAGATAGACGATCCCTCTCGCCCGCCAAAGTATTTGTGGAACGCGAAAATGCGTTTTGGCAAGACTTTTGCAACGTACGAATTGTGCAAGGCGATGGGGTTCAATAAAATCCTTGTGCTTACGTTTAAGCCTGCCGTTGAATCCGCTTGGCAAGAAGACCTGACTCATCACGTTGATTTCAAGGGCTGGCAATTTGTGAGCAACAAAGAGGCAAAGTTCGACGCAAAAAAACTTGACGAACAGTATAATGCTTGCGACAAAACAAAGCCTATTGTTGTTTTCGGCTCTTTTCAAGATTTGCTCGGCACAAACGAAGCAGGCGGAATTAAGGCGAAAAACGAATTTATCCATACAACCAACTGGGATATTATCGTTTTTGACGAATACCATTTCGGCGCTTGGCGTGAAAACGCAAAAAATTTGTTTGAAAAATACGACGAAGAAGACGACGATTTCGACCTTGAAAAATATCAGAAAGAAGAAGCAGGCAATGCAATAAACGAAACCTTTTTGCCTATCACTTCTTTGCATTATCTGTATTTATCGGGTACGCCATTCCGCGCGCTTAATTCGGGCGAATTTTTGGAAGACCAAGTGTTCAACTGGACATATTCGGACGAACAAGCGGCAAAAGAAAACTGGGACAAGTCTTTGGGTGAAAATCCTTATGCAGCACTACCTAAAATGGTTATGCTGACGTATAAAGTGCCAGATTCCATTACGGCGAACGTTGCGATAAACGAAGGTTATGACGAATTTGATATAAACGAATTTTTTAAGGCGCAACCGCTTGAAAAAGGAAAAATCGAAACGTCAAGATTTGTGTATGAAGAAGACGTGCAAAAGTGGGTTAAAATGATACAAGGCAACTATATGCCCGTGGACGGTTTGAAACTTGGCGCAGAACGTCCGCCTATGCCATTTTCGGACACCACTCTGTTGAACGTGCTGTCGCATTCGTTTTGGTATTTGCCCAACGTTGCAAGTTGCTATGCAATGTATAATTTATTGCGTCAAAAGCAAAACAACTTTTTTGACGACTACAAAATTATCGTGTGCGCAGGAACAAAAGTCGGCATCGGCTTGGACGCTTTGAAGCCTGTTTTGACAGCAATGGCCGATCCGCTTGAAACAAAAACTATCACCTTATCGTGCGGAAAACTCAACACCGGTGTCACCGTAAGACCGTGGGCAGGCGTGTTTATGCTTCGCAACTTAAAATCACCCGAAACGTATTTCCAGACTGCTTTCAGAGTGCAATCACCTTGGGAAATCGTGAACGACCACGGCGACAAGGAAATTATCAAGCAAGAGTGTTATATTTTCGACTTTGCATTAGAACGTGCGTTGCATCAGATTTCCGACTATTCGTGCAGATTGAAAGTTGACGAAACAAGCCCCGAACAAAAGGTGAAAGACTTTATTTCTTTCTTGCCCGTGCTTGCGTTTGACGGCTCGTCAATGAATCGAATCGACGCACAGGACATTTTGGATATTACTTATGCAGGAACGTCGGCAACCTTGCTTGCAAAGCGTTGGCAAACCGCTCTTTTGGTGCACGTTGACAACGACACGCTCAAAAAATTGCAGAACAATCAGGACGCTTTGGATGCGCTTATGCGTATCGAAGGTTTCCGTTCGCTAAACGCCGAGATTCAGACAATTATAAACCGCTCTGAAAAGGTTAAAAAACTCAAAAAAGAGAAAGGTGACGATTTAACGCCAACCGAGAAAAAAGAACTTACCGAAGACGAAAAGAAAGCAAAATCTTTGCGTAAACAGGTACAGGAAAACCTTTTGAAACTTGCAGCGCGAATTCCTGCATTTATGTATCTCACCGATTATCGCGAACAGACGATCAAGGACGTCATTACGCAAATCGAACCCGAACTTTTCCAAAAGGTTACGGGGCTTACGGTTAAAGATTTTGACGTGTTGTGTTCTATCGGCTTGTTTGATTCCGAAAAGATGAATCAAGGCATTTTCGGATTTAGAAAATACGAGAATTCGAGTTTGTCATATACAGGTATCGACAAACACGAGGGCGAAGCAATCGGCGGTTGGGATACAGTACTCCGCCGCGAAGAATACGAGGCATTATACAGCAAGCAACAGGCTACTATGACCGACTTTGAAAATATTCTTATCCCCGAAAAATATCGTGCGGATAAAAATAACGCTGACGGCGAGACGGCAAAAACTAAAAATGTCGCAAACGGAACGAATCCCGTAACCGATACCGCGCTTGTTGAAAACGATTCCGCCGAAAAAGAATTGGAAGAAATGCTTGCAAAAGTCAAGGTGGGCATAACTGTATCGCACAAAAAATTCGGCGACGGAACAGTCTCTTGGATGTCAAATGATGGCAAGTATATCAGAATAAAATTTGCTGTTGGCGAAAAGCAATTTGTATTCCCCGATTCGTTTGTTTTAGGTTTTTTAAAATTACAAAAACAGGACTTGTAGTGAGCGAAGCGAGCGTAATAGCATAAGCGAGCAAGTTTACTTGCAAGGCGTTGCGCCAGCTGTACAGCGTGCAGGGGCAAACAAACGCAGTGCCGTTTGCCGACAAAACGTAGTTTTGTTTCAAGTCCGCTGCCGCATGAAAAAAGACAACCCTTTTGGATTGTCTTTTTTGGTGCGGACAACAGGACTTGAACCTGCACAGCCTTGCGACCATAAGAACCTGAATCTTACGCGTCTGCCAATTCCGCCATGTCCGCACAACGGATAAAATAATATCTTAAAAACCGCATAAAGTCAAGTATTTGAAACCATTTATGTTTAAGCGGCGAGAAGAGCGCGTGCGATGCGGTTTACGTCGGTGTTGTCGATTTTCTCGGGAATAATCGCTTTCAGCTCGTCCTGAGACAATCCTTTCACGAAAATGAAGTATTTCACGTTGGTGCTCGTATGCGTTTTCGTGGTATAAAGGCTGTTTTTGATATCGTCTTTGGTTTCGCCGTCCTTGTATTTCAGCCCGCCCGTTTCGTGGTCGGCGGTGACGATAATCGCGCTGTCGAGGTCTTTTAGCCTGTCGTATGCGATTTTAATGGAGTTGTCGAAGCTTTTAAGGTACTTTGTCATCGGGATAATATCGTTTTTGTGGCTTTTCTTGTCGATATGCGCGCCCTCGATCATCAGAAAGTATCCGCCCGGGAAGCGGGCTTCCATAAATTCCAGCGCGAACTCGGTACACATTTCGAGCGTAGGCGTATCGGCGGTGCCGTCTTCCGACGGAAGCGACGAAAACGGCATAATCAATTTATTGCCCGAAACGCTTCCGCCGACGTCGTTGAAGCTTGTTGCGAACGTAAAGCCTTTGCTTTCAAACTGCGATTTATATTTCGTGTATTCGTCTTTTCCCGCGCCGAGATACAAATCCACGACGTCGTTAATCTGCCCTTTTATTATTTCGGAAGTGTCGCCCCTGTTGTTTGCGTGCGACGAAAACGAAGCCGGCGTCGCGCCGTAAAGATTGTCCGTCGTCACGATACCCACGCCGAGCCCTTTCTCCTTGGCGTACTCTGCGACGCTTTTGACGTTATTTCCGCCGTGGCGTGCGACTTCGCCGTTATTGAATTTTTGTCCGGTTGCAAGCGCGCTTCCGGCAGCCGCGCTGTCCGTGGGAATCCCGACGTTGTTTGAAAACGTCGTTACGAACCCGTCTGCCCCGAGCGAGCGCATGAACGCTCTTTCGCCGTAATACGTTTCCGTCGTTTTAATATGGTTTTCGCCCATACCGTCGCCGATGAACAACACGGTTTTGCTTGCGAGCCCGGTAAGTCCTGAAAAATCGGTTTTATAAAGGTTTTTCGTGCGGTTGAGCGCAACGCCCATAAAGGCAAGCGACACCGACAGTATCGCGACGAGCGCCGCCGACACAACCCACAACAGAATTTTACTTGTCCTGACTTTTGTTTTTTTCATAATTTATTATCCCCTTAAAAATCAAAATGTTTTTTGAAGCGACGAAAGAATGTTTTCGGACGTTTTCGCGACTTCTTTAAGCGCGCCTTCTTCAAACGGAGATTTCAGCCCCGCAAGGCGAACAAGATCGGTGAAGACGTACGAGCCGCCGCGCGTCGCATGTGCAAGATACGCCTTGAACGCCTTGTCGTAATCCTTTTGCGATTCTTCCAAAAACTCGATCGCGACAGTCTGAGCAAGGCAATAATCGATGTAATAAAACGGGCTTTCAAAAATGTGATTCTGGTATTGCCATCTTGTACCTTTTGAAAGATACGGCACGTCGTCGGCGTCCATCCACGGGCGGAATTCTTTTTCAAGTTTCAGCCAGACGTCGTCGCGCTCCTTAGGCGTCATATCGGGATTTTCGTATACGATATGTTGGAAGTAATCCACTATCGTTCCGTACGGAATGAATGTTAAAGCGTCGAAAAGGTGCTTATAACGGTACTTATTTGCATCTTTGCCGAAAAACATATCCGTATATTTCCAGGCGAAAAACTCCATTGACATACTGTGTGTTTCCGCCGTTTCCATTGCGCCGAGACCAAGTTCGTACGGCACGACGGGTTCCGACATATAATACGCAAAAGCGTGTCCCGCCTCGTGCGTTACGACGTCGACGTCGGCGGTCGTTCCGTTGAAGTTTGCGAAGATGAACGGCTGGTGATACTTATCGAAACTCGTCATATATCCGCCCGTCCATTTGCCTTCGCGCGTGAACACGTCGAACGCGTCGGTATCCATCATCATATCCATAAACGCGCCGGTTTCGGGGCTCATATCCTTGTACATTTCCTGCCCTGCTTTCAGAATTCCGCGCTCGTCGAGAGCGGGTTTCGGATCTTCCTGAAAATACGTGTCGTTGTCGTATAAACGCATGTGGTCGATGCCGAGTTTTTCCGCAACCTGCTTTTTCAGACGCGTCACGACGGGCACGATATCCTTTAAGACGTTTTCGCGGAAAACCTTTACCATTTTTTCGTCATAGCAAAGCCTGCCCATGTTGTAGTAGCCCAACTCGACGTAGTTTTTGTATCCCATTTTCTTTGCCATAAGGTCGCGGTTTTTGACCATTCTGTCAAAGACGTCGTCCAGAAAATCGCTGTGTTTTTCCAGCGTTTTTCCAAGTGCGACGTACGCTTCTTTTCTGGTTGCGCGGTCGCTGTCCTGTGTGAATTTGCGAAGTTCGCCAAGCGTAATATCCTTGCCGCGGAAGTTATAAGTGCATTCCGACACGAACTTTGAGTATTCCGTAACAAGCGCGTTGTCTTTTTGCATTTCGGGAACGATCGCGTCGCTCACCGCTTTTTTCTGCAACTCGAATTGTTTAATGATGACGGGATTTATTTTTGTTTTGAGTTCGTCCAAGAACTTGCTTTCCAAAATCGCGTCGGCGTATTTCAGATAACTCACCTGCACCACGGGCATTTTCTCGTCGTAGTAGTCCTTTTCGGCGCTGTAAAACTCGTCCTTGGTATTAAGCGTGAAACGGGCGTTCGCAAGCGACGACTCCGTATAAAAATCGCGTAAAGCGTCGTTCACGAGTTCTCTTGCTTCCAGCACGTCGTCGACGGACTTCGCCGCGTTGATTTTTTCAACCGCTTTATCAATGACGCCGCATACCTTTTCGGCGTCCGCTCTTTCATAAGGAATTTCCGAAACTTTCATTCTTTGCATAAATACTCCTTTGCGCGAAAACGCGCGCTACCGTTAAATTGTAGCACGCGCCTTTGAAAATTTCAATAATAAACGCCGTTTAGTTATTAAAACGTAACGGTTACTTCATATTCGAACGTCTTTCCCGCGGGGAGAGTGTTGATAAGGAATTTGTTTTTCAGTTCCCTGTCGCAATCGACGGTGTCGGGAAGCCCCCACCACGCTTCGATGCAGGCGTATTTGCCCATTTTGTTGTTGGACCATATCGCAAGCACGGGAACGTTGCCGATGTCGAACGTGATTTTCTTGCCGTCGCGGCGCAGAAGGGTTACTTTTTTCGCGTTGTTTTTCGTGACGACCGCATCGTGGATAAAGGTCGATTTCACCAGGGGGATTTTGTTGGTAAATTCCGACTTTTTCTCGCCCTTGACAAGGTGCAGATCGTCGTCGAATTCATATTCTTCGATGGGTTTATCGGTGTCGATAATCGCAAAGTTACCGGATACGTCGCAGGTATCGTCGGTTTCGTCGCCGACAAGCGCCCACCCAAAATGCGTGCCGAGCCCGAAAGGCATATCGACGTCGCCGGTGTTTACGACGGTGTACGTGATTTTCATACTGTTTCCGACAAGCGCGTATTTCACCTTGAAATCGAAATCGAACGGATATTGTTTTTTGGTTTCTTCCGTCGATTTAAAGTCCATGACGAGTGTGTCGCCGGTGTTGCTTTCCGCCGTGAAGACGTTGTAGCGGGCAAGTCCGTGATTTTTCATTTCGTAGCGTTTTCCGTCGACGGTATACCAGCCGTCTTTAAGGCGCGCGACGAAGGGGAAGATGACGATATCTTTCGATTTCCACGATTTCTCGCTGCCCTGCCAGAGATATTCCTCGCCGCGATATTTCACGCTGTCGAGAAGGCTGCCGTTTTCGTTGACCGTTACGTCCAGAATGCCGTTTGTGATGTTTTGCATAATTTTACCTCTTATCTTTTTTATTTTCAAAAATTGAAATTTGCAGTGTTGTAAATCGTCGCGACCGACGTTTCTTCCGATTTTTTCCTGCCGCGCTCGCTTTCGATTGTCCAGGATATGAACGGCGGATATTTCGCGCGTTTTTTCTTGCTGCGCGGAATCCCCAGAATATTGCAAAGCAGAAAATCGGGTTTGAAATCGAGTTTCGGCGTCTTCGGCTTAAAGCACGAGAGCGCAATCGTATATCCCTTATCCTTAAAATACTTTGCCGCCTTTTCGTTGAAACCTATGTACATATATTTGCCGTTATAGGACTTTAACTCATCAATCAGTGCGTCACAAAGTGCGATTTCGTTGTTTCGGCACTTCAACTCAATCAATATCGGGGTGCGCCCGTCAACCGCCGCAAGCACGTCTTTCAGCGTCGGAATCGTGTGCGAAGTGTTTTTGAGTTTAAGCGCGGTCAGCTGACTTTCCGTCATTTCTTCGACAATGCCGTTTACCCCGCACATACGCTTTAACGTGTGGTCGTGAAACACGACGAGTTTGTTGTCTTTTGTCAGATGCACGTCGATTTCAAGCCCCAGCCCTTTGTCCGCCGCAATGCGGATTGCCGTGAGCGAATTTTCGGGCAAAGTCTTGTCGAAACAGCCGCGATGGGCGTAGTCTTTCACGCCGCCGAGAATGTCAAGAACGTTTTCCATATTATTCAAAAATCCTTTTTATAATGTTTTTCGCTTGTTCGTATAAATCTTTTCGGGTGCCGTCGTTTATCGCGACGTAGTCCGCCCGCTTTATTCTTTCGTCGTCCGTGGCTTGGTTTTTAATTATGTTTTTCGCAAGGTCTTTTGAAATATTCCTTGTCGAAACGATGCGGTTTATTCTCACGTCTTCACCGGCGGTCACGACGATTACTCTGTCAAACAAATCCGTCATTCCGCTTTCAAACAAAAGCGGCACTTCAATGACGGCGTCGCCCGTAATTTCTTCGATTTTCCGCCGTATTTCGGGGTGCGCGAGCGCGTTGAGCGTTTTGCGTTTCTTCTCATCCGAAAACACTTCTTCGCGAAGAGCAGCCTTATCGACTTTCCCGTCTTTTACGGCAAGCGGAAATGCCGCCGAAAGTTTTTCGATATATCCTTTGTCGCGCAAAAGTTCCGCATTGATTTCGTCGGCGGAATACGTCCTTATTCCAAGTTCTTTCACGGCGCGCATAAATTCGCTTTTACCTGCGCCTATGCCGCCCGTTACCGCAACTTTCATATTACGCCTCGTACCAGCTTTTGCCGCTTGCGACGCCGACCGTAAGGGGGACGCTGAGTTTTACCGCGGTTTCCATGCTTTCTCTCAGGATTTTTTCAACCTTGTCCTTTTCGTTTTCGTCGGCTTCCGCGATAAGTTCGTCGTGAACCTGCAAAAGAAGTTTCGCACTTGTTCCTTCCAGGTTTTTCGCCGTTTTCAGCATTGCGATTTTTATAATGTCGGCGGCGGTGCCTTGCAGCGGGAAGTTCATCGCGGCGCGCTTGCCGAACTCTCTCACTGCGTAGTTACTTGACGAAAGTTCCGGCATAAGACGTATGCGGTTGAAAAGTGTTCTTACAAAGCCGTGCTCTTTTGCGAATTCGACCTGCCCGTCCATAAACTCTTTGACCTTCGGATAAGTCCTGAAATACCGTTCGATATACTTTTTCGCGTCGGCAACCCTGATCGACAGGTTTTGCGCGAGTCCGAAGTCGCTTATTCCGTAAATTATTCCGAAGTTGACCGCTTTTGCGTTGCGGCGCATTTCGTCCGTTACGTCGGCAATATCGACGCCGTAAATCTCCGCAGCGGTCGATGCGTGAATGTCGCGGCTTTCGTTGTACGCCCGTATGAGGTTTTCGTCGCCGCTCATGTGCGCCATAAGACGAAGTTCGATTTGCGAATAGTCGGCGGAAATCAGCACTTTGCCCTTTTCCGCGACGAACGCACGGCGGATTTCCTTACCCTCGACGGTGCGAGTCGGGATATTTTGAAGGTTCGGCTCGGTCGAAGACAGCCTGCCCGTATTCGTCAGAGTCTGCTTGTATTCGGTATGCACGCGCCCGTCGGACGACACCGCCTTTTCAAGCCCCAGCACGTACGTCGATAACAGCTTGGAAATCTGACGGTACCTTAAAATAAGCGGGATAATCGGGTGCTCTTCGTAAAGTTTTTCAAGCACGTCCACGTTGACGGAAAGCCCCGTTTTGTTCTTTTTGGACGGTTTCAGCCCGAGTTTGTCAAACAATATCACCGTGAGTTGTTTGGGCGAATTTATGTTGAAAGTTTCGCCGGCGTACGAGTAAATCTTTGCGGTGAGCGTTTCGATTTCGTCCTCGTATTTTTTCCGAAGTTCTTCCAGAACCCCGACGTCGACTTTCACGCCCGCGCATTCCATATCGAACAAAACCCGTTCAAGCGGCAGTTCGATATCGTGATACAGCGACGAAAGATCCTTGCTTTCAAGTTCCTTTTCAAGGTAGTCGCAGATTGCGAAAAACGCCGTAACCGAGTCGCCCGAAACGTTTGCGGCGGCGGCAAGAGTAACGATATCCTTGAAACTTCTTCCGCCGAAAACGAGATATGCAAGAAGCCCCACGTCCTTTGGCGTTACCGACGTTTCGACGCCGGCGTCCTTGAAAAGATGTAAAAGTTTTTTCAGGTCGGAAACGACGCACTCGCTTGTCAGATGCGGCGCGATTTCTTTCAGTACGTCGTCCATCGTCATACCGCCGAAAAGGTCGTAATTTTGTTTAATCACATAAAGTCTGTCGGCGGAAAACGCAACGTCGACGTCCGCCCCTGCGTTAAGCGCGAAAGGCTTTCCTTTGTTGTCGTCAAACAACTTCTTCAAATCGTCGATATTGTCAATTTCAACGGTTGTATATTCGATTTTGACCTGTGAAGTGTCGTTTTCGTCGGATTTTACTTCCTCGTCGGTGAACGCGAAACGCTTTGTAAGCGACGTGAATTCCAGCGCGATAAGCGCGTTTTTCGCACTTTTTGAAAGCGGATACGAAAACGTAATATCCGACATTCCGATATCAATCGGCACGGCGGTATTTATTGTCGCAAGCGTGTAAGAAAGCCGCGCCATATCCTTTCCGTCCCTGATTTTTTCACCGAGTTTCCCTTTGATTTCGTCGGCGTGAGAGAGGACGTTTTCCATTGTGCCGTAGGTTTTGAGAAGTTCCATCGCGGTCTTTTCGCCGATGCCCGGAATCCCGGGGATATTGTCGGACGCGTCGCCGCGAAGAGCCTTGTAGTCGATAATCGCCGACGGCGTTTCGAAGCCGTCTTCAAAAAGCCTTTCCTTGTCGTATCTCACGACGTCGGTGATTCCCCTTTTCGTGAAAAGCACGTTGGTGGTGTCGTCGATAAGTTGCAGGCTGTCGCGGTCGCCGGTGACGATATCCGTCGGGCACGAAAATCTTTTTGCAAGCGTGCCGATAATATCGTCCGCCTCGTACCCTTCAAGTTCCACGATTTTTATCCCAAGGTCGCCGATAAGTTTTTTAAGGACGGGCACTTGTTTCACAAGTTCTTCTGGCATGGGTTTTCTGGTCGCCTTGTAGCCCGCATACATATTATGTCTGAACGTCGGCGCTTTCAGGTCAAACGCAGCCGCGATATGCGTCGGTTTTTCTTCCTTGATAAGCCGCGCGAGCATGGACACGAATCCGAAGATCGCGCCTGTGGGATTTCCTTTGCTATCGGTAAGACCGGGGAGCGCGTAATACGCGCGGTGCAAAAGGCTGTTGCTGTCGAGAAGTAAAAGTTTTTCCATTATTTATTAAGGCGTTTTGGCGAGTGATAGCACTTATAAAACGCTATGAATATTTCCTTTAATTCGTTTTTGATACCCCTGTCGTTTTTGATGACCTCGTCTATGCCGCCTTTAATGCCCTTTGCGGCTTTTTTCGCGGCGAAGAAAACGGCGTCGTAAAACTCGTCGATATCGTAAAAGCGGAAGCGGTCGACGTTAAAATACACGGCGAAAACTTCCAGAAAGTTTTCAAACACCTGCAAGTCCGAAGACTTCGACGACAGTTTAAGCATATCGCGCAGCGTGTCGATGACGTCCTCGATATTCGCGTCCTGCGACTTATGAACTTTAAGTTTCGCAAGGGTGACGACTTCTTCGATGGCTTTTCTGTCGATGCCGTGCATGAAGTCGGAAAACGCCTGATCGTCGACGGCGCGCACGCAGAATCTGAAACTCGGCAAGCCCAGAATCGTGCGCTTTGCCTCGTAATAGCCCATTTCCTTGAATCTGTCGATATTTTCTTTCGTGAAGTTTACGGCGTAATCGAGCTTTTCGCTGGGGGTAAACACCAGAAGTTTCGCGCCCTTTAAGTCAACGTCGCGGTACGCGCGGTATTTTTTGATATTCGTGCGGATTGCGACGATTTCGTCGTAGCCTTTGTCGACCAGCATTTTCACGGGCATATTGTCGTAAACGCCGCCGTCGATAAACCACTTGTTTTCCTTGCCTTCGATTTTTTGCCATTTGAATGCGGGATACGCCGACGATGCCATTACGTAATCGTAAATCTGCCCTTTGGGGATATCTTCTTTCATCATGTAATGCGGCGCGAAATCGGGGACGGAATAGGTCACGAGTCCGAAGTCTTTATCACTTTTTCTGATTGCCTTTTCGTCGATATATTGTTTCAGAAAGGCGCGCATTTTGTCCGCCGTCGTATCGACGAACATGCCAAGGTTTCTTAAAAGTTGCAGGGCGTTGCCGATAAGCTGCGCGTTGAATTGTCCCTGCATCAGTTCCTTTATCGACAGTTCGTCCATATCAAGGACGTTCTGCATATTGATATTGTCCCAAAGTTCCAGGGTTTTTTCCCAGTCGCCGGCGCAGAACATGGCAGCGTTGATCGCGCCGATACTCGTGCCGACGTAGCCGTCAAAATCGGCAAGCCCCCCAGCTCAATCCCGTGACGTTTTACGGAT
>OCLB01000196.1_pt1 | contig 14082 bp, 20 predicted proteins | sample 1495901 | NCBI WGS metagenome assembly OCLB01 (sample SAMN03418273, study PRJEB22391) | human gut metagenome | biome: human-gut; feature: organic feature; material: feces | host: Homo sapiens | place: Tanzania | collected 2013-01
AGAACCCGCCGCAATGGCCGAACAGTGGGGATAATACGAGCCCGGGGCAACCCGGGCGGAAAGGAGATAACAATGGATGATTACATCAGCTGGAAAGTGCTGGAAGACAAACTGAACAAAGAGTATGCGAATCTGCTATTGGACACCGTGGAGGTGGATCCTTTTGTAGAAGGCTTTGTGTCGGCAATTAACGTGGTAAAATGTACCGCCAATGCCGCCGACGTGGTGCCAGTGCGGTACTGCCCCTTCTGCGGCGCAAAAATGGATTTGGAGGGTGACCATGAAGGTTTGTGAGACCTGCAAATGGTATGAATCCTACTGCGGCGTGTGTTGCAATGGAGAATCGGAGCACAGAGCCGATTTTATGGACAGCGGTGATTCCTGCGAGAAATGGGAGGCGATGGACAATGCCAAAGAATGATTTCCTATCCCGGCAGAAGGAGAGGGAACACGCTGCCTTTGAAGGAGGCATTCGGGTAGGACGGCAGCAGATGTGTGATTTCCTAACACTGGCCCTCCGGGATCCGGAAGCGATGGGGAAGAATACCTTCTCCGGCAAACGGATTCTGAAGGTGCTGAACCGGATTGAGGAGCTGATGACGGAGTTTTCCCCGGCCTTTGAAAAGCACGACGAAGCCGACTATTACCAGTCCATGCTGGACAGGCTCCTTCGGCAGGTCTATGGAGATGAAATCCGGGAAGGGTTCTATGGCTTTTCTGACCGGTACGACGTGAAGAAATTCGACTATCAGACAGGGAAATGGAGGTGACATCATTTGGACTGGAAACGGGAAGCAATGGAAAAGTTGAAAAGATATAACGCCATGAAGCAGTCTTTACGCAGCATTCCGGAGGAAATCACCCGGCTGGAATCTGAGATGCAGAGCATTCGCAGTGCCACATCGGACGGCACGCCGGTCACCGGAGGCGGTTCCGGCAGGGAGGACAGGTATCTTTCCAACATCGTTCACCGGGAGGAACTGTCACGTTCGCTGGAGCAGGCGAAAGTATGGGTCAGCCTGGTAGACAGCGCTCTTGCAATCCTCAATTCGGAAGAACTGCTGATACTGGACAGATTCTACATAAGCCCGGCCAGGGGCAACGTTGACAGGCTGTGCATGGAACTGGGAATTGAGAAGTCACAGGTTTATGCACGAAAGGATTCCGCTCTCCATCACTTTACACTCAGCCTGTACGGATGCACTGAAATTTGAAAACCGGAAAAAAACCGGAAGACTTTTCAATTTGAATGTGCTATACTGGTAAAAACGAAATTGCAAAGGAGACTCGGAGACTATCCGGGTCTCCTCTTTTTTGAGAGGTGGTGACGGGTGGCAGATGGAACGAAGAACCTTGTTCCGTTCAATCAGAGAAGCAAGGATGAAGCGAGAGAATGTGGCCGAGCTGGTGGAATTGCGTCCGGTGCTGCCCGCCGTCGCAAACGGAGCCTGAAACAGGCGGCTGATCTGTACCTGTCTTTGCCGGTGACGGACAGACGTGTGTGGAATAAAATTGCCCGTGACGGGGTCGAGCCGGAGGATATCGACAATCAGATGGCCATGATCGTTGGACTGACAGAGGCAGCTGTTCAGGGAGATGCCAGATGCGCCAAGGTTCTGGTTGACCTGCTCGGGGATTCCACCGGGGAAGAAAGCACACCGGATGACGGGTTCATGGACGCGCTGAGAGAAGAGGCGGGACAGATATGGCAGGAGGATTAAAACAGGCGGCATTTCGGTTTCAGCCCTTTTCCCGGAAGCAGAAGCAGATACTCACCTGGTGGCTCCCGGAATCCGGGGTATCAGATGCAGATGGAATCATAGCAGATGGAGCCATCCGGTCAGGAAAAACCGTGTGCATGTCGCTGGCTTTCGTGCAATGGTCGATGCACAGCTTCAACGGCCAGAATTTCGGCATGTGCGGAAAGACCGTGGGCAGCTTCCGCCGGAATGTTCTATCCGTACTCAAGCAGATGCTTCCGGCAAGGGGATACACCATACGCGACAGGCGAACGGATAACCTGGTAGTTATCTCCCGGGGCAGTACCGAGAATTATTACTACATCTTTGGCGGCAAGGACGAAGGCTCTCAGGATCTGGTGCAGGGCATTACTCTGGCCGGAATTCTTCTGGATGAAATCGCCCTGATGCCGGAGAGCTTCGTCAACCAGGCAACTGGCCGCTGCTCTGTGGACGGCTCCAAGTTCTGGTGCAACTGCAACCCGGCAGGGCCGGAGCATTGGTTCAAAAAGCAATGGATTGATGAACAGAAGAAGCGAAACCTTCTGTACCTCCACTTCACTATGGAGGATAATCTGAGCCTGTCGGAGCAGATACGAGCCAGATACCGGGCGATGTATACCGGCATTTTCTACCGGCGGTATATCCTGGGGCAGTGGTGCCTTGCGGAAGGGCTGGTCTATGAGTTCGACCCAGAGAAGCATGTTACGGACGATTTACCGGAGTGGGGTGAGTGGTATATCTCCTGCGACTACGGAACCCTGAACCCCTTCTCAGCTGGCCTGTGGTGTGTCCGGGACGGCGTTGCCGTTCGGGTATCAGAGTTTTATCACTCTGGGAGGGAGAAGCAGCACCAGCTCACGGATGAGGAATACTACCGGGAAATTGAAAAGCTGGCCGGTGACAGGGATATCCGACACGTTGTGGTTGACCCGTCAGCGGCTTCTTTTATTACCTGCATTCGTTCTCACGGGCGTTTCTCCGTCCGGAAAGCGAAGAATGATGTCATGTATGGTATCCGGTTGACGGCCATGATGCTTCAGGCCGGAGTTATCAAAATCGGTGCGGACTGCAAGGACGCCATTCGGGAATTTGGACTGTACCACTGGGACGATAAGGGAGAGGTGGACAAGCCGGTGAAGGAAAACGACCATGCCATGGATGATATCCGGTATTTCTGTGCCACAGTCATGCGCAGAAACCGGCAGGCACGGCAGATTATCGGAGGGATTTGCGATGAGGAAACGGATTCGTAAATGGATCATAGACAGGGCACCTATCTGGGCAAAGGCTTCCTTGCAGGCGGAAAACGCACGGCTGGAAGCGGAAATCGCCGAACTCCGGGCAGAGCTTGCCCGGAAGGATGCCTATATTCAGGGGCTGCAATACGCTGTCCGGGCTCTCCGGAAAATCACAATCAACACGGCAGGTGAGAAAGCATGAACTACTTTGATTTTGATTTAGAAACGGCCTTTCGTGCCGTAGATATCACAACGCCTGAGATGAAGCGTGCCATCCAGAAGTGGTACGGCATGTATTACGAAAGTACGCCGTCGGATGATTCTGATTCCTGCCAGCGGATTCCGTACACCATTGTCAACAAGCTGACGAAGACGGCGTTTTCCGAGTATACCGCTACAAGCCGGGACACATTCACACAAGCTGTCCTGGAGGCTGTGGACATGAAAAAACAGACTGCCATGCACCGTGCACTGATTGGCGGGGAAAGCGGTTTGAAGCCGGTACCGGAAAAGAATGGTTTCAGCTTTTACGTTGTGAACCGGCGGGATATGCTGGTGTTTGCCAGAGATGAGCACGGAGACCCCATCGACATCGGCACCTGCGAAAGAAGCACCTATGACCAGTTCTATTACACGTTGCTGGAACGGCGGACGGTGCGTCCGGGTGGGTATCTTACGATTACGAACAAGCTGTACCGTGCGCAGGATTCCGGCACGCTTGGCCTTCCTGTGCCTCTGGATAGCCTTCCGCAATATGCGGACTTGCAAGAAGAGTATACTTTCGAAAAGCCCATCGGCAGTGTCGGCATTGCCTGGCTGAAAGTTCCCATTGAAAACTGCGTGGATGGGAGCCTGGACTGCGTTTCTGTCTATGCCCCGGCGGCGGGTCTGATTCAGAACATTGACCGGAACGAGGCCCAGCTCAGCGGCGAGTTTGAACGGGGAAAGAGCCGGATCATTGCCAGCGCGGATATGTTGGAGATTGACGAGACGGGGCGGAAGAAGCTATCTGCCAGCGTGTTCACCGGTCTGGATGAAGCTCCGGAGGATGTCGGCATTACCATTTTCTCTCCGGCTCTGCGAGAGCAGTCCTATCTGGAGCGGAAGCGGGAGTACCTGCGCAATGTGGAAAGCTTGATCGGCCTGAAACGGGGACTTCTGTCCGAGGTGGAGGCTGTGGAGCGGACGGCAACGGAGGTGACTTCTTCCGAGGGCGATTACAATTTGACGATTATTGACTTCCAGCGGATGTGGGAAAACGCTCTGCGGGAGGCTGCCAGACTGTGTGGTATTCTGGGACAGCTGTATCATGTTCCCGGTGCTCACGAGGTGGAGGATGGCTCTATCGTTGTGGACTGGGGCAACGGTGTCCTCTACGACGAAGAGAAGACCTGGGAGGAATACAAGGACATGGTAGCCTCCGGGATGCTCAAGCCGGAAATTGCCCTGGGTTGGCGGTTCAATATGCCAACAGATACAGAAGCTCAGCTGGCGAAAATCCGAAAGAAGTATATGCCTGACACGGAGGACACTGAGAACACCGAGGATGGTGAGTAAGAATGCTGACCGCTGACCAGATCGACGTTTTAGGGGAGAAAGCCAGACAGCTGATATCTCCTGTGACGGAGTTTCTGATTGAGGACATTGCCAAACGAATTGCCCAGGCAGGGCAGCTCACCGGTACGGCGGCCTACCAGGCATGGAGGCTTCAGCAGTTGGGTGTGTCTCAGCGACAGCTGAAAAAGGAGCTTAGGAAGCGTCTGAAGGTGTCTCACCGGGAACTGCGAAAGCTAATGAACCGGGCAGGGGAGGCCGGATATGACTATGATATCCGAAAGCACCCATATGTCCAGGCCGTTCCCTTCCGAGAGAATCAGGCCTTGCAGCAGATTGTATCAGCGGCGGTACAGCTAGCGGATGAGAATCTGAACAACATCACCCAGACATTGGGCTTTGTGGGGCCAGACGGAAAGTTGAGAGAACTGACGAAAGCCTATCAGAACGCCTGTGATTTCGCCTTTCAGAAGGCGGCCACCGGTGCCCAGGATTACGCCTCAGCCATCCGGGAGGCAACCCGGAATCTGGCAGACCGAGGCATTGTTTCCATTGACTATGAATCCGGCGTGTCTACCTCCCTGGAGGCCGCTGTCCGGCGGAACGTTATGGGCGGTCTGGGTTTGATGCAGGAGAAAATAAGCCAGCAGAATCACGATGATTTCGGCTGTGACGGCTGGGAAATCTCTGCTCACGCTGCCAGTGCTCCCGACCATGAGCCCATTCAGGGCAGGCAGTACAGCGACGCGGCCTATGAGAAACTGAACAACTCACTTGTCCGGCGAATTGGCACCCTGAACTGCGGCCATGCCGCCTTCCCGATTATCCTGGGTGTGGATACCCCTCAGTACACGCCGGAGGAGCTGGCAAAGCTTCGGCAGGACAATGAGACGGGGATTGATTACAACGGCAAGCATTACACCATGTACGAGGCCACTCAGCACCAGCGGCGACTGGAAGCTTCCATCCGGAAGCAGAAGCGCAGAATCCTGGTTGCCGAGGCCACCGGGGACAAGGAGAGCCTACAGCAGAGCCAGATCAAGTACCATGTGTTGAATCAGGAGTACAAACGTTTCTCCAAAGCGGCTGGCCTGAGGCTTCAGCATGAGCGTATGGAAATGTCCGGTTTCGGGCCGAAACAGGCCAGAGAGGCGGAAAAGGCGGCAGAGAGTTATGAGAAAAACTTGCAATTTATCAACAACGATGCTACAATCAAGGCGGAATCCGGATTGCCGAAAAAGTTGCAGGAAGCAGATACCGTGGTTCCTCATACTGTGGCTGTAAACCTCCCAAAAATTCAAGGCGTTGTCCCTAAAGGTGCAGCAGCTGTTGAGGTGTATACGATGGCCGGAGACGGAACAAGTACACCGATTCGGGATTTGAAGCGACTGTATGCAACATACCCTGACTATGGGGACGCAAGTAACTGGAAGAAGAAATCCGGGACGGTGTATGCAAAGAATCACCATTATGTGGTTCACTGGTATGAGAATACCAAAGGCGTTCCGCCGGATGAAATAAAGTTGAAAGGGGCGAAATGATATGCGTGTCCGATATGTTGGTAAAAGCTTCGGAATTGATGGCTTGACGGATGGAAAGGAATATGAAGTTCTTTCCTATGACGAAGGTTCAGGAGCTCTTCAAATCGTTGATGATAGCGGTGAAGATTACCTTTACGACCCGCACAATCCTCGCCCCATCGCAAACCCAGATCACCCCGGAGGAAGGTTTGAGATTGTTGAGGATGATGTCTTTGGGACACTCAGGAAAGCAATATGTGGATAAGGAAAGAGAGCTATGGTAACATGGCTCTCTTTCACTATTCCCAGAAAGGTAAATGAACATGATGTATTGCCCCTATGCGGTGAACCGGCATCTGGTTCAGCAGACAACGTATGAGTATAACGATGACAACTGCCAAACCCTTCAACAGACGATAGAACACAACACCGCCGAGTTTGTGGAGTGCAAAAAGGAATTATGCGGCGCATGGCACGATGGGAAGTGCCATTACAACCAAGTTGATTGAAGCAACTATTCGGGTTTTCCGAACGGTTGCTTTTTTCATATCATTTTTGCCGTGGCTGGCGTAAAACGAGCCGACAGCAGGGGAGGCAACCCCCATACAACAAAGCATAGCTGAGGAAGGAAAACACATGAAACGAGAGTTCTTGCAGAATTTCAAGATTGGTGATCAGCCTTTGAGCAAGGAGATCATCGACGAGATCATGGCGGAAAACGGTCGCGACATTGAAGCGGCGAAAAAGCCCTTTGCCGACTATGACACCATCAAGAGCCAGCTGGGCGAGGCGCAGAAGACTATTTCTAGCTTCCAGGATCAGGACATCGAGACCATCAAGCAGTCCGCCAAGGATTGGGAGACGAAGTACAACGATGCTGTGGCCGAAAGTCAGCGGAAGATTGCGGACATGGAATTTGACCACGCCCTGGACGCTGCCATCACCGGGAGCCGCGGCAGAAGCACCAAGGCTGTCCGGGCAATGCTGGACGTGGACGCTCTGAAGGCCAGCAAGAACCAGGAGGCGGACATCAAGACCGCCTTGGAAACGCTGCAAAAGGAAAGCGGATACCTGTTCGATGACGGTGGCAACCCGCCTCCTTATTCCAAGGGTGCAGGCACCCAGCAGCAGGAACCCAACACCAGCTCGGACCAGGGCGGCCTTGCGGCAGCTCTCAGAGCCAAATACAACATGAAAGGATGATTTTTCACTATGGCAATTACTCTGGCAGAAGCAAAGGTCGGTATGGCCGACAAGGTCGATCAGCAGGTCATTGACACGTTCCGGCGCAGTTCTCTGCTGCTGGACATGTTGACCTTCGACAACTCCATTTCCCCCGGCACCGGAGGTTCTACCCTGGCCTACGGTTACATTCAGCTGAAAACTCCCTCTACCGCCGCTGTGCGTGCGCTCAACACCGAGTACACCGCAGGCGAGGCCAAGCGGGAGGAGAAGACCGCTAAGGCGGTCATCATGGGCGGTTCCTTTGAGGTAGACCGTGTGCTCCAGAATACCTCCGGTGCTGTGGACGAGCTGGCTTTCCAGGCACAGCAGAAGATCAAGGCAACGGCCAACTACTTCCACAACCTGGTTATCAACGGCACTTCCACCTCTTCCGGTACCGGCTACGTTGTGAATACCTTCGACGGCCTGAGGAAGGCTCTGACCGGAACCTCCAACGATTTCACCACGGACATCGATCTGTCCGATTCCACTAAGATGGACAGCAATGCCAACGCTTTCGTAGACCAGCTGGATCAGCTGACCCACATGGTGGACGGCGGTGCTTCTCTGCTGCTGATGAACACGGCTATGGGGTGCTTTCAGATCAGGCATATAGCTGTTGATAACACCTTCCTCAGGCCGTCGAAGGTATCCCGCCGTGCCGGATACTACGACCGGAAGAAGGACGACTTCGGCAGAGCTGTGGAGTACTTCGGCGGTATCCCCATCATGGATGCCGGTATGTACTACAACGGAACCAAGTCTGTGGATGTCATCGACACCTCCACGCCCAGCACTTCCGCCGCCGGTACCTCCAGCATTTACGCTGTGAATATTGCCCTGGACGGCTTCCATGGCATTTCCCCCACCGGAACCGGTGTTATCAACAGCTATATGCCTGATCTGAAAGCACCCGGTGCTGTGAAGAAGGGCGAGGTTGAACTGGTGGCCGGTGTGGTGCTGAAGAACACCCTGAAGGCTGCTGCCCTGAACGGTATCGCCCTGAAGGCCAAGACCTCGGTCTGATAGGAGGAACGCTATGCCGGATTATCGGTTTTACATTCAGGATTATCTCGGCAGCGCAATTTCAGAAGGAGACTTCCCCCGGCTCTGCAAACGAGCTGGGGAGGTTCTGACCCGGTACAAGCGGATTTACACCGTGACAGAGCCGGAACCAGGGGCAGAGAAAATGGCCGTGTGTGCCATGGCCGATGCCCTGAACGGCTTCGAGGCAGTCCAGAACGGAGAGACCGGAGCAGTCCAGTCCGCTTCTATCGGATCTGTCTCTGTGAGCTACGGAACCCCGGCAGCGGTGGATATCAGTCCGAAGGGACAGGCAAGAGAGCTATACCGATGTGCGGGGATCTACCTGGACATCTATCGGGGGTGAGGGAAGTGCTGAATATCCGGCGGCGAAAGGGGCCACTTGACTACCGGCTGTGCAATCAGACAGTCACCGTCTACCATAAGGAGGGTGGCAAGGTTGCCCGGACGGTGCACACCGGAGCATTCCTGGACTTCAAGAAAACCGAGAATGTGGACAAGACCGGAAGTAAGGAGGTCAATTCCTTTCTGTTGGTCATTCCCTGTTCGGAGGTGTGCGTGCATCCTGAGGACAAGGTTCTGGTGGGTACCGGCGAGGAAATCACGGCGCCGCAGTGGCCGTCCTTTATTCCGGTGAAGGTTCCTGGGCTGGTTGTGGTGAAGTACGTTGACCCCAAATACTGGAACGGGAAGCTGATTCATGTGGAGGCGGGTGGATGAGCACACGGATTAAAGTGGAAATGAAGCCTGTGGACACTATCCTGACCAGGTTGGGTGTTGACAAGAACGGGGATGTGCAGAGGCAGGTGACCCGGATCATCAACAACCGGATTACCAAATATATGCCATTCCGAACCGGGGTGCTTTCCACCAAATCGAAGCATATCAAGAGCCCAACGGAAATTGAGGTTGCCGCTCCATACGCTCTCTATATGTACTACGAAAAGGTCATGGTCAATTCCAAAACCGGGAAAGGCCCCGCATTTATTCCCGGGGTTGGTTACCGATACCGGAAAGGCACTGTTCTGAAAGCCACAGAGCGTGACCTGAACTATGATCTGACAAAGCATCCGAAAGCTGGCCCCTTCTGGGACAGACGGATGATGGCTTCTGAGGCGGCGCAGATTGCCCATGACATACAGGTGTATGTGAATAGGAGGGGTGGGAAATGACCGCACTGGAAAAAATCCGGGAATTTCTTTCCGAGTATCCCGGTGCGGAAGCTTTCCAGGGCTTCCATGTGGACTATACAGACCAGATTCCATTCAATGGCGGCGTATTTCCCTCCGGCCTTACAGAGGTTTCCAGAACCTCTGATATTCTGGGAAATGTCATCGTCACCAACCAGCACAATTTCGGATTGTACTATGTATTCGAGAAATCCCCAGGGGACGATGACGGAGCCGCCGAGAATGCGGATTGGGTCATGGATTTCCAGGAGTGGGTGCAGGAAATGTCCGTCCTGGACAAGGCACCAACCTTCGGAGATGACCCGAAATCGGAGAAGATCACCGCGCAGAACGGCGTTCTGTACGGTGCGGACGAAGAAGGCACGGCCATGTACATGGTGCAGCTGGCCGTGACATTTACGAAGAAATTTGAGGTGAAAAACGAATGGCTGATATGACTTTTAACACTACGGAAGGCAGCGTCGTGGAAAGGAAGCTGCTGATTCTGTATCTCAACACCGGCACTTCCACGGAACCCACCTGGTCTGTCATCGGTCGGCGTGTGGAGGATAGCTCCATGGAGTACGACTGGAGCGAAGAGACCAAGCAGGACATTCTGGGTGTCACAAGAACTACCCTCCAGAGGCCGAAGATCACCCAGTCCTTTGACCCCTGCGAACTGGATTCCGGCGACAAGGCTCAGCTGAAGATCTGGAACCAGTCCATCAAAGATCAGGATGTGGGAGCGATGGCCAACAACGACCTGCTGCTGGTGCACGCTTACACCGGCACTCCCACCGAAGAGGTCTTCCGCAAAGCCCTGGTCAGAGGCCTCTGGGAAACCGGCACGGCCAAGATGACCGGCGGGGCGCTGGTGTTCACGAAGGGCGAATGAGGTGAATCATGAGCGTTGAGAATCTGAACCTGTCCGGCGGTATCCTTCATGTGCCTGTCAGTATGGACGGCGTGGATACAGGCCGGAGTCTGGATTTCAATCCCTCTGACCAGGGCTTTGCGGAAGACCTGTACGGACTGGTCAGTAAGCTTTCCAAAATCCACGAAGAGAAGCGGGAATGCTACGAGGCAGCGCAGGAGCCTGCCGACAAGTTCGATATCAGCCGGGAGGAAGACCGCCTGATGTGTTCTGCTGTGGATTCCCTGTTCGGGGAAGGATTTTGTAAGGATGTTTTCAAAACCCGCCTGTTCGCCATCGCTGGCGGCCTGACGGTGATTGAAAACTTCTTGCTTGGGATCCTGGACATGATGGACGCTTCCGTCACGGAGAATATGGCAAAGCGGGATGCCAGAATCCGGAAGTATACCGAGAAGTACCAGAAATACCGGAAGTGATTCCGGGGAGGTATTCGCATGAACTACTCTCTTCCCAAACGCCTGACAGTCGGTGGTGCGGAATATGACATCCGCTATGACTTTCGGGTCATCCTGGACATCATCGATGCACTGGAAGACCCGGAACTGAGCAGTCAGGAGAAGGCGTTTGTCTCCGTAAAGATTTTCTATCCGGACTATGAACGGATTCCGGAGACGGACTATCGGGAGGCTGTGGAGCGTTGCTTCTGGTTTATCAACGGCGGCGGGGAGGATAGAGCCAACGCAGGGAAACGGCTTGTGTTCTGGGCACAGGATTTGCCCTATATCCTCTCTCCGGTCAGCAGAATTGTCGGCAAGGATGTGCGGGATATTCCGTATGACAGGGAGCAGAACTCCGGAGGTCTCCACTGGTGGACGTTTCTGTCCGCTTACATGGAAATTGGGGACTGCCTGTTTTCTCAAATTGTCCGGGTGCGTGACCAGCGGGCAAGAGGAAAAAAGCTGGACAAAGCGGAAGCGGAATGGTATCGGCGGAACCGACACCTGGTGGATTTTCAGCAGACCTTCACCGACGCGGAAGACTCGGTGCTCAGCAGTTGGGGCGCAAAATAAAACTCCCCGGAATCCCCGGGGAGTTTGGGTTATGCCAGCTGCTGCCGCAGAGCGTCCTGCAACACCTTGGAGCAGTTGATTCCGAGCTTATCGGCTCTGGCCGCCATCCAGGCGGGAATGGAAACATTTTTCCGGACGGCTCTGGTGTCCGTCAGAGAGCGATATGCGATGGTATCCACTCTTACCAGTGTGCAGAATTCGGCAGCTTCGTGGGAAATGTCACACTGCTCAGAAGGTGCGGGAATCGGATCATCGTTGTCCTCCATGGTACAAAGGCAAGCTGACAATGCGTCTGTAATTTGGTCGATAGCATCGGAAAGACTGTGTCCGGTGGTGATGCAGCCGGGAATATCCGGCACGGCGGCATAGAAAGTGCCGTCTTCTTCGTGAATGGTTGCGGTGTAGATATATACCATATGCGTCACTCCTTAAATTGATTGAATGAAAGGGGGAGAGAGGCAGAGTGCCAGCAGAACCGGTTATTTCCGGTTCCGCATGGCCTCTTTGAGGATGTAGCGAGCGTCGTTTTCGTTGAAATCGTGCCGCTTGACCGGAACGGAAACTCTCGTTTTAGGATTCCGATAGATATCATGGTTTGCGCCATGCCGATCGAAAACAAATCCGAGTGCCTCCAAGTCCTTAATTGCCTTTGTCCTAGGATTCAATCTCTCTCCCCCTTTCATTCACTATTATACACACTTTTGTGTAAATGTCAATAGGGAAATGTGTAAATTTGTGTAAAATGCGGTGGTTTTATGGCTGATGGCAAAATTACATTCTCCACAGACCTGGATAATAAAGGACTTGAAAAGAGCCTTAGCAAACTGAATAAGGAAATTGAATCCAGCGAAAAGAAACTGGCTGATTTGAAGAAAAAGAGAGATTCTGCCTTTTCGAATGTCCGTGAAAAGGAAGAAAAGCAGTCAGGAATCAAGGCTGAACTGGAAGCAGTTAAGGATGAGGCCATGAAGACGGAATCCGTGATTTCTGATTTGAAAGCGCAGATTTCGGAGATGGAGGCCATACGGAGCAATGGTGGAACCGAGAATCCGGCTGAGTGGGTTGCGGCAGAAACATCCTTGCAAGAGGCCAAGGTGTCTTTAAAGGAGCAAGAAGCAATTCTTGCACGCCAAAATAAGGAAGCAGAGAAATTAGGTGGTCAGTATACGAAGATTACTGACGAAGTAATACGAGCCTCAGAAGCGGCGACAGATTTGAAACACGAGTTTCGGAATGCCGCAGAAGATGTTGATAATCTGAAAGCTCAGGCGGTAGAGATGACCGAGCAGATCGAGGCCTCTGCCAAAAGTCAGAGCGTTTTCGGAGACGCTGTCAATTCCACCGGGAAAGGGTTCGATGCCCTGCTTTCCAGAGCCTCCAGGCTTGTATCCCGTGTGTTTGTCTTCTCTATGATTACGGCAGGCCTCCGGGCGGTGCGTGACTGGATGGGGCAGGTCATTGAGAATAACGACGAAGCATCCGCAGCTGTAGCCCGGCTGAAGGGTGCTTTTTTGACGATGATGCAGCCGCTTATGAGCGTGGTGATTCCGGTGTTTACCACCATTGTGAATCTTCTGACGGCAATCATCGGGAAAATTGCCGCTCTGTTTTCCATGCTGGGCGGCAAGACGGTGAAGCAATCGGCGGACGCTGCCAAAGCTCTGAACAATCAGGGAAAGGCCTATAAAAATGTGGGTAAGCAGGCGCAGAAAGCAACGAAGCAGCTCATGGGATTCGACGAGATCAACAAGCTGGAATCCCCGGATACAAGCACGGTCGGTTCCGGAGGCGGCAGCTCCGACAGCGGCATTCAGCCGGACTTTGAATGGGCGGACGGTATCTCCGAAACCCTGGACAGAATCGCAAACTATGTGCTTCTGATTGGCGCAGGTTTTGCACTCTGGAAAATCGGCTCCATGCTTCCGGGACAGCTGGGCGCTATTCTTTCCAAGCTGGGGCTGATTATAATCGCCATCGGCGGTCTGCTCATTGCTTGGGACGGAGTCAAGAACGCCTGGGAGAACGGCGTAGACTGGGGCAACATGGCGGAGATGATTCTGGGCGTTGCCATTGCCGCCGGAGCACTGTATATGGCGTTTGGTAATATTGCCGCCGGTATCACGCTGATTGTCGGCGGTGCGGTGCTGCTGGTGACAGCCTTCCATGACATGATGAAGAACGGCGCCAATCTGAAGAACACGCTTTTGGCTATCGCAGGGATTATGATGGCGGGGTTGGGAATTTCGCTGCTGGTTGGTTCCTTTATCCCTCTGCTGATTGCCGGGATTGCGTCTCTGCTCCTTGCGCTGACGGTAGCCACGGGGCACGGCGGGGAACTGATCGCTGGTCTGAAGCAGGTGTGCGGAGGCTTCATAGATTTTATCACGGGCGTGTTCTCCGGAGACTGGGACAAGGCGTGGAAGGGAATTGTGAATGTGGGAAAAGGTGCGGTGAACATCCTTATCAGTATTATCAACAGCATGATCGACCTGGTTGTACGGGGACTGAACATGCTGAGTTTCGATATTCCTGACTGGGTTCCCTTCATCGGCGGCGGGCACTTCGGTTTCAATATTCAGAAAGCTCCTCAGATTCCCTACCTTGCCCAGGGTGCGGTTATTCCGCCAAACCGGGAGTTCCTGGCCGT
>OCLB01000201.1_pt1 | contig 13907 bp, 10 predicted proteins | sample 1495901 | NCBI WGS metagenome assembly OCLB01 (sample SAMN03418273, study PRJEB22391) | human gut metagenome | biome: human-gut; feature: organic feature; material: feces | host: Homo sapiens | place: Tanzania | collected 2013-01
AATTGAAATTATTAGGTACAGAATGACGCTCAAACTTATGAAAAGAAAGGAGATAACAAGGGTCGGATTGGCTATTTTATTGTTATCATTTCCTCTTTCTAAAACGGAAGCACAACATTCCTCGCCATATATTACAATTAAGAATAATTTGCTTTATGATATTATGTTAATTCCGAACCTCGGTGCGGACATTTATGTCGGCAAGAACTGGTCGGTGTCTGCCAACTGGATGTATGCTTGGTGGCACAATGACAACCGTCACCGTTACTGGCGGGTTTATGGCGGCGATGCCGGCATCAGGTATTGGTTCGGGACAAAATTCGGGACAAAAGCCCATGCCAAACCGCTGACCGGGCATCATGTCGGATTGTATGGACAAATGCTGACATACGACTTCGAATGGGGGAAGCGGGGATATTTGGGAGACAAATGGAGTTACGGCGTCGGATTGGAATATGGTTATTCCATGCCTTTGTCTAAACGGTTCAACTTGGACTTTTCCATAGGAGCCGGTTATTTGGGCGGGCAATACAAGGAATATATCCCGATGGACGGTCATTATGTTTGGCAGTCCACTAAAAACAGGAGATGGTTCGGACCGACCAAAGCGGAGGTTTCCATTGTCTGGCTGTTAGGGAAAGAGAACAAGAACAAAAAGAGGTGACGAGGATGGTAGGACGAAACAAGATAGGGCTTTTGATTTGTTTGGCAATCGCATGGGTTTTGTTGTCTGCCTGCGAACACAAGGAGTTGTGTTACGACCACCCTCATTTCACGACTGTCCGGGTCGATTTCGACTGGAACCAGATTGACAAAGAGGAGATGCCGGAAGGCATGCGGGTGGTTTTCTACCCGACCGATGGCGGCGACAGCTGGATTTTCGACTTCCCCGAAGGGAAAGGACAAACAATCGAGCTTCCTCAAAAGGAGTATCAGGCGGTTTGCTACAACTACGACACGAGGGGAATCGATTGGACCGGGCAGGATAGTTACCGGGAACTGACGGCGGAGACCCGGAAAGTTGCTTCTCCTGATTCTATCGCAATGCGTGCGGTGTCTGGATTCCTTTGCAGCTCTGCCCTGGACTCAGTGGTACTAAAAGAGCAGCCGAACGGTTCGGAAACGGTTGTCCTCTTTCAGCCACGACGGAATGTTTGCCGCTACACCTACGAGATTCGCGGTCTCAAGGAGTTATCGAGGGTGGCAGCTTTGCGGGCTGGCTTGTCCGACATGGGAGGTTCTTTGAACTTGGCAGCGGATTCAATTCCGGAAGAGCTTTCCGAGACGGTTTTGTTCGGTGGAGAGGTAAAAGACAGCTTGATTGTCGGGAAGTTCTATACGTTCGGGTGGTCGCAGAAAGGGGAAACGGATCACAACCAGTTCCGGTTATATGTAAAGAGTACAGCCGGAAAGATGTATAAATTAGATGCTGATGTCACGGAGCAAATCCGGAAAGTCCCCTTAAAAGGGCATATCGGAGATGTACATTTAATCATCCGTCTTGATTTCCGCATACCGAACGACCCGAACGGGGATACGCAAAGCGGGTTTGAGGTTAACGTAGACGAATGGGAGCGGGTTTGAGGTTAACGTAGACGAATGGGAAGATATTTACATTGATATAATTGTATAAACAAAAACAAAAACAAGAACATAATTAACAATTAATTCAAACTATTTATTTCATGAAAAAGAATTTATTTATGACAGCTGCAGCGATTGCAGCTTTACTAACCGGCTGTTCAACCGATGAGGAAATCGCAAACATCGAGACCTCCGCAAAAAACGCCATCGGATTTAACATCGTTTCTAACGGTGCAGAGACTAAGGCAACAATTTACAATAATGGTTCTACAAACTTCGACTTTGATGTGTTTGCATTCAACTCTACAACGGGAGATTTGTTTATGGGAACTCATCAAGAAGATTTCGGTCACGATGGAGTAAATATCGTCTACAAGAATTCAAAATGGGATTACAAAGATCCTGCTGATCTTGCTTACTGGCCAAGCGATGGAAGCAAGTTAAGTTTCTATGCAATCAAGCGATGGAAGCAAGTTAAGTTTCTATGCAATCAGTCCAGCTACAGTTGACGATCAGGAGATAATGAATTATTTGTGGAATATTCATGGTCCAATAGCTACTGAAGGTAATAAAATTCATTGTACCTTAGTGAATGAATATGGGAGAGCAGGTGGCGCAAAAAACTATGACTTAATGTATGCAACTGCTTTTAATTATGATAAGGACACATATGGTACTAAAGTAAAACTTACTTTTAAGCACACCTTATCACAAGTGATATTTAAGGGTAAAACAAGCAATGCGTTTCTTAAAGCTGATATTCAATCAATAACAATAAAGAATACTAAAACCAGTGGCGTATTCACTATTCCTACAGAATTTTTAAGCGGCAGTAATAATTATGCACAAAATCCAAAAGCTTCAGATTGGGAACTCAAAGAACTTTCTGCGAATCCTTTAGATGCAAAATTGACTGCTGCTAATGTCGTGGTTAATAGCACAGATGCTATAGACTTATCAAAAAAAGAGGAACCAATATTGGTAATTCCTCAAGTTCTGACTCCTTGGTCAACAACTCCAGGAGCGGCTGTCACAAAAAAAGCAGGGGACGACAATAAACAATCCTATCTTGAGATAAGTATGAAATTAACTCAAAAAAAGCAATATGTGATTGGTTCTGAAAGTTCATATCAAACGATATATGTACCTTTCTCTAACGTCGATGCTACTACTACAGGCTGGGAACCGGGCAAACGTTATATCTACACATTAACCTTCGGCGGTGGATATGATGATCAAGGTAACCCCATCTTGACTCCAATCACATTTGATGCGGAAGTAGTAAATTGGGAAGATGCTTCAGGATACAATATTGAAGTAAGATAATCCTTCATAGAAGAGAAGAACTCATCTTATAGAAACCGGATAGCTGTTTTTAAAGGACGGCTATCCGGTTTAACCTCATATCTACATGAACATATTTGTTCCAAATTATCAAAACAACCATTAATAGATTATTTAATCAATGAAAAAAGGATTATTAGGAGCAGTTGCCACGACCGCTCTTATATGGGTTAGCTGTTCCTCGGATGAAGAAATGGCGAACATCGAAACCTCTGCCAAAAATGCCATTGGTTTTAATGTGGCAGCAAACAGCATGGAGACTAAAGCTTCACCGATTTTTGATAAGCGGAGCGTTGTATCTGGGGAATCAAGCAGGAAACGATGGAATAGATATCGTTTACAAAAACTCAAAATGGGATTACAATAATTCCCTCGATAGGGTTTACTGGCCTACAAAAAAACTGAACTTTTATGCCATCTGCCCCGCAACGATAGCAGAAGCAAATCGTGACAACTGCCATTGGCTAATTCCCGGACCTAAAAACAGTGATGGCTCCAATACGATCTTTTGCCGTTTGGTGGACGAATACAATCCCCTAAGAGAGGCAAACGAGAAGACATTCAACTATGACCTGATGTATGCGGCAGCCTTTAATTATGACAAGAACACGAACGACTCGAAAGTCAAACTCACTTTCAAGCATGCGCTGACACAAGTAATTTTCAAAGCCTTAACAACCAAAAGCACCATGGTTGGCTATATCCGGTCTCTAAGAATAAAGAATCTCAAAAACTGCGGCACTTTCACAATCCCGACAGAACTGACAGAAGAAAACGGACATTATGCACAAAATCCAAAATCTTCGGATTGGACGTTAGAGGACTCTTATGGCTCTTTCTCTGATTGTATTGAGAAAGAAATCCAAATACACAATAGAGATTCCGAACCAGCTCGTTTGTCCAATATATACAAACCTCTGTTCGTGCTACCTCAAATTTCAAACGCTTGGTCAACCACACCAACCCAACCGGTCTCTATCGCAGAGGCGGATAAAAAACATGAAACCTATTTGGAGATATCCATGAAGCTGATCGACGATGGGAAGTATCTGTTTGGTTCCAAAACGGAATACGAAACCGTGTATCTACCGTTCAACACCATTCATATAGACAGCTACCATCATAAAGAGGGTTGGCAACCGGGCTATCGCTACGTTTACAGAATATACTTCGGCGGCGGTTATGATGCCGATGGCAAACTTATCCAGAAAAGTCCGACGGTCGAAGCAACCGTTGAAGAGTGGCAAGACGAATAAGCTACCGATTGACAATAGCATGAATATATCACCCAAACAATCGTTGTTCTTTCAAATATTTTCCCTAACTTTCAGCCGTTTTAAGGAAATCCCTTATCGACTATACCAAATTGTTAATTAAAATTTATTCCACATGAGAAAAGTATTGTTGTTAAGTTGCTGTTTGGGTCTCTCGTTGGCAACGTGGGCACAAAAGCAAATGCAATTGACCTCTCCGGACGGCCGCATCCAAGCGACAGTCGAGATTGGAGAGAAACTAACCTACCAAGTAAGTTTGGATGGCAAAGAAGTATTGGCACCTTCTCCCCTTTCCATGACTTTGAGCAACGGAGAAGTCTGGGGTGACAACGCCAAACTGGCAAAGAGCAGCCGGGAAAGCTCCAACACCACCATTCCTTCCCCGTTCTACAAGAGAAGTGAGGTGGTTGACAACTACAACCAGCTGACACTCTCCTTCAAGAAACAATGGAAAGTGCAATTCCGCGCCTACAACGACGGTATTGCTTATCGTTTCGTGAATGACCGAAAGCAACCGTTCACCGTCCAGAAAGAGGAAGTTGCTTACAAGTTCTCTTCGGACGTAAACACCATGATTGCCTATTCCAACCGAGGCAAAGACGGGGATTTCGATTCCCAATACATGAACTCCTTTGAGAATACATACGTTACTACGAAATTGTCCCAACAGAACAAAGGCAGGTTGATGATTCTTCCGGCAGTCGCCACGACCGACAACGGCACCCGTGTCCTCATCTCCGAAGTAAACTTGGAAAGCTATCCTGGCATGTTCCTGACCAACAAAGAGAACCCGAACGAATTGACAGGCATCATGGCACGCTATCCGAAGAAATCGGAACAAGGCGGACATAATATGTTGCAATTCATTGTAACGGAACGGGAAGATTACATTGCCAAAGTAAACGGACCCAGAAACTTCCCTTGGCGTTTGGCTGTCATTACCAACTCCGATGCTGAATTGGCCAACTCCGATATCACATACCGCTTGGCTGATTCGTCACGTTTGACCGACATCTCTTGGATCAAACCGGGCAAAGTGGCTTGGGACTGGTGGAACGATTGGAATTTGGAAGGAGTTGACTTCCGCACAGGAGTAAACGATGCAACCTATAAGTTCTATATCGACTTCGCATCCAAACACGGCATTGAATATGTCATCTTGGACGAAGGCTGGGCTGTAAACAAGAAAGCCGACATGATGCAAATCGTACCGGAAATCCACATGAAGGAGTTGGTTGATTATGCAAAAGGCAAAGGAGTAGGCATCATCCTTTGGGCTGGCTATCATGCGTTCAACCGTGACATGGACAATATATGCAAATATTACTCCGAAATGGGCGTGAAGGGATTCAAAGTGGACTTCATGGATCGTGACGACCAAGAGATGGTTGACTTCAACAATCGTGCCGCTGCGACTTGTGCGAAGTATAAAATGATGCTTGACCTCCACGGAATGTACAAACCTTCCGGAATGAACCGCACTTACCCGAATGTGATCAACTTCGAAGGCGTCCATGGTTTGGAAAACATGAAGTGGTCTCCGAACACAGTTGACCAAATGCAGTACGATGCGATGATTCCATTCATCCGCCAAGTTGCCGGTCCGATGGATTATACACAAGGAGCGATGCGCAATGCAAGCCAACGCAACTACTATCCAAGCAACAGCGAACCGATGAGCCAAGGCACACGTTGCCACCAATTGGCACTGTATGTCGTATTGGAATCGCCTATCAATATGTTGTGCGACGCACCGACAAACTATATGCGTGAGCCGGAATCATTGGATTATATCGCCAACATCCCGACCGTTTGGGAAGAATCCATCATTTTGGACGGAAAGATTGGTGAATATATCGTGACTGCCCGCCGCCACGGTGATACTTGGTACATCGGCGGATTGACCAATTGGACAGCACGCGACTTGACAGTCGATTTGACTCCGTTGAAAGTAGCCGGAAAGAAGGCGGTCTTGTTCAAAGATGGTGTCAATGCCGACCGCAAAGCAAGTGACTACAAGAAAGAGACCGTTACCCTGAATGAGAAGTTCCAAATCCATTTGGCTCCGGGCGGCGGCTTCAGCATGAAAGTAGAGAAGTAAACTGTCATGAGTTGTCATTAAAACAGGGTTTAAATGGCGTTTAAACACCATTTAAACCCTGTTTTAACGTACGCTGTCCTATCAGCACAATCCTACCTCTTTAGAAAAAGGTAGTAAGCTTTTTGGAAAAAGGTAGTATGCTTTTTGGGAAAAGCTCGTAACCTTTCCTTTTATTAATTTGTCGCCACAACGATTAATTCTTCTTCAACGTATATTCCTTAATGCCCAATTTCTCATAAGAAGAGAGCAAAGCTTTGTCGTCATCGGAGATAACCAAAAGTTTATCGTTTTCCTTCAAGAGAGTGTTTCCCTTCGGAATGAAATAACGAGCGTTCCGCTTCACCATTACGACCAACGTGTGATCAGGCAAATCCAATTCCATCAAGCAATTTCCATGCGCCAACACATTCTGGGTGACATCAATCTCACTCATCGCACTACGGATATCATCTCCCAAGTCGATACCGAACGCATCTTGCGCCTCCGGTAAATCGTGATGTTCCTCACGTTGGGTCTCTTGTCCACCAATCCCAGCTTCTGAGCCGCATAAGTGACGGTCGTTCCTTGAATAATCAGGGAAAGGATGGTGATGAAAAAGACAATATTAAAGAAGAGATGGGCATGTTCGATGCCGGCAATCAAAGGATAAGTGGCAAAGATAATCGGCACTGCGCCACGCAAGCCCACCCAAGAGATATATAACTTCGCACGGAAGGAGAAGTTCTTATAAGGAAGCAGTGACAAGAACACGCTAACCGGACGAGCCACAAGAATCATAAAGATACCGATTCCCAAGCCAATATGGGTAACCGGGAGCAATTCGTGAGGATTGACCAAGAGACCCAACGTGAGGAACATCACGATTTGCCAAAGCCAAGTGAAACCATCAAAGAAGGTAGCGATGCTTCGCTTATGCACGATGCGGGAATTACCAAACACCAAACCGGCAATATAAACCGCCAAATAACCATTCCCTTTGCACAAAGTCACGACCGAGAAGATGAAGAATGAGAACGCCAATATCAAGATGGGATAAAGCGACCCGTTGGAGATATTGATTTTGTTCACCACCCAAACCGTCATCTTTCCTAAAAGATAACCGCCGAGCGCACCTATCACCAACTGAAGCACCAACATCAGAATCGCCTGCGGAATGCTCATTCCTCCTGACTGGATGAAAGTAATCAAGATAATCGTCAACAAATATGCCATCGGGTCATTACTACCACTCTCCAACTCCAACGTCGGGCGCAGGTTCTCCTTCAAGTAAACATTCTTGCTTCGTAATATCGAAAAGACGGAAGCTGAATCGGTTGACGACATGACCGCAGCCAACAACAGGGATTCCGGGAAGCTCAAAGAAGAGAAGTGATTGGATAAATGGCAGATTAAATAGATAAAGCCGCCCGTCACAAAGGTAGTCGCCAAAACACCGAAAGTGGCAAGGACAACACCTTGCGAGGCAATGGGTTTGATTTCGGCTATCTTCGTGTCCATACCACCGGAGAACAGAATGATACTTAGAGCCAATGTACCGATAAACTGTGCTATTTGAGGGCTGTTGAACTGTATTCCTAATCCGTCACTGCCAAACAACATTCCCACACCAAGGAATAACAACAAAGACGGCAATCCGAAACGAAACCCAGCCTTTCCCGCCAATACACTAAAAATCAAAATAACCGATCCAACTAATAAGAATAATTCTGTTCCTTCCATAAATACGTTCGTTTATTACTAATAACCTCACCAAGCGATTAATTGTTCGCTGTTTTTCCGCTACGAAGATAAGAAAAAAAGTGGAATTTCAGTGTTTTTTGTCCATGAGCACCGCAAAATTTCTTGCTATTTGATCTTGAAGAAGGGGCAAAGGACAATCCAATGCTTGCGATATGCGTTGATAAACCGCCATAATGTCCAAAGAGGGGTCATCCGTTTCAGCGAACAAACGCTCTTTCGTTTCAGCGAACAAACGCTCTTTCCATGCGGCAAGGACAGCTCCCGTTTGGAAATGTTCCCCGAAGGAGAGGTAAAAACCTTCCCGCAGCAACTGCTTCGCCAAAGCCTCTTTCCCCCGGAATCCATGCACCAACCAAGGTTCGGATGGACGCATTCGGCGATGTATCTCGACAAGCTCCTGCCAAGCCTTCACACAATGGACGACCAATGGTTTTTGCAACTCTTCAGAACAGGCGACCTGCTCCTCGAACAACTTCACCTGCAGCGGAAGTGGAGCCTCTGCCAACTTATCCAATCCCGCTTCGCCAATCATACGCACCTCCTCACAGGCGGCTCTTTCCCAAAGCTGCCTCAATTGTTCCTTCCCGTCACCATAAATATACCAAGGATGAATGCCAATTGAACAGCATTTTAACGGGACTTGAAGGTCTTTTCCGCATATCTCGTTATAGCAGATAATATCAGAAGAAGCGTTTGCCCTTCCGTCTGAGAATTTATGCGTATGGATGTCGATGTATTGCATAACTTTATTTGTCTGAGTCGTACAAATTTAGTAATATTGCAGTGCATATAAAAAGGAACAAATGATAAAAACAACTAAATTAAAGAGAGACATGAGACACAAATGGAAATACTTCGGCATCTTTGCCGCATCCGTATTATTAACCTTGTCAGACGCCTACGCCCAAATGGCGTGGGTGAAGAACGGCAAGCCTGTTTCCCGCATCTTGGTGGCGAATCCCGATTCAGCCAACCATCAAGCCGCCCTGTTGCTACAAGATTTCATCGAGCGAATCAGCGGAGCTTCCCTGCCTATCCTTGAATCGGCACAAGGCAAGAAAGGAGACATCCTGATTGGGAATGGCGACACTTCCGGCTTGACGGAAGATGGATTCCGCCTCAGGACGGAGAATCAGACATTGGAGATAAGCAGCGGAGGTGACAAAGGTGCTATTTACGGAGTTGTCACCCTGTTGGAAGATTATCTTGGCGTCGAGTGCTACACTTCCCATGTTTATAACTTCCAGAAAAGAAAGGACATTGTCATTCCGGAAATAAACCGATTCGAGAATCCCTCTTTCCGTTATAGACAAACACAGAGCTACGCCATCCAAGAAGACCCGGTCTACAAGATGTGGTTCCGATTGGAAGAGCCGAAAGAGGTGTTTGCCGGCAACTTGTGGGTACACACATTCGACAAAATCCTCCCGGCTTCCGAATTCGGGGAAAGCCATCCGGAATACTATTCCTATATCAATGGGGAACGCCGCCCGGGCTCAGCCTGCCAATGGTGCATGACCAATCCGGAATTGTTTGAGATTGTCGCCCACCGGGTAGATTCCATCTTCAAGGCCAATCCGGGCATGAAGATGATTTCCATCAGCCAGAATGACGGGCATCACTCCTATTGTACTTGTCCGGAGTGCAAAGCATTGGACGAACAAGAGGGAGGAACGCCCAGCGGCAGCCTGATTCATTTCCTGAACAAGTTGGCGACCCGCTTCCCGGACAAAGAGTTCTCGACCTTGGCTTATCTGTTCACCATGCATCCGCCCAAGCATGTCAAGCCGCTTCCGAACGTGAACATCATGTTATGCGACATCGACTGCCGCCGGGAAGTTCCTTTGACCGACAATGCTTCGGGGCAAGAGTTCATGGAGGCGATGGAAGGCTGGTCAAAGATTAGCAATAACATCTTTGTTTGGGATTACGGCATCGACTTCGACTGTTACCTCTCGCCATTCCCCAACTTTCCCATCCTCCAAAAGAACATGAAATTGTTCAAGGACCACCATGCGACCATGCACTTCTCCCAAATCGCCGGGTCGAAGTTCGGGACATTCACGGAAATGCGCGCTTACATCGTCAGCAAACTGTTGTGGAACGTGGACTTGGATGTAGATGAGTTGATGAAACACTTCATGAACGGATATTATGGAGCAGCTGCTCCCTATCTTTACCAATATGAGAAGTTGTTGGAAGGAGGACTTTTGGCAAGCCGGCAACCGTTATGGATATTCGACTCTCCTGTTTCACACAAAGACGGAATGTTCAACGCCAACTGCCTGAAGCGATACAATGAATTATTCGACAAGGCGGAAGAGGCAGTCGCCGGCAACCCGGAGTTGTTGGATCGTGTCCGCACCGAACGCCTTTCCTTGCAGTTTACAGAGTTGGAAATGTCACGTGCCACGAAAGGAACCAATTTGGAGAAGGTCAAAAAGGACTTAGCCCTTTTCAAAGAACGTGTCAACTACTTTGGCGTGACTTCTTGGAATGAACGCCTCAACACGCCATTGGACTATTGCAACTTGTACGAGAAACGCTTCTTGCCGAAGGCAGAAAAGAACTTGGCGGAAGAGGGAACCATCATTTGGATAGAAGGACCGACCGGCAATTATGCCGCACAAGGCGCAGAGAGATTGACCGACGGTTTGTATGGCGGAACCTCATTCACGGAAAGCTGGGTCGGTTGGGAAGGAAAGAGCGCTTCATTCATCATTGATTTAGGCAAAGAGGCAGATATCCATACGATTGAAACCGATTTCTTACACCAACTTGGGCAATGGGTGTTCCTTCCTAAAAAGGTCAGCTATTCCACATCGGCAGACAACGAACAATACACAACCTTCGGCACAACGGAAATCGCCGAAGACCGTTCCATCGAAGTGAAGTTTAGCCAAGCAAGGAGCGACAAGCCCGAAGGCATAAAAGCACGTTATGTCAAAGTGGACGTGGACGGAATCAACATCTGTCCGCCTTGGCATCCCGGCGTAGGGAACAAAGCGTGGTTCTTTATGGACGAAGTACGAGTATTCTAATTAGAGTAAAAAAAACATCTGCCAGCAGCAGAACAAAATAAAAGAAATTATGGAAGTTATTTTTCGGATACAATATGGCACGAACTGGGGAGAAGATGTTTGCATCCTTTTCTCAGACGGGCAATTCCTCCCTCTGCATACGCAAGACGGCAAGAAGTGGAGCGGGACATTAACCCTTGCACCGACTCCGAATCCTCTCTCCTACCGGTACGTTATCCGGAAAGGGGAACAATATATACGCAAAGAGTGGGACGGAGTCAAAAGGAACTTGAGACTGAACAGAGGATATTCCCGCATCATCTTGGATGACGCATGGAGAGAACGGCCGGAGGATTCCTGCCTCTACTCTTCCGCATTCTCCGGGAAAGAGAAACCGGAATACAACCATACAACCAAGGAGCGGGAGTGCTATATTCCCAAGCCATCTTGATAAAGGTCCGTTGCCCCCGATTGCCACAACCCGACTGGAAATTGGCAATCAACGGCAACCAGCCCTCGTTGGGAAATTGGGAAAAGCCGATGGTCATGCGCCAATGCGGTCCCAACGAATGGTATGTATTATTGGATGCTTCCCGCATCCAAGCCCCCGGGAGAAAACCGCCGCATCGAGAGCTTGTCTTTGCAGCAGGGCGATTTATATGTCCTGCAAGACGACACAGCACATTTCGACCTGCCACAATGGAAAGCTGCCGGAGTGGCAATCCCTGTCTTTTCGTTGCGTTCCGAATCGAGCTGGGGCGTGGGAGATTTCGGGGATTTGAAGAAATTCGTGGACTGGGCAGTCCTGACCAAACAGAAAGTAATCCAAATCCTGCCTATCAACGACACGACCATCACACACACTTGGACCGATTCTTATCCTTATAACAGCATCTCCATCTTTGCTTTCCATCCTATGTATATTGACATCAGCGCCCTCTATCCGCTGAAGGACAAAAAGAAGATGCAAGCCTATGAGACGGAACGGAAGAAACTCAACCGTCTCCCTAAAATAGATTATGAGGCAACCGGCCAATTGAAACAAAAATACTTGCACGAGCTGTTCGACCAGGAGAAGAAACGGATATTGGGCTTGAAAGAGTATCAAAACTTCTGCCAAGCGAACGAGGAGTGGCTGCTTCCTTATGCGGCATTCAGCTATTTGAGGGATTTGAACGGAACTCCCGTTTTTGCCCAATGGAAAGAATATGCTTCATACAGCAAAGAGAAAATCAGCCAGCTCTACCAATCAGAGGAAAAGGCGAAAGACGCGATCGATTACTATTGCTGCTTGCAGTTCATCCTGCATGTCCAATTATTGGCTGCCAGCGACTATGCCCGCAAGAAAGGCGTCTTGTTGAAAGGCGACATTCCAATCGGCATCAGCCCGAACAGCGTGGAAGCGTGGACCGAACCGCATTACTTCAACTTGAACAGCCAAGCCGGAGCCCCGCCCGATCCATTCTCCGCCAAAGGGCAAAACTGGGGCTTCCCGACTTACAATTGGGAAGAGATGGCTAAGGACAACTACAAATGGTGGAAGCATCGTATGCGCAAGATGTCTGAATATTTTGACGCTTACCGCATCGACCATATCTTAGGATTCTTCCGTATTTGGGAAATCCCTTCCCATTCCGTGGAAGGATTGTTGGGACAGTTTGTCCCCTCTTTGGGATTGAGCGTTGAAGAGATCGAGCGATATGGATTGCATTTCAGGAAAGATACTTTCACCAAGCCCTATATTTCCCAAAGCATCGTAAGCGACCTGTTCGGGGAATTGGCGGAATCGGTGAAGCAGACCTATTTATGCAAAATCACTCCCCACGAATTCTGCTTACTTCCGGCATTCAACACGCAACGGAAGATTGAAGCCTATTTCGAAGGGAAGAACGACCCGGAAAGCATCCGGATAAAAGAGGGATTATTTGCCTTGGTCAATAACGTGCTGTTCGTGGTTGACCATCAAGACGACTCCCTTTTCCATCCGCGCATCGCTGTACAAGACTCGCCGGCATTCCACAGTTTGAGAGCTTCCGAGCAGAAAGCCATCCAAGCATTGTATGAAGATTATTATTATCACCGCCAAGACGACTTCTGGAGAAGCGAAGCGTTGAAAAAGCTCCCTGAACTGATTGACTCGACACGGATGTTGGCTTGCGGGGAAGATTTGGGAATGATTCCGGGATGTGTCAAAGGCGTGATGGACGAATTACGCATCCTCAGTTTGGAGATTGAACGAATGCCTAAACAGTACGGAGAGACATTCGCCAACCCGGAACGCTATCCTTATCTTTCGGTTTGCTCCATATCGACACACGACATGTCCACTTTGCGAGGCTGGTGGCATGAAGACCCGAACTTGACACAACGTTATTACGAACAGGTTTTGCGAGGTTGGGGAAAATGCCCGAAGGAAGCTCCGGGATGGATTTGCGATACCATTGTTGTGAACCACCTGTTAAGTAATTCGATGCTCTGCATCCTCTCTTTCCAGGATTGGCTTTCCATTGATGAGAACGTGCGTTATCCGGATGCGGATGCCGAACGAATCAATGTGCCGGCAGATTCCCGCCATTATTGGCGATATCGTATGCACTTGACTATTGAAGAATTGATGAAATGTGATTTCCTCAATAGGCGCATCGCTAATATGGTTCAAAAGTCAGGAAGAAGTTCTTATTAATTTGACTTTTTTCCATAACTTAGCAGCAAATTTTCAAACATCTATAATATCTATAATCTATGATGAAACACTTATTGACCTGTATCGCTTTAGGCTTTGCGGCTACAGGATCGGCTGTCACTCCATTGTGGCTGCGCTCTCGTTGGCAGAGTTATAGGTCA
>OCLB01000203.1_pt1 | contig 13856 bp, 8 predicted proteins | sample 1495901 | NCBI WGS metagenome assembly OCLB01 (sample SAMN03418273, study PRJEB22391) | human gut metagenome | biome: human-gut; feature: organic feature; material: feces | host: Homo sapiens | place: Tanzania | collected 2013-01
GCGACACGTCCATCAAGAAGAAGCTTTCGTAAGCTTCGACGAGCCTGTAGTAGAATATCGCTTGCCTAAGTTCCGCAAGACCAACCAAAGCACCACCATCGACTTGCGTCCAATCTGCGAACGCGGTCAGAGAGTGGAAAAGGGCGACATCCTTACCGAAGGTTACTCTACCGAAAACGGCGAGCTCGCTCTCGGTCGCAACCTGAAGGTGGCGTACATGCCTTGGAAGGGTTACAACTATGAGGATGCTATTGTGCTCAACGAGCGCGTGGTGCGTGAGGATATCCTCACCAGTGTGCACGTAGACGAATACACCCTCGAAGTGCGCGAAACCAAGCGCGGTATGGAAGAACTCACCAACGATATTCCTAACGTGAGCGAGGACGCTACCAAGGACCTCGACGAGCGTGGTATTATCCGTGTGGGTGCTCATATCCGCCCAGGCGATATTATGATTGGTAAAATCACCCCTAAGGGTGAGAGCGACCCAACTCCAGAAGAAAAGCTGCTTCGTGCCATCTTCGGCGACAAGGCTGGCGACGTGAAGGATGCCTCATTGAAGGCCAACCCATCGTTGAAGGGCGTTGTCATCGGCACTCGTTTGTTCACTCGCGCCATGAAGAAGCGCACCCGCACGGTTTCGATGCCCTTGCTCTTGCGCAGATAGTTCATCACCCGCGGTGGCGATCCTGAACTGGAAAAGATGGACCAAGAGTCGCAGGCAAAGCAAGATGAACTGAAGGCTCAGCTTATCGACAAGTTGCTCACACTCACCAAGGGCAAGACATCGGAAGGTGTAATGGACTATGTGGATACCGATATCATTCCTGCCGGAAGCCCATTCGCAAAATCAATGCTCGAAAGCCTCGACTACGAGTCGGTGAACTTGAGCAAGTGGACTGCCGACACTCACACCAACGACTTGATCCGTGCCTGCGTGATGAACTATCTGCGCAAGAGCAAGGGCATCGAAACCGAACTTCGCCGCAAGAAATTCGATTACCAAATCGGCGACGAGCTGCCATCAGGCATCATGCAGATGGCTAAGGTTTACGTGGCTAAGAAGCGTAAAATCGGTGTTGGTGATAAGATGGCAGGTCGCCACGGTAACAAGGGTATCGTGTCGCGCGTAGTTCGCCAGGAAGATATGCCATTCCTTGCCGACGGTACTCCAGTCGACTTGGTATTGAACCCACTGGGTGTGCCTTCTCGTATGAACCTCGGTCAGATTTTCGAGGCAGTGCTCGGTTGGGCAGGCCGCGAGCTTGGTGTGAAATTCGCCACCCCAATCTTCGACGGTGCTCAGCTTGAAGACCTCGACGCATGGACCGACAAGGCTGGTCTGCCACGAAGCGGTAGCACCCAGCTCTACGACGGTGCCACAGGCGAGCCATTCGACCAAAAGGCAACTGTGGGTGTGACCTACTTCTTGAAACTCGGCCACATGGTTGAAGACAAGATGCACGCCCGTTCGATTGGTCCTTACTCACTCATCACCCAGCAGCCACTTGGTGGTAAAGCCCAATTCGGTGGTCAGCGTTTCGGTGAAATGGAAGTTTGGGCAATCGAGGCCTTCGGTGCTTCTCACGTGCTGCAAGAAATCCTCACCGTCAAGAGTGACGATGTGGTGGGCCGCAGCAAGGCTTATGAAGCAATCGTCAAAGGTGATCCGATGCCAACCCCAGGTATTCCAGAGTCGCTCAACGTGCTCTTGCACGAATTGCGTGGCTTGTGCTTAAGTGTGAAACTTGATTAATAACGTCTCTCATAACATATCATCATAATGGCTTTTAGAAAAGACAATAAGATAAAGAGTAACTTTTCGAAGATTTCGATTAGCCTCGCTTCTCCTGATGAGATTCTGGAGAACTCATACGGTGAAGTGCTCAAGCCCGAGACCATCAACTACCGCACCTACAAGCCCGAGAGCGACGGTTTGTTCTGCGAGCGCATTTTCGGTCCTGTAAAGGACTACGAATGCCACTGCGGTAAATACAAGCGTATTCGCTACAAGGGTATCGTGTGCGACCGATGCGGTGTAGAGGTAACAGAGAAGAAAGTGCGTCGCGAACGCAGCGGCCACATCCAGCTCGTGGTGCCAGTGGCTCACATCTGGTATTTCCGCTCATTGCCTAACAAGATTGGTTATCTGCTTGGCGTGGCTACCAAGAAGCTCGATGCAGTTATCTACTATGAGCGTTACATTGTAATCAAGCCAGGTCAGGGCCTGGTATTGAATGATAAGGAAGTGCAAAAGCTTGATTTGCTCACAGAAGACGAATACTTGAGCATTCGCGCCAGCCTTCCAAAGGACAACGACCTCCTGGACGACGACGATCCTAACAAGTTCGTGGCTAAGATGGGTGCAGAGGCTGTTTACGACCTGCTCGTGGACCTCGACCTCGACTCTCTTTCTTACCAACTCCGCGATCAGGCAGGCAAGGAAAACTCACAGCAACGCAAGACTGAGGCGCTCAAGCGCTTGCAGGTAGTGGAATCGTTCCGCGAAAGCAAGAACCTCAACCGCCCAGAATGGATGGTGCTGCGAGTGATTCCAGTGATTCCACCCGAATTGCGTCCACTCGTGCCACTCGATGGCGGCCGTTTCGCCACCAGTGACCTCAACGACCTCTATCGTCGTGTGATTATCCGTAACAACCGTCTGAAACGCCTTATCGAAATCAAGGCTCCTGAAGTGATTCTCCGCAACGAGAAGCGTATGCTTCAAGAAGCCGTCGACTCATTGCTCGACAACTCTCGCAAGAGTAGCGCTGTGAAGAGCGAGTCGAACCGCCCATTGAAGTCGCTCAGCGACAGTCTCAAGGGTAAGCAAGGTCGTTTCCGTCAGAACCTCCTCGGTAAGCGTGTCGACTATTCTGCACGTTCGGTAATTGTTGTAGGTCCTGAATTGAAGATGGGCGAATGTGGTATTCCAAAAGACATGGCGGCAGAACTTTACAAGCCATTCATTATCCGCAAGCTCATCGAGCGCGGCATTGTGAAGACTGTGAAGAGCGCCAAGAAGATTGTGGACCGCAAGGAACCAGTGGTTTGGGATATTCTCGAAAACGTGATGAAGGGGCACCCAGTGCTCCTCAACCGTGCACCAACACTGCACCGCCTCGGTATTCAGGCATTCCAGCCTAAGCTTATCGAAGGTAAGGCAATCCAGCTCCACCCACTCGCATGTACGGCGTTCAACGCCGACTTCGACGGCGACCAGATGGCAGTGCACTTGCCACTCGGCAACGAGGCAGTGGTGGAAGCTCAAATGCTCATGCTTGAGCCTCACAATATCCTCAACCCTGCTAACGGTGAGCCTATCACCGTACCTTCACAGGATATGGTACTCGGTCTTTACTACATCACCAAGCTCCGCAAGGGCGACAAGGGTGAAGGCCTCGTATTCTATAGTGCAGAAGAAGCACAAATCGCTTTCAACGAAGGCAAGGTGTCGATGAACGCAATCGTGTCGATTCGTGTTGAAGAACCTGACGAAAATGGCAACCCTGTATCACGCATCGTGAAAGACACTTGCCTTGGTCGTGTGCTGTTCAACAACTTCGTGCCTTACGAAATGGGCTACATCAACGAACTCATCTCTAAGAAGAGCTTGAAGAAAATCATCACCGCGGTTATCCGCAAGTGTGGTGTGCCACGTTCGGCAAAGTTCCTCGACGATGTGAAGAACATGGGTTACTACATGGCGTTCAAGGGCGGTCTGTCGTTCAACCTCACCGACGTGCTCGTGCCTGCTGAAAAGGCCGACATCATCAAGGAAGGTGACGCACAAGTGGAAGATGTGATGAACAACTACAACATGGGTTTCATCACCAACAACGAGCGTTACAACCAGGTGATCGACATTTGGACCAACGTCAACAACCGCCTTACCAAGCTCCTTATCGAGCAAATTTCTGCCGATAAGCAAGGCTTCAACTCTGTGTACATGATGCTCGACTCTGGTGCTCGTGGTTCGCGCGACCAGATCCGTCAGCTCTCCGGTATGCGTGGTTTGATGGCCAAGCCTCAGAAGTCGGGTGTGGAAGGTGGTCAACAAACCATCGAGAACCCAATTCTTGCCAACTTTAAGGAAGGCTTGAGCGTGCTTGAGTACTTTATCTCTACCCACGGTGCCCGTAAGGGTCTTGCCGATACCGCGTTGAAGACCGCCGATGCAGGTTACTTGACCCGTCGTCTGGTTGACGTGGCTCACGATGTGGTGATCACAGAACAAGATTGTGGCACACTCCGTGGCTTGATTTGCCGTGAAGTGAAGAAGAACGACAACGTGGTGGCTTCTCTTGGCTCACGCATCTTGGGCCGTGTGTCGGTTCACGACATCATCGACCCAACCACTAAGAACGTGATTGTGAAGAGCGGTGAGGAAATCAGCGACAAGGCTGCCGCCCTCATCAACGACCTTCCTATCGAATATGTGGAAATTCGCTCAGTGCTCACCTGTGAGGCTAAGCACGGCGTGTGCGCTAAGTGCTACGGCCGCAACCTCGCTACTCACCGCATGGTGCAGAAGGGTGAGGCTGTGGGTGTGATTGCCGCACAGTCAATCGGTGAACCTGGTACTCAGCTTACCCTCCGTACGTTCCACGTCGGTGGTGTGGCAAGCAATATCGTGTTGATGAGTAACCTCGCTTCTAAGTATGATGGTCGTCTGGAAATCGACGAATTGCGTACAGTGAAGGATAAGGATGGCGTAGATGTAGTAATCGGCCGCATGGCAGAACTCAAGATTGTGGACCTGAACACCGACATGGTGCTCACCACCGCCAACATTCCTTACGGTTCGAAACTCTTCTTCCACTCAGGCGACACAGTGAAGAAAGGCGACATCATCAACACATGGGACCCTTTCAACGCCGTAATCGTGAGCGAAGTGAGTGGCACATTGAAGTTCAACAACCTCGTGGAAGGTGTTACCTACCGTGTGGAAGTTGACGAAACTTCAGGCAACAGCGAAAAGATTATCATTGAATCAAAGGACCGCACCAAGATTCCAGAAGCATTGTTCATCGATGAAAACGGTGAGGTGTCGAAGACCTATTCACTGCCTGTGGGCGCACACTTGATGTGCGACGAAGACGAAAAGTTGAGCGCAGGTGAAGTGTTCGTGAAGATTCCTCGTTCATCGGGTGGTGGCGCAGGTGATATCACCGGTGGTCTGCCACGTGTGACCGAGCTCTTCGAAGCCCGCAACCCATCTAACCCTGCTGTGGTTAGCGAAATCGACGGTGTTGTGGAATTGGGCAAAATCAAGCGTGGTAACCGCGAAATCAAGGTCACCAGCCGCTTGGGCGAAGAAAAGAAGTATCTCGTGCCACTGTCAAAGCAGATTCTTGTGCAACAAGACGACTTTGTGCGTGCCGGTACTCCACTGTCCGACGGTGCAACCACACCTTCCGACATTCTCCGCATCATGGGTCCAACAGCGGTTCAGGAATATATCGTGAACGAGGTGCAAGACGTGTACCGCTCACAAGGTGTGGGTATCAACGACAAGCACTTTGAGGTAATCGTGCGTCAGATGATGCGCAAGGTCACTATCCTCGAACCGGGCGACACTCGCTTCCTCGAACTCCAAATCGTCGATAAGCGCGACTTCATGGAAGAAAACGACCGCATCTGGGGCAAGAAGGTGGTAATCGACGCTGGCGACAGCCAAGAAGTGCAGAATGGTCAGATTATCACAGCGCGCAAGCTCCGTGACATCAACTCTGCCCTCAAGCGTCGCGACCTCAAGCAAGTGGCTGTGCGTGAAGCGTTGCCAGCAACTTCTGAACAGATTTTGCAAGGTATCACTCGCGCCGCACTTCAAACTTCAAGCTTCATGAGTGCCGCATCATTCCAGGAAACCACTAAGGTGATCAACGAAGCCGCTATCAAGGGTAAGGTTGACTACTTGGAAGGCATGAAGGAAAATGTGATTTGTGGTCACTTGATTCCTGCCGGTACTGGTATGCGTGAATTGCAGTCGATTATCGTTGGCGACAAGGAAGAAATGGCGCGCGCAGGTAGAACTACCGACGTGCTTGCTGAAGACCTCGCTGGTCAATCAGAGTTCCTCAAATAATGTGATATAGCGAAACACAAACTATTTCAATCCAAATAAGCAGCCGCTTGGAAGCCTCCACGCTCCCAAGCGGCTTTTTTTACCCCCCCCTCACCCCCCCAAAAAAAATCTGCGATAGAAGAAGTAAAGACGATAGCTTCGAATTTTCGAAATTTCGACAACCCGTTGACTCGAAGACTTGTTGACTCGAAGACTTTTTTTGGGTGGTGTGGAAAAAAATAAGTAACTTTGTATCACCAATTTGGTGTTGGGCTTGTGTCAAATCACCAAAAACGATAGCGCCATGGCTCTACGTTTGGGCGAAATTTTTTTGACACACTCTCAATGAAAAGGGAATCAGGTGCGAATCCTGAACAGACGGAGCTGCTGTAAGTTTCCGATTTTAAGCCCTATGAGCATGTTCACTGCCGCAAGGTGGGAAGGACGATGCTCGCAATCCAGCGCATAGCGTGCGGATTGAGAAATTTTTTAGAAGTTAAGAAGTTGAAGAAGTTAAGGAGTTAAGACGAATGTTTTTTGTGGGTGAAATTTTCTTATACCCTTAGCCTTTCAACCCGACCTCAGCGAGATCTGTGAGATCTGTGTGAGGCGTGCCGCTTCTAAAATTTGCCTCGGTGAGATGAGGCGCAGGGGGCGATGGAAACAAAGTCAGAAGACCTGCCAAATTTTGTTTTAAAGACCCGTTTGCTCTATGTTGAAAAATTTATTTTTATTAATGAGCGTAGTGTGCTGTGCCTCCACCTCTTGGGCGCAACACAAAACCACTTTGCCAGTTTCAAAACTCGACTCAATGCAGTATCTTGAAAATGTGGTGGTCTATGCTAAGAAACCGTATCAAGAGGTGATTCCTGCCCAAACGCTTAGCGTTAAGCGATTGGAGGGGCTCAACAGCCACAGTGTGGCTGATGCTATCCGTTATTTCTCTGGTGTGCAAATCAAAGACTACGGCGGTGTGGGCGGCGTGAAAACCGTCGACATTCGCTCCATGGGCACCAACCACATGGGCGTGTTCTACGATGGCATTCAGTTGGGCAACGCCCAGAATGGTCAAATCGACCTCGGTAAGTTTTCGCTCGACAACATTGACGAGATTTCGCTCTACAATGGGCAGAAAAGCGAAATTTTCCAGCCTGCGCGCGATTTCGGCTCAGCCGGCACCATCTATATCCGCACCCATCACCCACGATTCGAGGAAGGAAAGAACGACAATTTCAATGTCACGCTCCGCACAGGCTCGTTTGGGCTTGCCAATCCCTCAATCCGCTGGGAGCATCGCTTTTCGCCCAGCCTGAGCATGAATTTCAACACCGAATACACCTACGCCACCGGTCAGTACCACTTCCGCTATCACAAGAAGTTCAGCGACGGCACATTGGCGTGGGACACCACCGCAGTGCGTAAAAATGGCGATGTGAAAGCCTTGCGAATGGAGGGCGGACTGTTTGGCAACATTCCCCACGGCGTGTGGAACCTGAAATTCTACTACTACGACAGCGAGCGAGGCATTCCGGGTGCTATCGTGAACAATGTGTGGAAAACCTCGCAACGCCAGTGGGACCGCAACTTCTTCGTGCAGAGCACATTCAAGAAAGAGGTGAGCAGCCGCTACAATCTGATGGTGAACGCCAAGTATGCGCGCGACTATATGCGCTACCTTAACCCCGACACCACGCTACTCTATCTCGACAACAAATTCTGGCAAGACGAAATCTATATCTCCGTAGCCAATAAGTACGACATTATGAAGAACTGGGAGGCCGATCTCTCGGTGGACTACAAGTGGAACTACCTTAATTCCACCCTTGCAGATTTCGCCTATCCCAATCGCCACACCACCCTCGTGGCACTGGCAAGTGCCTACACCTACCAGCGATTCAAGGCACAGGCATCGGTGCTCTACACCATGGTCAATGACCGTGCCACCGCACGCAGCGCAGGCGAGGTGATGGCGCGCCACAGCGCATGGAAGCATGAGTTCACCCCGGCGGTGTTCTTCAGTTATCAGCCTATGGAGGAACGTGACTTCTTCTTGCGCGCCTTCTACAAGCGCATTTTCCGTATGCCCACGTTCAACGACCTCTACTATACCGACATCGGCAACGTGTCGCTCAATCCTGAGTTTGTGGACCAGTATAATGTGGGCTTCCAGTGGCAGACCATTCGCCCCGACGGCTTCTACCGTGGTGTGCGCGTGACTGCCGATGCCTATTACAATTATGTGACCGACAAGATTATTGCCGTGCCAAAGGGCACTGGCATGTATCGCTGGATGATGATGAACATTGGCAAGGTGAAGATTCGTGGTATCGACCTCACGGCACGCACCACGCTCAACTTCCCATTCGATGTGATGATGGACATCAGCATGAACTACACCTACCAGAAGGCGCAAGACTATTCCTATCCTGATGATTATGGCGATGGCGGATCGTACAAGGGGCAGATTGCCTACATTCCATGGCATAGCGGCAGCGCCACGGTGAATGCCGTGTGGCGTAAGTTCACGCTCAACTACAGTTTCATATATGTGGGCGAGCGCTACCACAACAGCAGCAACATTCCTGCCAACCACGAGCAACCGTGGTACACCCACGACATCAGCGCCAACTACGCCTTCCACCTCGGCAAGGTGAGCATGAAGGTGACCGCTGAGGTCAACAACCTGCTCAACCAGCAATACGATGTGGTGCTCAACTACCCGATGCCTGGTCGAAATTATAAACTAATTCTTAAATTTGATTTCTAATGATGCGATATATCTATATACTACTGGCGGTGCTTGCTGTGGCTCTTTCGAGCTGCCGCAACGAGGATATTGTGTTCATTCCCGAAGAAGTGCCCACCACGCAGCCCGAATACACCGATGTTGACGGTTTCTATCTGCTGTGCGAGGGAAATATGGGTTCAAACAAGGCGACGCTCGACTGGTTCGATGCGCGAACCGGCAAATACACTCGCAATATTTATCCACAAGCCAACCCTTACGAGGTGAAGGAAATGGGTGATGTGGGCAACGATTTGGGCATTTACGGCTCAAAACTGTATGTGGTGGTGAACGTGTCCAACAAGGTGCTTGTGCTCGATAAGCGCACAGCGAAGAAACTGGGGCAAATCGATATTCCCAACTGCCGATTTGTGAAATTTTACAAGGGCTACGCCTACATTACCAGTTATGCCGGTCCGGTTCAAATGGATCCCGACTATAAGCAAAAGGGATATGTAGCGAAAATCGACACTGCTACCATGAAAGAGGTGGACCGCTGCATTGTGGGCTTCCAGCCCGACCAACTCGACATTGTGAACGGCAAGATATATGTGGCAAACTCAGGCGGTTATATGAAGCCCAATTACGAAAACACCTTGTCGGTGATTGATGTGGCTACGTTTAAGGAAGAACGTCGCATTCCCATTGCCATCAATTTGGGCTTGTGTAAAGCCGACCGCCATGGCGTGCTGTGGGTGGTGTCGCGCGGTAACTATTATGAGGAGCCCTGCCGACTTTATGCCTACGACACCCGAAAAGACCGAATTGTGAAAACCTTTGATGTGCCAGTGAGCAGCTTTTGGCTCGATGGCGATTTGCTGTATGTGGTATCTGCACAGTGGAGCTACATTACGATGACAAACGAAATATCGTATGCCGTGATAGATGTAAACAAGATGGAGGTGCTCACACGCAACTTTATCACCGACGGCACCGATAAACTGATTAAGATACCCTACGGCATTGCCGTGAATCCTGTCACAAAGGATATATATGTGACAGATGCGAAAAAATACTGGGATCCTGGTCACCTTTACTGCTTTGGTCAGGATGGTAAGAAAAAGTGGGATGTGCGCACAGGCGACATTCCTGGGCATTTCGTATTTTTAGGTAATAATTTAAATGAACAATAATATAAAGAGTAGAATATGATGAAAAAATTATTTTTAACATTAACAGTAATGTTGGCTCTTTCTGCTATGGCAAAAAATGAGCCTTTCTTAACAAAGGTGTACGACTTTATGCCGGCTCCAGGGCAGTTTGTGAACACGCTTCCAGCCTTCAATGCTGGCGACACGAAGGCTGATGTGCTGGCTCGTGTGGCTGAAGATATTTGTGGATATTATGATGTGGAAGACGGTGATTCCACTATGGTGTATAAGCCTGCTATGATTAGTCTTGGCAGCTATGGTGGTTATGTGGTGGTGGGCTTCGACCACCCTGTGGTGAATGTGAAAGGCGATTATGATTTTCAGATATTCGGGAATGGAATGTATACGACAAATCCAAATGCAGGAGGTAGCAGCGAGCCAGGCATTGTGTTGGTGAGCTATGATGCCAATGGCAATGGATTGCCCGACGACCCATGGTATGAGTTGGCTGGTAGCGAATACAGTTCGCCAAAAACTCAGCACAACTACACCATCACCTATTACAAACCCGATGAGAACAAGGTGAAAACACCCGACCCTGTGGATAAAACTGTTATTGACAATACCTATATTCGTTGGACCAGCAACGATGTGAATCCCGATAGCATCAGTGGCTATGTGTATAAGAATGTGTTCCATGGTCAAAGCTACTGGCCACAGTGGGTAGAGGATGAAACCCTTACCTTTTCAGGAACAAAGTTGTGTAATAACGCTGTACTAGTTGGTGGGCAAGATGGCTTATGGGTTCAATTATGTAAAGAATGGGGTTACGTTGATAATCGTATGGACAATGATCCCTTAGCTCCAAGAGAGGGATTTGATACGGCTTTCTTAAACAACGGCTTTAAAATTGATTGGGCTGTAGATGCTGATGGCGTGCCTGTTTACCTTCCAATGGTGCATTTCATTAAGGTGCACAACGCAGTAATCCAAAATTGCGGAAGGTTTGGAGAAACATCTACAGAAGTAGGAGGCGGCCTTGACTATCATCCACAGACAGAGGCTCCAAAGATATTAAAAGGAGATGTGAATGCGGATGGGGAAGTCAATGTTTCCGACGTGACCACACTTACTGCCTATATTCAAGGAACAAAGCATCCTGGCTATAACCCTGTGACTTTGGATGTGAACGGAGATGGAAATGTGGATGCAGGTGATGTTACAGCTCTTATTAGCATTACAATGTGAGAATGTAAAGCGTTAGTTTTTATCTTTCAATCAATTTTATTATTTTTTTTGCTTTTAGGTAATAATATAAATGAGCAATAATATGAAGAAGAATACTATTTTACTGGCGCTCTCTGCATTGATGAGCCTCTCTGCTGTGGCGGAGAATCAGCCTTTTCTCACAAAGGTGTACGACTTTATGTCAGCTCCAGGGCAGTTTGTGAACACTATGCCAGATGCTGAAGCTGGCGATGCGAAAGAATCTATACTGAAACGTGTGGAGGAAGCGATATGTGGTCGTTATGAAGAAAATGATTGGGGGCAGATGGAGATGATTTATAAGCCCGGTATGATTAGCCTTGGCAGCTACGGCGGCTATGTGGTGGTGGGCTTCGATCACCCCGTGGTGAATGTGAAAGGCGACTACGATTTCCAAATTTTCGGCAATGCCTTTCTCTCAAGCCAGTACGGCTCAGGTGGAAGCAGCGAGCCCGGCATAGTGATGGTAAGTTACGATGCCAATGGCAATGGGCTGCCCGACGACCCATGGTATGAACTGGCTGGCAGCGAATACAATTCGCCAAAAACTCAGCACAACTACACCATCACCTATTACAAACCCGATGAGAACAAGGTGAAAACACCCGACCCAAACAACAAGAGCATTATCGACAACACCTATATCCGCTGGACCAGCAACGATGTGAACCCCGACAGCATCAGCGGCTATGTGTATAAAAACTCGTTCCACGCTCAAAGTTACTGGCCACAGTGGGCAGAGGGCGAAACCATCACTTTCTCTGGCTCGAAATTGTGCAACAATGCCACCGACGAAAGCGGCAAGGGCACTTACTGGGTGCAGTGGAACAAGGGTTGGGGATATGTGGACAACCGTCCCGACTACGACCCATACTCTCCACGCACCGACTTGGATCCGGCAGTGATGAACCGTGGCTTTAAGATTGATTGGGCAGTGGATGCCAACGGCGTGCCTGTTCATCTGCCAATGGTGCATTTTATTAAGGTGTATAACGCTGTGAACCAATATTGTGGATGGCTGGGCGAGACTTCCACCGAAGTGGCTGGCGGTATTGATTTCCACCCTAACCAGGCACTTCCAGAGGTGACCGCTGGCGACACCAATGGCGATGGTGTGGTTGACGTGAGCGATGTGACTGCTGTAATCAACTTCATTCTCGGTCAGAAGCAAGCAGGCTACAATCCTGTGGCTGTAGATGTGAATGGCGACACCGTGGTGGATGTGACCGACGTTACAGCCCTTATCAATCTGATTTTGAAATAATCTCAAATCGGGCGTTAGGCTACGTGAGGATATATCACAAGCCCTAACGCCCGATTTTTGACATATCTAACGACTATTACTATATATTATTTATCGCAATTCATACAATTATGAAAAAAACATTACTTTTTTTGATGTCGGTTTTTGCTGCTTCAGCAATGTCGGCAACTGATTATGTGCTGGATTTGAGCAAGCCTGCTTATCCAGAAGTGATCAATTTCACCGCCAATGGCAATGCCCAAGTGTGGAGCGACACCTACAACGAGAATGAGTACATTCTTGAGTTCTCTCCCTACATGTTCAGCCACCTCGCCAACGGCTCAAGCTGGAATGGCACATATTGGGACGGCTTCACCATCGTGAAGTGCGGCGACAACGCTACGCAGACCAACTGGATTGCCAACCAGTGGGGAAACATGGCTGGTGGCGGTATCAACGCCAACGGCAAGGCTGATGCCTCTGTGCCTTACATGTTTGCTTACTGCCCCGACTTTATGCCAAACATCTGCACAATGATGTACGACGACGAAAAGACCTACTATGTGAAGGGCATGTATGTGAACATCGCCGCTTACAGCTATTATGCTTGCAAGAACGGCGCAGCACCAGCCAACGCATTTACCAAAGAGGGCGATTCATTCAAGCTCACCGTATCGGGCAAGGACGCTTCCGACACCGAGAAATCATGCTCTATCGAGTTGGCAGGTTTCCACAATGGCAAATTCTCTGCGCTCACCGATTGGACTTGGTTCGATATGAGCGCCCTCGGCAATGTGAAAGACCTCAACTTTGTGCTTTCAACCACCGACATGGGCACTTACGGAGCCAACACTCCATTCTATTTCGCTATCGATAAACTCACCGTTACCGATGTGCCACCAGTGCCAACCGCAGTCGATGATGTGACCGCCGCTAAGGTCGTGGCTTCGGTGAAGTATGTGAACCTCGCTGGTCAAGTGAGCGACAGCGCATTCGACGGCGTGAACGTGAAGCTCACCACCTACACCGACGGCACCACCCGCTCCGAAAAGATGATGAAATAATCGGCATCACCAATGCCCCAATAAAAAATGCGCCCTTGCGACGGAATCCCCCTCGCGAGGGCGTATCTCATTTATGCCAACAAATAATGGGGATGTGTCAAATTTGTGATTTCTTCATTTCGTAGGGACATGCCTTCGGTATGTTTTCGAATGCGTTGGCATCGGCTATTGAAACATGCCAAAGGCATGTCCCTCCGCTATGGCGTTGGCATATTAGGAGATTTGACGGTTCAGTGGATAAATGCTGGGGGCACAGAAACAAAAACATAAAAAAACAGCCTTTTAGCGATGCCAGTGCTTCGCACCTGTCGTTAGTGCTGCGGCATGTCTGATTTCAAGC
>OCLB01000205.1_pt1 | contig 13784 bp, 8 predicted proteins | sample 1495901 | NCBI WGS metagenome assembly OCLB01 (sample SAMN03418273, study PRJEB22391) | human gut metagenome | biome: human-gut; feature: organic feature; material: feces | host: Homo sapiens | place: Tanzania | collected 2013-01
TTTGTCGCTGCCTTTTCAGTCGTTTTATTCCTGCACGAAATCGGCGGTGTCGTCGCTTTCCGAGGCGCTTCGTATCGAACTTAAACCGTTCAACATAAAAGTTTCGACAATCCTTCCCGGCGACGTCAAAACAGAATTCACCGCCCGCCGCGAAAAGAACAAAAGCAACAGCGTTTATTATGGCGAAAGAATCGACAAATCGGTTGAAAAGATGGAGCGCGACGAACAAAACGGAATGTCGCCGTCGGTCATCGCGAAAATCGCCCTGAAAATCGCAAAATCGAAAAATCCGCCCGTGTACGTCGTGGGCGGCGCGTCGTATAAACTGCTTGTCGGGCTTTCAAAAATCTTGCCGAAACGTCTTGTCGTATGGGCAATCGGAAAACTTTACGGATAAAATATGCTATAAACAAAAACTGCAACGCCCGTTGCAGTTTTTTCATTTTTCAAAATTTACTTTTCGCTTAGTCCTTCTTTTTCTTTTTGGCGTAGCTTTTCACCGCATACGCGACGTTCGTCATATGGTCGGCGACACGCTCCGCGTTGGACGAAAGACTCAGATAAATCGCGCCGACTTCGGGCGTACATTCGCCCTTGTTCATACGCTCGATATGATGTTCGCCCATTTCTTCTTTTTGTCTGTCGACGCTTTCCTCGTACTCGTTGACCTTGTCGATATAATCAAGAGTATCTTCCTTATACGTCTTCATCACTTCGTCGTAAAGATTTGTAATCGTCGCTTTAAGCGTCTGGATTTCGGAAATTGCCTTCGGCGAGAACGTGAGTTTATCCGCCTCCATCTTTTCGGCGTATTCCGAGATATTTTCGGCGTAGTCGCCGATACGCTCGATATCGCTTACGGTGTGATACGACGTACTGATTAAGAGTTTGTCGTCTTCCGAAAGGTCAACCTGCGAAAGTTTCACAAGATATTTCGTGATTTCACGGTTAAGGAAGTTCAGACATTTTTCGTTTTTGGCGATTTCGTCGATGACGTCGGACACTTTGCCGACCATAACCGCGTCCATACATTTGTCGAAGTTGGTTTTTGCGATTTCCGCCATATTTTCGATTTCGTTTTTAAGCTGCGCGACCGCAACCGGGGGCGTTCTCAACAAGCGTTCTTCCAGAAAATACAGGTGCGGCTCGTTTTCGTCCACGGGCTTTTTCTTTTCGGGCATAATTTTCTCGCTCGCTTTCACCATCAGGTTCGTAAACGGGAAGAATATCACGGTTGCCACCACGTTGAAGAAAAGGTGGAACATTGCAACTTGCAACGCGGGCGCTTTGAATATCGAAAACATTTTTCCGAATGGCACCCAGATGCTGAGTATGCCGAAAATGATAACGCCGACCGTTTTGTAAAATACGTTGATGACAGCCGCGCGCTTTGCGTCCGTATTCGTGCCGATTGCGGCGATAAGCGACGTTATGCAAGTGCCTATGTTGCTGCCGAGAATGATATATAATGCCTGATCGAAGTGGAGAAGCGCGGGGACGGACGCAACCATCGTGATGACGATACCGCTGACCGCCGACGACGACTGGATAAGCGCCGTGAACAAAATACCGAATAATAACAGCAACGCAGGGTTTGAAATCTTTGCCAGGAACGCGCTGATTTTGTCCGATTGCGAGAAAATCGACATGGAGCTTGTCATGACCGAAAGCCCGACGAATATCATACCAAGCCCGGTGATAATGCCGCCGATTTTCTTGACTTTGTCCTTTTTTGTGAACATTATCATCAACGCACCGACGCCCGCAAGAGCCGCAAAAATGACCGTGAGCTGGACGTCCGCAAAGCCGCCTACACCAACTGCAACGATAAGAGCCGTCACGCAAGTACCGATATTCGCGCCGTAACTTATCGTTATCGCCTGAGTCAGCGACATAAGTCCGCTGTTGACAAAGCCCATCGACATAACGATTATCGCCGCGGAACTCTGTACGACCGCCGTCGTCACCGTTCCTATGCCCACTCCGATAAGCTTCTTATTCGATATTTTGGCAAACATTCGCTTGATTTCGTTACCGGCAACCATTTCAAGGCTGTCGCCCATCAACTTCATTCCGTAAAGGAAGACGCCGATACCGCCAAGCAGGGACAAAAACGCATAAAATATGTCAAGCCAATTCATTTCAATTTCGGTTGGACAAAATTTGCCCGATTCTCTCCATTATAATAAGTTACTTTCTACATTATATATAATATGTTGATTTATGTAAAACAGATTAGGTCGTTTACAACCATAAAATTTTGCGATTCAAAAAAAACTTTTGCGGTTTTCATTCACGTTATGCGACAGTTTTATCATTCATGACAAAATGTTTCCATCGTACGGCTTTCATTAAAAATTTTATTATAAACGCCGCAATAAATTATTTTTTCGACTTTTTGTTTTGTTGCTCATTTCGTTTGACATATTTCGCCTTATTCAATATAATAATTGAGCATTGATAAAAACGCTGCTGTGGCTCAGGAGGTAGAGCACATCCTTGGTAAGGATGAGGTCACCAGTTCAAGTCTGGTCAGCAGCTCCACTAAAAAACACGACGAAAACGTCGTGTTTTTTTAATGCGTTTTTAACGCATTTGCGCGATTTCTTTCTAAATCGCGCGTGGAGCCTGTCGTCTGCGCTCGATGCCTTTTCTTGCAAGCAATCCCTCATCTTCGCTTGCCGTCAGCAGCTCTATAACAACAAACGAATTTCGTTCACGGATTTTTCATTTCATTTTTCAATGAAATGAAATGCACGGCTTACAGCCGTGCGGAGCGCTCGTCGTCTGCGGACGGCGTCTCTTCTTGCAAGCAATCTCCCCGCCTTCACTTGCCAGCAGCAGCTCTATAACAACAAACGAATTTCGTTCACGGATTTTTCAACTTGAAAATATCGTGGATATTCCTTTAATACATCGTCCTTATGGCTTTATCGTTCAGTTTTTGATGATAAACACCGGGAACGGCGGGTCGTTCGTCCAATTATAAAAATCGAGTTTCAAGACCTGATATTTCGACGAATCGAGCGTTTTAAGATACGGCAGCAGCGCGTCTCTTTCCTCGTAGCCCGAGTCGCCGCCGTAATAAACGCTCACGCACATTAAGCCGCCCTTCTTCAAAAGTCCGAGTCCGCCCTCGATTGCTTTTATCGTTGACTCTGCGTGCGTGAAAACGCTGTGATCGCCCGACGGCAGATATCCAAGGTTGAAAACAATGCACGATACGCTGTCCTCAATAGCGTACTTTGTCATATTTTCGTGCGATTCAAGGTGGACGTCCGCCGTTTGTCCGCGGCTTTTCAGAAGGTTTTCGGTGCTGTCCACGGCGTCTTTCTGCACGTCGAAAGAAATAACTTTCCCGCTGTCACCGACAAGCGAGCATAAAAACGACGTATCGTATCCGCGCCCTGCGGTTGCGTCGATAACGACGTCGCCCGCGCCGACGAATTTCCTTATTGTTTCGTGTACAATGGTTAAAGCATTCATATTTTTATTATATCACATCGTGGCGTTTTGACAATAAATAAGGCCGTCCGAAGACGACCTTTTTAACGTTTTTGAATTATCTTTCTTCCCTGAAATAGGAAAGCCCCAGCGATGCAGGCGGCTGCGTCTCGCGCTTATTAAAGAACGAAATAATAATAAGGACGAGAGCGGTTGCAACGTAAGGAATGATTTTTACAAGTTCTTTTTCGGCAAGACTTACGCCCGTAATGTAGTTGGGCATAATGTACAAAAGACCGAAAATGAACGAGCCGATAATACAAAGTCCCGGGCGCCACAATGAGAAGATAACAAGCGCGACCGCAAGCCAGCCAAGCCCTTCGATAACGTATTCAAGCGATCCGCGCGTGCAGTCAAGAAGGTAAAACGCGCCGCCGATACCGGAAATGGCCGAGCCGATTATGCAGGCAAGGTATTTATATCTGATGACGTTGATACCCGCCGCGTCCGCCGCCGCGGGGTTTTCGCCGACCGCTTTTAAGTTAAGTCCCGTTTTGGTGCGGTTCATAAAAATTGCGACAAGCACCGTGATAATTATACCGACGTACACCAAAACGCCGTGCGACAAGAACATTTGTGAAAACCAGTTGTTTTCGACATTTCCAAAGAACGGCGCGGTGAACACTTTGCTTACTTCGTAAAACGTCGTGCCCTCGTTGCTCATCATCGAGCCCCAAAACCCAAGTACGCCCGCACCAAACGTTGTAATGGTAAGTCCCGTGACGTTTTGGTTGCATCGAAGGGTAATCGTAAACAATCCGTAAACGACGCCCATCATCGCGCCGAACAGCATTGCCATAAGAATTGCGACAAAGACGATTCCGCCGGCTGCAATCCCTGCGTTTTTTGCAAGGTTTGCGCCAAGACAGCCGCCGATTGCGCCAAAGCACATAACGCCCGGGATTCCCAGATTAAGGTGTCCGGATTTTTCGATGATAATTTCGCCGGTCGAGCCGAAAAGGAAAACAATACCGAATTTTATTGCCTGAGTTATTAACGTAACAAACATATTACTTATCCTCCTCTGCGACAACTTCCGCTTGTTTTTTCTTTTTGAAGCATGCGGGAATTTTGAAATATTTTTTGTTGAACATTATCTTATAGTTAATAAAGAACTCGCTTGCGATGATAAAGAAGAAGAACACGCCCGCAAGCATCGATGGGAACGACGCCCCGAGACGCGCATACGTTGAAACTTCTGCCGCGCCCTTTTGTACGAACACAACCAAAAACGACGTCAACACCATCGCAAACGGATTGAACTTTGCAAGCCAGGAAATAAGAACGCCCGTAAAGCCTCTGCCGTTGACGGTATATTTGCTGTTCAAGTCAAGGTTTGTCGCGCTGACGAGAAGGAATCCCGTGATACCTGCGATAATACCGCAAAGAATCAACGTGCGAATGATAACTTTTTTGCTGTTGATTCCGATATACCGCGCCGTGTTTTCGCTTTCGCCGACAACGGTAAGTTCATAGCCGTGTTTGCTGAAACGAAGATAAATGTACATCAGAATCGTAATAACCGCCGCGATGATGATTTTAAGAATGAATTCGTTATCTCCGATTGAGCCGACAACGCCCTTCGTAAACGTCAGCGTACCGGTGCCCGTCGACGCAACGCTTTTAATAAAGTATTCCGTAAGACATACTGCAATATAGTTCATCATAAGCGTCAAAAGCGTTTCGTTGGTGTTCCATCTCGCTTTGAATATTGCAGGGATCATCGACCATAACGCGCCGAATACCATCGCAACGACAAGCGACAAAACAATCGTACCCGCATCGCTTGATTTGCCACCCATAAAGTTTATGACGACAGCGCAACCGAGCGCGCCCATAAGGATTTGTCCTTCGCCGCCGATGTTCCAGAATCTCATTTTGAAACACGGAGTGACCGCAAGCGCGACCAACAAAAGCAGTGCCGTTTCATGAAAAAGTCCCCAGACACGTCTTGGGGTGCTGAATGCGCCGCCGAAGAAGTTTTTGAAGAAGAAACCCATGTCTTTTTTCGTGATTGCCGTAGTGATAATCGCGCAGGCAAGGATTGACAACGCAAAAGCGATAAGGCGGATAAGCCACGCTTTTTTCCTGTCCATATCCACGCGTTTTACAAGGTGAGCGACGGGTTCGTGAACTGTTTTACGCATTGTGTCCCTCCTTTACTTCATCGTCAAATATTTCGACTTTTGCGGGCATACTTGTCATAAGAAGCCCGACTTGCTCTTTCGTGCAGTTTCTTGCGTCGACAATGCCGCTGACTTTTCCGCCGCACAAAACCATGATTCTGTCCGAAAGCGCAAGCAGTACGTCCAAATCTTCGCCGACGAAAATAACGGCAACTCCGTTTTCTTTTTGTTTGTTGAGCAAATTATAAATAACGTAGGACGAGTTGATGTCCAGCCCCCTTACGGGATAAGCCGCCATAAGGACGGTAGGCGCGGACGCGATTTCACGACCGACCAGAACTTTTTGCACGTTTCCGCCCGAAAGTTTTCTGACGGGAGTTTTCACGGAAGGCGTCACGACTTCCAACTCTTCCACGATATTTTCCGCAAGGTCGTGCGGGGTTTTTCTGTCCAGAAACATCGAATGACCTTTTCCGTAAGAACGAAGCATCATGTTGTCCGTCAAGTCCATATTCCCGACAAGTCCCATGCCCAAACGATCCTCGGGGACGAACGAAAGCCTTACGCCCAATTCTCTAATTTGCGTGGGGGATTTCTGTCTCAAATCGACTTCTTTATTGTTGTCTTTGGGATCGAAGTAAGTAACCGTTCCGCCTTCCAGACGTTGAAGTCCCGCGATTGATTCCAGAAGTTCGCGCTGACCGCTGCCCGCGATACCTGCGATACCCAGAATTTCGCCCGAACGCGCCGTGAACGACACGTTGTCAAGCGCAAGTATTCCTTCGCGGTTTTTGCAAGTGAGTCCGGAAATCGTGAGTCTTTCTTCTGCGTTGACGGGGATTGTTCTGTCGATATTAAGTTCGACCTTTTCGCCGACCATCATTTCCGTCAACGAACTTTCGGTTGCGTCTTTCGTATCGACGGTGCCGATATATTCGCCTTTTCTTAAAACGGCGACTCTGTCCGAGATTTCCAGAACTTCGTTGAGTTTGTGCGTAATGATGATAATGGACTTTCCGTCGTCGCGCATTTTCCTTAAAACGTCAAAGAGTTTTTTGGTTTCCTGCGGCGTCAGAACGGCGGTAGGCTCGTCCAGAATAAGGATATCCGCGCCGCGATACAACGTCTTAATAATCTCGACGGTTTGTTTTTCGGAAACGGACATATCGTAAATTTTCTTTTTGACGTTGATATCGAAACCGTACTTATCGACGATTTTTTGTACGATTCCAACGCGATTTCTCGACAAATGGTTGAATTTGATTTTCTTGCCGAGTTTTACAAAAGGAAGTGCCGCGCATTTTAAGGCGCATTTTATTTTTTCGGCAGGTTTGTCGCCAAGCCTGATTTCTTTGACGGGCGAACGCTCGTCATCGGCGTCAACGACAATGCCGTAGTCGTCAAGTTTATCTTTGTATTCTTTCGATTTTTCACGGATACTGAACGGGGGCATCTTTTCGCCAAGAATAACGTTGTCCGCCGCCGTAAAGATGTCAATCAGCTTAAAATGCTGATGGATCATTCCGATGTGGTATTTATAAGCGTCCTGCGGAGAACGAATCACGACTTCCTTCCCGTCGATGAAAATTTCACCGCTGTCGGGGAAGTATATGCCCGCAATCATATTCATAAGGGTGGTTTTACCGCTTCCGTTTTCGCCAAGAAGCGACAAAATTTCACCGCGCCTGACGTCCATGCTGACGTCATTGTTCGCAACGACCGCGCCGAACCGTTTAGTAACGTTTCTGAGTTCGATAGCGTTGTTTTGTCCCATATAACTCTCCAAAAATAGCGATTATTACGCCGAAATAAAAGGGTTATGGCGGGACGATTGTCCCGCCAAAATCCTATTCTGTTGTTGTAAATTAGTACTTCTCGTTAAGAAGCGTGATGCCGTCGATACGAACGTCAAAGTAAGGTGCCGAACGATGTTTGGATTCAAAGAAAACGCCGTTTTCAATGACTTGCGTGTCGGCTTTGTTGTTATCTTTGCCGGTGCCGTCGTCTTCAAAGTTTACGTTTGCCATATATGTTTCAAGCTTCGTGCCGTTAACGGTGAAGGTGGCGGTGTCGAAAACGTTAAGGGTGCCGTTCATAAGTTTTGCCTTAATGTCAGCAACTTTTGCCGCAGTGTCAGCGGTTGCTGCCGTACCGAAAGCGGTAAGTTCTACGGAACTGGTTGCGATAGTGCCGGTCCAGTCCTTAGCAACGTTTGCTTTATTAACGTCGCCTTTGGCGTTTACGATTTGTTCAGCAAGGTATTTGTAGTAAGGTGCCCAGTTGATTCTGGAAGAAACGATGAACGTTTCGGGGCATGCTTCGAAAGTGCTGCCGTTGTAAGATACGTTGGGAACTTTTGCTGTTTCACAAGCGTTAGGTGCGCCCATGGAGTCAGCGTGTTGGCTGATAAGTTTGCAACCTTTACCAATGAGCAAGTTTGCTGCTTCCTTTTCGCCTGTTTCATCATACCAGCTACCGGTAAATTGAACGTCCATCGTGACGGTCGGGCAGACGGATTTTGCGCCAAGGTAGAAGGAGGTGTAGCCGGAGATAACTTCCGCATAGGTGTATGCGCCGACGTAACCCATTTTGGCTTCTTCTGCGGTGAATTTGCCAGCTGCGATCATTTCGTTGAGTTTCAAACCTGCGGCAACGCCTGCAAGGAAACGACCTTCGTAAATGGATGCGAATGCGTTGACAAAGTTAGGAAGATTTTCGGTGTGAGCTCTCGTTCCGGTTGCGTGTGCAAACAAAACTTTGGGAGCTTTTTTTGCAGCTTTCAACATATATGCTTCGTGACCGAAAGAGTCAGCGAAAATGATGTTGCAACCTGCGTCGACAAGGTTCATGGCTTCCTGATAGCAAGTATCGTCCTCAGGGATACCGGTTTTGATGATGACTTGGTCGTCGCGAAGACCGAGTTCGCGTTGAACTTCTTCCATCGCCGTGATGAAGTTTTTGTCGTACGTGCTGTTTTTGTCATGCAAGCAAAGCATACCGATTTTGATGTTCGAATAATCGACTTCTCCGCCGTCGTCTTTCTTACATGCGGTAAGACCGACTGCAAGTGCTGCAACCATCGCTACAACAAGGAAAATTGCAAGAATTTTTTTCTTCATTATGAAACCCTCCATATATTTTGCCGTATGGCATTTTTTAACTTAGTTTTTCCTGAAAGTGACGCCGTCGTCCGACATACTTTCGATAATCGCAAGGCTTTCGATGCGGACGCCCTGCTCTCTCAACTCGTCCCCGCCTTTCTGGAAGCCCTTTTCGATGGCAATCGCGCACCCGACAAGAGTCGCACCCGCCTGCCCGATCAATGCGATAAGCCCGCGCAACGCCTCGCCGTGTGCAAGAAAATCGTCGACGATAAGCACGCGGTCGGAAGAATTCAGAAATTCCTTTTCAACCATTATCGTGTTTACGTTGCCGTGGGTATAACTTTTGACTTCCGCAGAATAAACGTCCTTTGAAATGTTGGCGGTTTTACTTTTCTTAGCAAAAAGCACCGGGACGTGCAAGTACATAGCTGCGTAGCATGCAATTGCGATTCCCGATGCTTCTAAGGTCAGAATTTTGGTAACTTGGTCGCACTTATAGAGTGAGTAGATTTCCTTGCCGATTTCCTCCATCAAAGTATCATCTATAAGATGATTGAGAAAACCTCCAACTTTTAACACCTCTCCGGGGAAGACTTTACCGTCCCTGAGGATGCGTTCCTCCAAAAGTTTCACTCTGTACCCCAATATAATGTGGTTGGCGTCGGTCAGAAACACTTTATTTTGTGTTTTTTGGCTTTCCGCCACCTGTAAGATAGTGCCATTATAACCAAAACGACAAAATGTGTCAAACGAAAATCGCCACTTTTGAACATTATTTTCAACTTCTTTCAAATTAAAAAATAATAACCATACAAAGGCGACGAAATATAAGGGTTTTTCTGAACTTTTATTCACGTTTCAACCATTTCCCCGCCCGCGCTTTCGCATGATTGTCTGTCCAATCATTCCGTTTGCTCTCCCTCGCGCCACCCGCATGCTCGCCCGACCTGTTGCCCGTATGTTTGCCACTATCGTTTTTCTGTACACTCACCCGAGCCGTTGCCTGCATACTCGCCACTCCCGTTTTTTCGCTTACTTAATAAATACGCGCGCCCTGCGCGCCGCCCGCGTACATATCTCGCCCGCGCGCTCGCGCGCTGTACGCACGTTTATAGCAATGTTTTCGCACGCCCTTTGAAAACAACATGGGCGTTTTGCCGTTCAATTATTAAAAAACCCCGAACCGTCGTCGGGGTTTTCGTTATTTTGATTTTTTTGCGGTCAGATGCGGCAGAAGCCGTCGGGGGTGACGATTATTTCGCCGGTCTGAACGGCGGCGCTCAAAGCGGCGTCAACCCATTCCACGGCGGATTTCGTGCGTTTCGCGACGTTGAACAGTTTGAAAACTTCCTTATTAAGGTCGTCCTTTTCGATATAGACGGTCGCCTCGATCGCGCATTTTGCGGCGGCGACGATCTCGTCGGGATGAACCTTTGTCAAATCGCGGGTAACGCGCGCGTCGCTCGGGCGGAAAGTCGAAACGGGCTTATCGACGTAAAAGACTTTGCCAGAATATTCCTGCCGTTGCGCCTCGTATGACGAAACGTATCTTGAAATTTGCGCGATGGCTTTTTTGGCGGTTTTCGGCACGCAGAACGCCGCGGCGATTTTATCGATAAGACAGCTTTCTTCGATCGGCGACTCGACCTCGATAACGGTGCGGATTTTATTCATAATCGCTTCTTCGTTGACGAAATTCAGGACGTATTCCGCCCCGGCGCGCGCCAGCGGTTTGATATAAGCCGTCTTATAAGTTTTTCTGTATTTTTGCAGCGCGTCGCGGACGGTTTTTTTGGAAACGACCTTCTTTTCGGTGAGCGTCGCGACGACTTCCTTGATTTTGTTGATTTCGCGTTTCTGGTTGTTGAAGTAGTTTATCGTCCAAAGGTTATAGACGTTCCAGCCGAGTTTTTTCAGAATTCTCGTCTGCATTGTCATGCGGTCTTTTGCGGACGGGATTTTTGCCGAGTGTTCGCTGTCCGCGATGATTGCGAGAATATACTTGTTTTTGTCGCGGGGGTCAACGACGGCGACGTCGATTTTGAAGTCGGACACGCCGACGTTCGCGTCACACAACAGCCCGCGGTCTTTCAGGTCTTTCGCGACGTTTTCGCCGATACCCTTCGACTCCACCCTGACGTCCTTTGCCGCAATCGAAAGCATCTCGGGGCCGCGTTCGGCGTATTCGAGGAAGGCTTTCAACGCCTTGACGCCCACGCTGTCGGTGCGGTTAAGGTCAATCATATTGCCCGTTACGGAACTGAAAACAATCATCTCGCTCCTTGCGCGGGTAACTGCAACGTTAAGTCGTTTATAGCCGCCCTGCTGGTTTATAGGACCGAAATTCAATGATAATCTGCCCGTTGCGTCGGGACCGTATCCTACGCTGAACAAAATCAGGTCGCGCTCGTCGCCCTGAACGTTTTCAAGGTTCTTCACGAAAACAGGCTCGTCCACGTCGTACGCCACGTCGTCGAGACCTTCCTTGTGAATCTCGTGTTGCAGCTTATCTTCGATGTAATTCTGTTGCGCCGTATTGAACGTAACTATGCCGATCGAGCGGTTTCGTTCCTGCGGATTTTTAAGCCTTGCCACGACTTCTTTCACAAGCGCGTCGCCTTCTTTTTTGTTGCATTTGCTGCCACCCCTTTCGTAAACGCCGTCGACGTAGGCAAGTTTTACTTTGCCTTTCAGCTCGTTCGGAGACGGGAAAGTGAGCAACTTATTGTCGTAAAACATGCTGTTGGAAAACGCGATAAGGCTTTCGTGATTGCTGCGGTAATGCCACAAAAGATGACGTTCGGGCATGCCGATTGCAAGGCAGTCGTCAAGGACGCTTTCAAGGTCTTCGACTTCGAAGTGCTGTTCGTCGCGATAATCGGTGCGGAAGAACATCGTGGGCGGAAGTTGTTTCGGATCGCCGACGACGATGACGTTTTTACCGCGCGCGATTGCGCCTACCGCCTCGCACGTGGGCATCTGCGACGCCTCGTCAAAGACCACAAGGTCGAATTTTTCCTTTTCGATATCGAGATATTGTGCAACCGACACCGGGCTCATCAGAAGACACGGGCAAGTCGCGCGAAGTATTTCGGGAATTTGCGAAAACAGCGCGCGTATCGTCGTGCCCTGCATATTCGTTTTTTCGGCGCGATACAGTAAAACTCTTTCCAGGTTATGTTCGCCCGAAGTATCGGTGCGCGGAAGTTTCGACACGAGCCTTAAATACAACTCCGACCTTGTGAGTTTTTCGTATTCGTCGGACAGCGCGCGGAAACGTTGCATCGTTTCTTCAAGCGACAGCCCCGAGAACCTGCAAAGCACGTCGTCAAGGTAAAGTTCGCTCCTGACAAAATTGAAATACACGCATTTTTTGAAACTTCTCAGCACGTCTTCGGCGGTGATTTCGCCGTTAAACAGCGGTTCCAGCACGAAATCGAAGCCTTCTTGTCCGCACCTTTCCACGACGCTCTGGTATCTGCACCAACTCGGGATATAGTCCATATTCTTTTCGATACTCGAAATGCGGTCGATAGTGCTGTTGATTTCTTCGCGCGGGTCTTTTTTGACGATGCAAAAGAGATTTTCGAATGCGGTTTTCGCCTTTTGTTCGGTTTCGTAAGCGCGCATATAGTATTCCATAAGGACGTGCGGCTTATTTTTCGTCAACCGACGGCAGGTTTCGTTGAAAAGATTGAAGTCGCAATCGGCGTACAGTGCGCGTGCGGCGTCGTAAAGCGCGGACACCGTCGCGATTTTGTCGTCAAGCCCCATATCGTTTTCGGTTGTGGCGAAAAGCGATGCGACTTCCGCGCGGCGTTTTTTGACTGTTTCTTTGGTTTCCGCAATGATAAGCAGGAATTCCAGAAATTCGCGGCGGTCGTTTTTATCGACGGAAGAGAGCGCCTTTTTCACCGACTTTGGCAAAAACGCGTTTTTTTGCATTGCTTCTTTGACCTCGTCGGGCGCGACGTTTTCGGGATACTTTCCGTACTTATTCTCGTATTCTTTCGTGATAAGCCCGTCGCGACGAGCCGCTTCGAGATACGATTCCACAAGACCTTTCGCGTTCTCTACGGCGCAGGCGTTTTCAAAATATTTTGCGATTTTTTCGTCGGACGTGAGTTTGTCCGACAGGAAATACAACGCCTTCAACTTTTCGCCGGTGAGCGAAATCGTGCGCATATTTATTAAGGTTTGAAGTTCGCGCGCGTAAGTTTTCAGATGTCTGAGTTCCATCTGGTAAATATCGAGCACGCTTTCGGCTTCTTCGCGCCAGGCGTCGGTGTAATCGAATTTTCCGATGTACCGAAACGGCGACTTTTCGATATCGCCGCATTCTTTCGCGCGGATTGCAAGTTCCGTCAGAATATCAAGGTATCTGTTGAATGACGACGCCGTCAGTTTTTCGTAAAACAACCCGTCGATTCTTAAACAATCGGGAGCGTCAGAATTGTCAAGATACGCCATCATCGCCTCGTACAGCGAGAAACCGAGATAACGCTTTCTGTGCATTGCGTCGATTTCGCCCTGCAACTTGTCGATGCACTCCTTGATTTCATTCGCTTTTTCTTCAAAGTCGATGTCGGAAGCGGCAGAACCAAGGTTTAACGTGTTGATTATTTTCGATAAAATATCGGTTTTGTGCGTTTTGTCGGAATGAAGTTCCAGACAGAAATCACCCGCGCCGCAGTCGACAAGGCGTTTATAAACCACGTTCAACGCCGCCATTTTTTCAGCGACGAACAGCACGCGCCTGCCGCGCACGATGTTGTTGACGATGATATTCGTTATCGTTTGCGACTTGCCTGTGCCGGGCGGTCCATGCAGCACGAACGAGCCGTTCAGACTTGCTTTTATCGCCTGATATTGCGAGCTGTCCGCGCTTATCGGCAGCAACATTCTGTCCGTCCCGAAGTACGCTTCGTCCGAGTTTGCGGTGTCGGTCGGGGTTTCGTTTTTCAGCCCGGCGTCCACCGAGTTCGAGATCATAGAACGGATAAGCGGCGAATCTCTGCCCGTATTTTCGATAGCTTTCGACGTTGACGGG
>OCLB01000206.1_pt1 | contig 13694 bp, 14 predicted proteins | sample 1495901 | NCBI WGS metagenome assembly OCLB01 (sample SAMN03418273, study PRJEB22391) | human gut metagenome | biome: human-gut; feature: organic feature; material: feces | host: Homo sapiens | place: Tanzania | collected 2013-01
CGCGCTTTTGGTAGTTCTTTCCTGCCTGCGCTTGGGTTGAGCCGCTGCAAGCCTTGTGTCGTAAAGATAATCGCTTTTGTATGCCAATGAGCCGTTGTTTGGCGCATAGACACGCATTTCTTCAACAGTTCTGCCGTTAAATCTTGAATCCTTTGCCATTTTATTCGTCCCCCGTCGTGTTTATGAGTTTCTGCGCTGCGCGGAGTTTTGCGCTGCGCGATCTTGAGTTCAAATCCAATTCGGTATCATCCGCAACAAGCGGCTTTTTGGTAAGTATTGCAACCTCGGGCTTAAGTCCGCATACGCAAACGGGCGCATTAGGCGGGCAGGTGCAGGGGTTTGCGAGGTTCTTGAAAACGTTCTTAACGATTCGGTCTTCAAGAGAGTGAAAAGTTATGACAGCAATTACTCCTCCCGGATTCAGAAAGCGGATTGCATCGCGCACCGCTTGTTCAAGCCCCGCAAGCTCACCGTTGACCTCAATTCGAATTGCCTGAAACGTTCGCCTTGCCGGATGCGGCCCGTCGCGCCTTGCCGCCGCCGGTATTGCATTTTTGATAATTTCGGCAAGTTCGGTTGTTGTTTCAATGGGCTTGTCCGCACGCGCCGCACCGATCGCATTTGAAATGCGTGAGGCAAAGCGTTCCTCGCCGTAGTCGCGTATGATTCGTGTCAACGCAGCTGTATCATAGCCGTTTACAACATCATGTGCGCTGAACGGAGCGGATTTGTCCATTCGCATATCGAGCCGCGCCTCGCTTCCGTATGAAAATCCGCGCTCCGCATCGTCGAGCTGATGCGAGCTGACGCCGAGATCAAGCAGGATTCCGTCCGCACCGTTGACTCCGCGGGCATTGAGCAGTTCGGTAAGTTGAAAAAAATTGCCGCGAACAGCCGTGAAATTCGGAAAAACCGAAAGCCTTGCGGAGGCTTCGGCGATAGCTTCGCCGTCGCGGTCAATGCCGAACAATCTGCCGCCGGCAGGGAGTGAACGCAAAATTCCGAGGCTGTGACCGCCGCCGCCGAGCGTTCCGTCAACATATGTTCCGCCGCGTTCCGGACGCAGCAGGGACAGAACCTGCGGAAGCATTATTGGGGTGTGATAAGAGCTTGTGTTTATATCATTGAGCATCTTTTATTAACCTCCGAATGCGGATGATATGAGCGATGCCGCAGAAGAATTACCGGGAGTTTTATCGGAATAATTCTGAACATCGGAGCAAAGCTCATTAAGCGTGTAGTCGGCTTCCGCAGCCTCGAAATCATCGGGATTCCAAACGAGAATGCGATCTTCAACGCCGCAAAGCAGAACCTCATCCTTAAGGTTTGCATACTTTGCAAGCCATTGCGGAATCAGTATGCGTCCCTGTTTGTCAAGGGTACACTCTTCCGCGCTTGAAAAGATCTTTCGCTTGGCACGCATAAGGGATAAATCGGAGGGACGCGAGGAGGTTAGATCCTTTGCAAATTCAACAAACTTTTCGTACCGAAGAATCTGAAGGAATCTTTCTTCCTTTTTGACATCGGCAGGATTCAATCCGATAAGAACAACAACGTGATCGGAGGTGTCGGGACGCCACTTAACGGGGACGAAAATTCGCCCCTTGGAGTCCAAATTGTTTCTGGATTGCCCCAACAGCATATCGACACCGCCTTAATTTCGATTGAGTACACCGAAAATCCGCATTTCTGCAAAAAAGCGCGGAATTCATGGTCTTTATTGCAGAATAAGCCGGATTCGGCGTTTACTATGTAATGCATTACCCGTATTGTGGGATATGTGCTGATTATATCATCAATCGCCCCACAAATCAACACCTTTCACCACTTCAATGAAAAAAATTTTGAATTTTTTTTAAAACGGGGAAGCAGCCCTTGAAATACATCGGCAATACTGGTATTATAGCCCTGCCCGAAGGCAAACGCAGAACGAGACGTATTGAAAAAGTCTGATTTGACAATAAAATGTAAAATGCGACAAATACGTGCGAACCGCGTATACAGTATTCCGAAATTTATACAACGTAAGGAAAATGACTATGAAACTTGTTCTTGCAAGCGGCTCACAGCGCAGGCGCGAGCTGCTGACAATGTGCGGATATGACTATGAGATTATTGTCAGCAATGCTGATGAAACGATTGATGAAAATGACCCGGAGAGTTTTGTTCGTGCTCTTTCGTTTCGCAAGGCGAAAGACGTGTTTGACTGTCTTTTTGCGGCGGGGCGGCGGGATTTTGCGGTTATCGGATCCGACACGGTCGTTGCTTTTCAAAAGGAGGGGGGAACAAAGCCCGTGATTATCGGCAAGCCCAAAGATGCGAAGGATGCAGTGCGCATTCTTTCAATGCTGTCCGGAAAAACCCACAGAGTTTTCACCGGAGTGTCCGTGATTGCGGATATCTCTGATGAAAACGCCGCCGCTCAGTGCAGCATTCGGGAAAAAGAGGAAATTCAAACCGAATGCAGCATTCGGGAAAAAGCGGAAATTCAAACTGAATGCAGCATTCAGGAAAGAGCGGAAATTCAAACTGAATGCAGCATTACGGAGGTCACGTTTGAAACTCTGTCTCCCGACGAGATAGCAGATTATGTGAATTCGGGCGACCCGCTGGACAAGGCGGGTTCTTACGGCATACAGGGGCCGTTCGGCATGTTTGTCCGCGAAATTCGGGGCAATTATTTCACGGTTATCGGTATGCCGATTCCTGTACTGTACAAAATGCTTAAAAAAATAGGGATATTACCACACGGTTTTTACGAACGTATCGAATAGAGGAAGTGAGAAAGGTTTCTGCCGTGTGCGGCAACTCGGCGGTGCGGAACACTTTGCTTTGCCGTAAAAAGCCAAAAAAACCGAAAATTTTTGAATCGGAACGGGTTATTCTTTGCAAAAAAGGGAATAATTTCTTATAGGGACAGGGAGTGCAAAGACTGAATGCATTCCCCGTGCCGAGAAGGAATTGTTTCGGAGGTCGTTCAAAGATGTTCAAAACCGTTTTTGCAGCGGATATAGGTTCAAAATGCATTAAATGTGTTGCTCGGGGGCAAGTTGCGGCGGAGGAAACGGCAATCGCTCTTGAAGCAGGGGCAAAACTCACGGTCGCCGCAGCGGGCAATGCAGCACTGCTGCATCGCAGCGGTGTAATTCGGCCTGTTCGCGATGGTGCGGCGGCAAACACGCGTATGCTTGCGATGCTGCTCGGTCGGCTTGCATGCGAAAAAACCGGCAAGCGTACAACGGCATCGATTGAGCTGCATGCAGCGATACCGCATATGCTGCCCACGGTGAAGCAAAATGCTCTCAAACAGGCGGCACGTCTTGCGGGATTTCGTGCGCTTCAGGTGCATGATCCGCTTTTGATGGGTGCAATAGGGGCTGATGCGGATTTGTTTTCGGACAGGGCACATATGATTGTGAACATCGGAGCGGAAACAATGACCTGTGCTGCATTCGCAAACGGCGGAATGCTTTGGCAGGGGTTTTCGAATGAGGGCAGCGCGGCTGTGGACAGGGCGATTCAAAATTGGTTCCGCGATGAACACAGGCTGCTGATAGGTGAGCGCATGGCGGAAATAATTAAACAGAACCTGAATAAACTGAGCTTTGATATTGAGGGGCGTTCGGCCGACGACGGTTTGCCGCAAACGGTACGCGCAAACGGCGCGGAGCTGCGGGCGGCTGCTCCGATCAGAGGCCGCCGCCGACCTTCTTGATACGGGAATAACGCTGATCGGAGGCGGCGCATTGCAATTCGGCCTTGCGGAGTGTTTCAGCCGCGAACTTCCGGAAATACCGATTTTGACCGCAAAAAATGCCGTGACCGCAGTTGCGGACGGGATGAATGCAGTGATTTTTAAAAAAGAAAGCAGGATTACGGCATTCAAAAAACTGTTTACCGAAATCGGGGCGGCGCGTTCCGCAGCGACTGCTGCCGAAGCCTCGGTGTGATTTGCATATACATAAGCAACTGAAAACATCGGCAGTTCCCTGCCTTAGGGGCTGCCGATGTTTGTTTCGCCATATATAATTTAATGCGCCGAGCGGGGAATCATTCCTTGCCGGTTTGACAGGTTTGCGGAATTGAAAATGCGTCGATTATCCTTTCCGCGGTTTCATCCGCGCTGAGTTCGGATGTGTCGATTCGAATATAGTTCTCAAACGGGATCTCTCCGGGATTGCTTACCAAGCGGTACTTGCTGTCTTCATGCCGCAGCCTTTCCTCAGAAAAATTCAAATCGCGTTTGGAGGCCTTATGCCGCAAGCGGTTTTCCGTTCGGTTTCGTTCAAGCCTGACGGATTGAGGCGCAACAAGCTCTGCACAATAGATTTCTGCGCCTTGTGAGCGAAAAAGCTCCGCAACGGAACGAATGTAATCGCCGTCCTCAGGGCAATCGAAAGCCCACATATAGGTAAAAATCAACCCTTCCCGTTCGGTTTTCAAAAACTCTTCAAAAATCGTTCTTCGAAGTTTTGCAACAACGGAGTGGTTATACTCGCCGAAAATCTCAATGACGGGTTCAATCATCATATGGTTGTGGAAAAGGCGCAGTGCCGTTTTTCTCATGATTGATTGCCCGACGGTCATCTTTCCGACAGCACCGCTGCCGACAAGAATAAGAAGTTTCATATCAGACCTCTTTGAATCTTTACGAACAATGCACTGCAATCCGCACTATCTGAAAAGTCCCACAACGTCGCTGATTGTAACAACTATCATAAGTGTGAGCAGCAGAGCGAGTCCAACAGCGTTTACGATTGCTTCGACCTTGCGGTTCAGCGGACGGCGAATAATTGCTTCTATCAAAAGGAACAGCAGCCTTCCGCCGTCGAGTGCGGGGAACGGAATAAGGTTGAACAACCCGAGACTGAGCGAAAGGATCACAGCGATATTGACAAGATTAATCATTGATTCCCGCGCAACATCAACCATGATTCCGACCGTTCCGACAACGCCGGAAATATCTCCGCTGTGTATGCCGTGTTTGAACATGCCCGCAATGCCCTGGGCTGTTGCTTTCACGATTAGAACGAGGTATTCCCCGGAACCTGCTGCCGCCTGAAGAACGTTCAAATGCCGGTAGTCCTCAACAAGCCCGCTTATCGTTATGCCGATAACGGTTCTGTTTTCAGTTGAGTTGAAGGCGTCGCCGACGGCAAGATCCAGCTGCGCTCCGCTGCGCTCAACAGTCATAACAAAATCATTGCCTGCGGCACCGATAAGTGCGGAAACAGAGGAGTAAATGTCCGTGTCAGCCGTTTCGGTCGGATATTGACCGTTGATTGCAATGATGACGTCACCGTTTTTCAATCCGGCCTTTTCTGCGGGACTGTTTTCTTTAACTGAAGCAACGATCGGAACCTCGTAATGCGTAACAGGGTCAACCGCGTAAACCGGCATCGGTTTGCAGAGATAGAACACGAACGCGATAAGAAAGGCGGTGAGTATATTCATGAACGGACCGGCAAGAATAACAATAAAACGCTTCCAAACGGGCTGGGCGTTGAATCGGCGCGGGTCGTTCTCCAAGGCTTCTTCATCTTCACCGTCAAACTGACACAAACCACCCACGGGAAATGCACGAAGAGAGTATTCGGTTTCGCCCTTTTTGAATTTTAAAAGAGCCGGACCGAATCCGAGCGAAAAGCCGAGTATGCGGAAACCGAGCAGTTTGCCCGCCGTAAAATGACCGAGCTCATGCAGGAAAATCAGCAGCTCAAGAATGAGTATAGCAAGAAGTATGTAAACAATTGTCATAATGTTTCCTTTCCGAAGCATTCACAGGCCAACCTGCGGGCTTCTTTATCAAGATAAAGTATGTCGTCAACGGAGCCGATTTTTTCACGGGGAATTCTTTCCATTGAGTATTCAACACATTTTGCAATGTCGGTAAAACCAATGCAGCCGCGAACGAACAGCTCAACGGCCGTTTCGTTGGCTGAATTGTAGGCGATGGGCAGACTGCTGCCGTCGCGGAAAGCGTCATATGCAAGAGAAATTGCGGGGAATCGTGTGCAGTCGGGTTTTTCGAACGTGAGCGAATGCAGAGCTGCAAGGTCAAGGCGCGGAAGCTGAGAAGTGATGCGGTGCGGATAGGTGAGCGCATACTGGATCGCAAGGCGCATATCGGGAGGGCTCATCTGCGCAAACACTGCACCGTCGCAAAATTCGACCATCGAATGCACAACGGACTGCGGGTGAATAAGGATTTCGATTCGATTCGGTTCAATATCAAACAGCCACCCGGCCTCCATAAGCTCAAGTCCCTTGTTGAACAGCGTGGATGAATCAATCGTGATTTTTCCGCCCATGCTCCACGTGGGGTGACGGAGCGCCATTTGCGGCGTTACACGGGCAAGCTCATCGGCCGAAGCGTTGCGGAACATACCCCCGGATGCTGTCAGAATAAGCGAACGAACATCCTCACTGCGGCCTGCGGCAAGGCATTGAAAAATTGCACTCTGTTCGCTGTCAACCGGAAGTATTCTCCCGCCGAATTCGGCGAGAGTGCGGTTCACAACAACATGTCCGCAAACAATGCTTTCTTTGTTTGCAAGCGCAACGGTTTTTCCTGCACGGAGTGCGGAAAGCAGCGGGAACAGTCCTGCAAAGCCGCTGACACCGTTCACAACAATGTCAACTTCGGAAAGAGCCGCAAGCGAGTTTACTTCGCCGCCCGAAACAACAGTGATGCCGGGGCAGCGTTCGGAAACTTCGCGTGCGGCGGCTTCGTCATACATGCCGATGAACTTCGGGTGAAACTCATTTGCGCTGCGAACCACCTGCTCTGCGTTTTTGTTTGCAGCTATTGCATAAACTTCGAATTCATCCGGGTGAAAGCCCGCCACGGAGAGAGTTTGTGTTCCGATTGAACCGGTTGAACCGAAAACGGCGATTTTTTTCATTTGTTAATCCTCCGTACAACGAGAATTTTTTCTGCGAGCTGCCGAATCCGCAGCTGAGCCCAATGGAAAAATCCGTAAACAACAACGGAGCGGACAAGCCGCCTTTGCAGCGGGCTGCGGCAATCAGCAGACCGACTGTTCGGCATCCGCTTGATGCATATTAAATGAAAAATGCAAATGCGGCCGCAACGATTGGCGCAGCGACCATTGCGCTGTCCAATCTGTCCATCACGCCGCCGTGACCGGGGAAAAGATTGCTGTAATCTTTAACACCTGCCCAGCGTTTGAATGTGGATGCAAGCAGATCTCCGAACTGCCCAACGATGCCCGCGATGAAGCATACTGCAATAAGAGTAACGAGAGAAACGTCAAGTCCCCAGAGTTTTTGAGCAAAATAGACAATAACGCCGCCGAGAGCACCGCCGACAACGCCGCTTACTGCGCCCTCAACAGTTTTATTAGGGCTGATGTAGGGACAGAGTTTGTGCTTGCCAAACAGTGAACCGACCATGTATGCGGTGTTGTCAGCCATGCAGGGACCGGCAAAAATGCAAAGGAATGCTGCACGCGAAATATCGTTTCGGCCGAACCCGACAAGCCCGAAGCAGGCAAGCAGAGACACGGGGTAGACGAGCAGCGCAAGTGAGGCGATAAGATCTTCATTTGTGCGCCGCGCGTTAAGGATTCTTTCAACCATGATTGCAACAAATGCGGCAGCTGCCAGCGGAAGAATGAATCTTGCGCCGAATTTATACATTACGGCGAACATTGAGCCGCCGAGCAGAATTTGCGGAAGCACGGCGGGGCGAATTCCTCTTTTGACAAAGATCGTGAACATTTCATAGACAGCTGCAACTGTGAAAAGTCCGAGAACAGCCGCCTGAACCCAGCCCCCGAACCAAGCAACGAGGCAGAGCAGACCGATTAACAGAACGGCGATTAAAGTGCGAACAGGCAAATCTTTCATAAAATAAAATCCTTAAATCAAAATTATCTGCGGCTGCGCTGAAAGGAGTCGCAAAACGGCGCAAACCTGAACAAAAATCCTGCAAAATCAAAGCACACGGCCAAAGCGTCGGGTTCGATTCAAAAACTCGCGCAGGCAACCAAAGTAAACCTCGGGAGTGAAATCGGGCCACAGCGTTTTTGAAAAAACAAACTCGGCATATGCGGCCTGCCAAAGCAAAAAGTTGGACAAACGCTCCTCACCGGCGGTGCGGATGATGAGATCAAGTTCGGGCAGTCCTGACGTATAAAGCCTGTCTGCTATTGTTTGCTCGGTAACGGCATCGGGTGCAATGCCCTCCGCTGCAATGCGGCGGACAGCATGAACGATTTCGTCACGGCTGCCGTAGTTAACGGCGATATTGAAACAGAGGCCGGTGTTATGCTTTGTTCTTTCAACGGCATCCTCCATGAGGGAACGGAGTCCGGGTTTAAATGCCGAAAGTTCGCCGAGGGTGCGTATCCGGACGCCGTTCAGGTTCAGCTCATCGATTTCTTTATAAAAATATTCGGAGAGGAGCTTGAACAATGCATCGATTTCGGCTGCGGGGCGAGCCCAGTTTTCGGTTGAAAATGCATAGACCGTGAGAGCCTCGATTCCGAGGGAATGCGTTGTGCGGACGATTTGGTGCAGGGATTCCATTCCCGCACGGTGCCCCGCACTGCGCGGAAGCAGGCGTTTCTTTGCCCAACGGCCGTTGCCGTCCATTATTATGCCGACATGGTGCGGCAGTTCGCCGCCGAGTGAAAGTGCGGCAAGTTCTTCATTTGTGAATTTGGGATAAATCTTCATAAAATATAAAGGCGGCCGGAACATGCACCACGCCCGGGCAGCATCATAAAAATACGATAACAAGACTGCTGCAAGCCGAGAACCTGCAGCAGCCGCGTATTCTCAATGGGTTGATTCAGCGTCCGCCGCATCCTCCGCACGGAGGGAATCGACGTTTGTTTTGAATTCACAAAACACAAGCTGAACTGTCGGAATGCTGCGACCGGGCAGGGGAAGGCAGCGCACAACACGTTTGGAGTCGCCTTCAACGCCCTTGCGTGAACGTGCCTCGACCGTTTCAACGCGGTAGCCCGCACGCTCAAGAATTGCAGCGGCCCGATCAAGCGGATAACCGAGTATGTTCATCAAACGGCAAGAAGCTCCTTCTCTTTTTCGCTTGCAATGCGGTCAATTTCTTTAATGGCATTGTCGGTGGCCTTTTGAGCCTTTTCTTCAAGCCTCTTCTGGTCATCCTCGGTGATAGTGCCGTCCTTGCAGTCTTTTTTGATGGTTTCGTTTGCTTCGCGGCGGATTGCACGGATCGCAACTTTGGATTCCTCGGCTTTTTTGCGGACGATTTTAACAAGCTCTTTGCGGCGTTCCTCGGTAAGTTCGGGGAAAACAAGGCGAATGAGCTTGCCGTCGTTCGACGGGTTGATGCCGAGATCGGATTTTTGAATTGCTTTTTCCGCGGCTGAGATCATTGAAGCATCCCACAGCGAGATAACAAGAAGACGCGGTTCGGGTGAGCTGACGGTGCCCATTTGGTTAATGGGAGTGGGTGTGCCGTAATAGTCCACCATGATGCGGTCAAGCAGCTTGGGGTTTGCCCTGCCTGCACGAAGGGAGCCGAGATCCCTGTTGAGCACTGCAATGGTCTTGTTCATTTTATCCTGTGCGGTTTCGATAATATCCATGGTAAATCCTCCTCTTGAAGAATGAATTAACTGTATTATTTTATATTAAGGCCGCGGCGTTGTCAACCGCAGTCGGGGGTGTTTTTTTGTATTTTTGCGGCAAAATCCGCAAATTGACTGCGCAAGGGCAACTCAGATTGATGCTGCCTATGAGTTCGACTGCCGCCGAAGCAGCGTTTAATTTAAACAAGTTCGAATCCCGGCTGCGCATCAACTATCGTGCCGGCATTTTCGCCGTTAACGGCGGCAACAAGCGCTTCTGCGGAGTGCATTTTGAAAAGCACCATCGGAATGCCGTATTCGCGGCAAAAACTCATTGCCGTTAAGTCGGTTGCCTTGAGGTTTTTTGTAATGACTTCATCGTAACTGATGCGGGCATAACGCTTTGCCTCCGCACAGACATTCGGGTCGGCGGTGTATATTCCGTCAACATTTTTTGCAAGCAGCAGTGCGTCAGCGTGAATCTGAGCAGCACGGAGTGCCGATGCCGTATCCGTGGAAAAGAAAGGCGCTCCCGAACCGCAGGCAAAGATAACAACCGTGCCGGCGTCAACGGACTTGTTCGCTTCGCGTGCGGAATAACTGTCCATAAACATATCCATTGAAACAGCGGAAAGCACGCGAACGGGAACGTTAAGGTCGATGAGTGCCTGCTCAAGAGCGAGTGCGTTCATGGCGGTTGCAAGCATGCCTATGTTATCGGCGCGGCTTCGGTCCATTGTTCCGCCGGAGCGTCCGCGCCAAATGTTGCCGCCGCCGACAACAACACCGAGCAGACAGCCCGCATCATGAAGCGCTTTAATTTGCAGTGCGGTTTCCGTGGCCTTTTCAAAATCAATGGGCGTTTTGCCCGAAAGTGCTTCGCCGCTGACTTTTAACAGTACTCTTTTATATTTCATTGTGGTTTTACCTCCGATTTTAATTCATGTTGATTTGACCGCCGGCCCGTTTTATTTCGTGTCCTTTTCGGGCTTAACGGGTGTGTGAACAACATTGATTTCATTAACGCGCCTCCCGTCCGCAGCCTTTATTGTGATTTCAAGGCCGTGCGCGCTGAATTTGTCGCCGACATCGGGAATCCTTCCCAGGTGTTCCATGACCCAGCCGTTAAGAGTCGATGAATCGGTTTCATCCGTGATATCAAACATATCGAAAAATTCATCGAGATCCATTGCGCAGTTTATGTCATAATTGTTTTCACCGAGTTTTCGCACGTTTTCAACGATTTCATCGTGTTCGTCCCAAATCTCGCCGACAAGCTCCTCAAGGATATCCTCCATGGTGACGATGCCGAGTGTGCCGCCGTATTCATCCGTAACAACGGCCATATAAGTTTTTTCCTTTTGCAGCAGTTTCAGGAGGTTGCTTATCTTCAGAGTCGGCGGGATGAATATAGGCTTTGTCATGATTTCGCGGACCGAATGCTCCGTAATGCCGCCGTCCGTGTAAAAATCCTTATGATGAATTATGCCGATGATGTCATCTATCGTTTCTTCGTAAACGGGCAGACGCGAATGTCCGGATTCGGTAAAAATCTTTGCAATTTCGTCTTTTGATTCATCAACATCAACCGCTTCAATATCAACGCGATGGGTCAAAATGTCTTCAACCTGCACGTCGTTAAACTCGATTGCGCTGCGGAGCAGGGAGCCCTCGTTCTCGTTGATGCTTCCGCCCTGTTCAACTTCATCAACAAACATCAGCAGCTCTTCCTGCGTGATCTTTCTGTTGCTGTCGGTTTTGAGCAGTTTTGCAAGCAGCTTTTTAAGGCCGGTGAAAAGCAGAGTGAGCGGGGTAAAAACAATCATCAGAAGGTTGATTAGGGGAGCCGAAAACATGCTGAACTTTTCAGGATTCTCTTTTGCAAGGCTCTTGGGGCTGATTTCGCCGAAAATCAAAACAACGATTGTAACAACAACGGTTGAAATTGTTGCGCCCTTGTTTCCGTACAATTCAACGAAAAGCACAGTGCCGAGTGACGCCACAAGAATGTTAACAATATTGTTTCCGATGAGAATGGTGGACAAGAGCTTGTCGTATTTATCGCAAAGATGCAGCGCAAGCGCGGCGCGGCGGTTGCCTTTTTCCGCAATTGTACGCAGCCTTGTGCGGTTAAGAGACGAAAAAGCTGTTTCCGTTGCGGAAAAATATGCGGAAAGAATGATGCATATCATCATGGCAACGATCATTGAAATGTGGTTCATTGGGTCAAAACTGCTCCTTGTTGAATTTGCAGGGATGGGAACGCGGGCAACAAAAAAACGCTCCGAACGCAAAACTTTCGGATACGCATTTGAGCATATGCGGAATACATAACGAAAAAACCGGGCAGAAAATGCCCGCCGGAGCAATGCTCGGCTGAAACGCAGCAGTATGTTACCGCGCCCTGACACTCATGATTACCGTTGTCGTCATCGGTACTCAATGTCCATCCCTCCGTAAAAATCGATGCTACTATTATAACTTATCCGTGAGCCGCTGTCAATAGCACCGAAGCCCGCGCCTGCATTTTGAACAGGAACGGGCTTCAGGCTTCGCTTTTTGTTCCGCTGCCTACGGTAAAAAGCAGGGGCAGCGGGCAAATTCGTAGGGTTTATCAGTTGCCGGCATACATCTCAATTTCGTAAACATTGAGATGATAGGGATACCCGGTCTGATTCGTTTTGCGCATGTTGATTTTGAACAAACGCCTTGCCTCGGGCATATCAATATGGTCGATAGATATGTCAGCGGTATTGCCGGTTGTGACATGAATCCTCTTCCAGAACCATGCGATTTGGCAGACTCGGTTTTGCGTGGATCTGTCCATATTGAAGTACGCTTCTTCCGTGAGATACCTTTCGTTAAGGATATAAACATCCCATGACGAAGTGTTCAGGTTGGAATCTTCACCTGCGGAACCGGCATGATATATCTTGAGTATCGGATTTGCAACGGGGGTATGGATGTCGAATGCAACCCAACCGTTGACGCCGGAAGCGTGCCACTTGTCGGCTTCGGGATCACTCATCTTTCCATCGAATGCGTGCTGCGGTCCGTTCTTCGCATAATCCGGATACTTCTTATTGGAATAATAGATGGTGGCGTTAAGCGCAAGGTTGACCGAGGGTTCGGCGACCTTTGTGAACACTGCGGTAACAATAACGTCACGCGCAGGCATCGTGAAGGTGCCGCCGTTGTTCGCCGCACCGTTGACAACGTAATGACTGAGCTCGTACCCTTCATCGGGAACGGCTGTCAGCTCAACTGCTTCCCCGAAAAAGGCGGACAGCTTGGAAGCCGAAACCGTGCCGCCTGTGGGCTGAACAACGGTAATGCTGTACGCATTCGCGGTGAACACGGCGGAAACCTCAACATTCCGTGCGGGCATGATGAAAGTATTTCCGTTAATCCTTGCGCCGTCAAGCGTAAAGTAATCGAGGGTATAGCCTTCCGCAGGGGTCGCGGTAAGCTCTATTGTTGTACCCGCCGTTGCGGAGGTTGCGGAAGCGGCAACACTGCCGCCTGTGGGCTGAACAACGGTGATGCTGTACGCATTCGCGGTGAACACGGCGGAAACCTCAACATTCCGTGCGGGCATGATGAAAGTATCGCCGTTAATCCTCTCGCCGTCAAGCGTAAAGTAATCGAGGGTGTAGCCTTCCGCGGGGTTTGCGGTAAGTTTTACGGTCGTACCCGCAGTTGCGGAGGTTGCGGAAGCCGAAACCGTGCCGCCTGCGGGCTGAACAACGGTGATGCTGTACACATTCGCGGTAAATACAGCGGAAACTTCAACATTCCGTGCGGGCATGATGAAAGTATCTCCGTTAATCCTCTCGCCGTCAAGCGTGAAGTAATCGAGGGTGTAGCCTTCCGCAGGGGTCGCGGTAAGTTTTACGGTCGTACCCGCCGTTGCGGAGGTTGCGGAAGCCGAAACCGTGCCGCCTGTGGGCTGAACAACGGTGATGCTGTACGCATTCGCGGTGAACACGGCGGAAACCTCAACATTCCGTGCGGGCATGATGAAAGTATCGCCGTTAATCCTCTCGCCGTCAAGCGTGAAGTAATCGAGGGTATAGCCTTCCGCAGGGGTCGCGGTAAGCTCTATTGTTGTAC
>OCLB01000207.1_pt1 | contig 13676 bp, 13 predicted proteins | sample 1495901 | NCBI WGS metagenome assembly OCLB01 (sample SAMN03418273, study PRJEB22391) | human gut metagenome | biome: human-gut; feature: organic feature; material: feces | host: Homo sapiens | place: Tanzania | collected 2013-01
CAAGATGTTCTCCCGCCGATAGACTCGTCGGCGATGTTGCCCAGAAGATAGTCCTTGTACACGAAATGGTCGCAGGGGTAGAGGTCGCCGTTGTGCTCGATGACGGAATTGCCGCCGCAGGTCTGGGCGAAGGTGCAGGTTCCGGGCATCTCGCCGACCCAGTTGGCCAGAGTGGCGTCGAAGTTGGTGACGAAGCAGCGACCGACATCATTGCGTACCCAATAATCGAATATGTCGCAGAGGAAGCGCCCGAAACCGATGTCGCTGACCGACCACGGAGCGATGACGGCGCCGTCAGTCTTAGGATCCACGATGAAAGGACGTTTCTTCCGGTATGGCTTTCCGGCGCCGTTCAGCGGGTACTTAACGTGCTCCACCACCGGCATGAACTGCATGAATCCGCTTCCCACCTCTTTCAGGAACAGGTACGTCTCCAATCCCCTACCCTCGCAGGCATGGTTGACCGTGGACATGGTGTTGAACTCAACACCCTCTCCCTTAAGAATGTTCAGTCCGCTCATCACCCTGTCGAATGTCGGGAGACCACCCTTGTCGCGGCGGTATCTGTCATGAATATCCTTGGGGCCGTCCAGGGATATTCCCACAAGGAAACCATTGTCGTGGAAAAATCTCGCCCACTCGCGGTTCAGAAGGGTGCCGTTGGTCTGGATGGTGTTGTGTACGACCTTGCCGCCGGCATGTTTCCTTTCATATTCAAGTGCCTTGCGATAGAAGTCAAGCCCCAGGACCAGCGGCTCGCCGCCGTGCCAGTTGAACGTCACTTCAGGCACCTCGTTGGCGTTGATATATTCATAAACAACCTTTTCCAGCATTTCCTCCGTCATCCGCGGCTCCCTTCCGCCGTAGATTTCAGCCTTGTCGAGGTAGTAGCAGTACTTGCAGTCAAGGTTGCAGAGCGACCCCGCCGGCTTGATCATTATGTTGAAAGCCATCGGTCCGGAAAGCCTGACGGCGTCGCCAAGCGTAAGTGTCTTTTCAAATGCCGCGTCTGACATATTCCTTAATCGTTTGATGCTGAATCATCTGCCGCCGAACAGTATCTGATGGAAATAAGTACTATAATCGGCAAAGTCCCCGTTTGCTCCTACCTCAAACCGGTCACTGACCTTCTTCACAATCCCGACACCGCCCCTTCTGACCAATTCCTCATTCTCCACCTTGCTCGGCTCCACAAAACTTTCTTGTACCCTATTCTTTTTCCCAGAGTGTGTTTCTATTTCGCAAAGTTAACAATTATTCGTTTTGCGAAATATAGGATGATGCGGGTTATTAAAACTCTGATACCGATTCGCTTTAATAATCATTAAGAAAAGGGAGTTATATAGGGATTGTAGTTTAATGTTTCCAGTCTGAGCGAAGCAGTGACCAACCCCTTCAATTTCTGCGTCCGACTCATCAATATTTCAATTATTTATCTGTTTCTGGTCGTTTCGGCCGTATTCTTTGTCTGTTTTTCATGACAAGGGTATAGGTCCCCCACAAGAGATCCGCATTGGTTGCAAATTTCCGTGTCAGGTTCGCCTTCTGCACGTCAATGAACTTTGTCCGGGGACGGTGGATTCCCAGTCTGCCGCTCAACTCGCACATCGTCGCATAGCTCTTCTATACCCCTTCCCACAGCAGCTTCGTGTCAGTCGGATAACGCATCTCGCTCTCATAGCACGTCGCATCTGTGTACATCGTGTCCAGGTTCTCCATGTACGGTCTCCACTTGTCGGCGAGTATGTCCTGGAGCTGTTATATCTTCAACTTCCCTGCAAGTTCCATCATTATGTCATCCAACAGTTTATAGTTTGTCAATGGGCGTGTCGGATCTATTATCACGTCGCAGAATATCTGGTAGTGGATGTTGCCGTTCAGCTGTTCCAGCAGTTTCGGACAGCTGAGTCCCGTGTACATCTTCAGGAACATCAGGGCCACTTTCCCCTCAGGCGTGAAGAACGGCTTGCGTCCCAGCTTCGGCATCATGCTTTTCCTTTCCAGACCGAAGTTCTTTGCCATCACGCGGAGAGGAAGCAACTTCTTTATCCTGCCCAATTCGCTCTTCTCAAACGTCGACCTGTAGAGGTCATAATAATTGAACTCCGGAAACGCGATGCTTGGGCGCTATTTCAGAAAAAAATCGTACTACTGACATGCAGATTAATTTTGCGATTCCCCCAATTTCTCACTTTCGACGGTGGTTGGGGGAATTCTTTTCCCTTTTTCAAAGTTACGAAATTCCTATCACTTTATCAATCAATTCGTTAGAAAAGTCGAAAGATCTTTGGGCATTTCCCGACAGTCCCTAGTTTAAGTATAGGTTAAGTATCGGGCCGAATTTTCCCGTAACAAACTTACATAAAAATCTGTGATTATTATGCCCGTCACATAAGAAAGAAACAGCTATTTAGAGGAAATATACAAAACTATATTGCAATATAAACAGGTAGTTATGACTATTTTTATAAAAAAGCATAACTTTAAGTAAATAAGTAAAAAATATCAATAAGAAAAGGTGAAAGATTTTTGCTTGAAAAGACAGCGGTAGACGGTCATTTTATCCAAAAGAAAGTAGCGAATGTGTGCCTGCTGACCGTGACCGCTTATCCTTATATCTGCGGGGAGGGCGTCAGCAAGTTTGTGGCGAACTTGCTCCGACACAATCTTGCAGCGAATGGGGGCATTGACTGTTGCCCTTCCGGGCGGTTCGCCCGTCCCGGAAGGGCAAGTACCGCTTTTATTCTAAGAAAGTTCTTGATATGTTGGTTTTTGTCAATATCTAATTGTTGTTAGGAATAAAAAATGTAAATTTGCAAATGTTGCACAAGCAACATTTGGAGACATAGCAGCATTAAGCCTATTCTTCTGTCAGAAACTTGGCGGTTTTTGAGCCCGAAGAAGTAAGTATTAATGCTCGCGCGTTTTGCGTGAGCTGTACTTATTTTTGTGGGCAAGGTTCGCCAAGACCTCTAACAGCGGGAACAAAGGCGGTTCACGCTTTTTTTGTTTCAAATTAATTGTATTTGTGAAAGTTGCATAATAGGCAATGCTTAAAAAAGTCATTATTGCTATTGCGGTTATTATTCTTTCGTGCGTGACGGCAACATCATGCAGTAAATATCCGATAGCCGAGACTAAATTTGCCTCTTTGTTTTCCACAACGAATTACTTCGTTGATATGCTTGATTCCGTCTACGAGCATTATGATGCCCTCAGCAAGAAAGCCAAATATTCAAGCGACGGGAAGTATACGGTCACACCGATGGGGAGACTGATCGTTGTCAAGAAAAAGTTGTCTGCCGTAAGTGTTACTTATTCGGAAATCGCATCGGCCTTAACTACCCACTATAAGTCTAACAGCAAGGTAAATAAGTGCTTTGAAAACAACAACGGCACTGTCACAATCGATTGTCGAAAATAATCCATAACATCACAAACAAATGAAACCACTTGCAAAATTATCCATCCTGTTGGCTGCCGTGATTATGGCGGTTGCACCGGTATCCTTATCGGCGCAGGATAAGACCATCAAGAGGAAAGTCGCCATTGGCCGCTTCACCAACGAAACGCAGTATGCAAAGGGCCTCTTCTATGACAAAGAGAACGACCCGATGCGGAAGCAGGCCCTGGACATCCTTTCTTCCAAACTTGCCGCCAGTGAAAAGTTCATTCTTCTCGAAAGGGATGATCTTGACATTCTTGTCGCGGAAGCGGGAGAAGGCATGAACAAGATTGGCGCTGATTACATCATCCTCGGCTCTATCACTGAGTTTGGCCGCAAGGCTGAGGGGCAGCAGAAAGTCTTCTCCTCGACGAAGACTCAGACTGTTGAAGCCGGAGTAAGCATTCGTCTTGTCGAGGCTGCTACTGGTCTGATTATCTATTCCGACGAGGCTAAAGGTTTTGCCGAAACCACCACAAAACAAACTTTGGGTGTAGGTGGTACCGCCGGCTTTGATGCGACCCTTAGCGATAAAGCCATTTCCGCTGCTCTTAGCCAGCTCGTCGAGAACATCATCAACAAGTGCATGGACAAACCGTGGAGGTCTTACATTCTTTCAGTTGACGAAGGCTCCTATATTATTTCTGGTGGCGCATCCCAAGGCCTTTCTGCCGGTGATTCTTTCAACGTCTACAAAAAGGGCAAAATCGTTAAGAACCCTCAGACCGGACTCAACATTGAGCTTCCCGGTCAAAAAATCGGAACCATTTCAGTCCAAGCTTCTTACGGCGAGACTCCTGAAACCGAGATTTCATTCTGCACATATGATGGCGCAGCCCTTGATGTGGAGAATCTTGGCAATTACTACATTTCTGACAAATAAGCCACGCATATGAAAAAGATTATCATTGCCATTATTGGTGCCCTCATGTTGACCTGTTGTGGCGTCGGATCTTACTCTGTTTCTTCTGGCAAGGCCGATGAGGGAATGATTTCCTTCGTCAGTGAGTCTAAGACACCTATTACGGTTACTATCGATAGCAATAACTATGAGGTCTACACAGTTAAGACCAAAGCCTGGCGCAAGGATAGAAATATCAAAAAGACGATCCAAAATACAATTTTCCTCACTCCTGGACAGCACAATGTCATTGTTACCATGAATGGGAAAGAGGTTTGTAATAAGAAGGTTTTCATTTCCATCCAAGAGCATAAAGTAATCGAGCTATGAAAAAAATAATCATTTTGGCCATAGCAGTTGTTGTGCTATCCTCCTGCGGCATGACAAATGCTCTGTATTATTGGGGAGGAACCCAAAGCGGAACGACGGCCTACGAGAATTTAGCTTACCAATCCTACGATAAGCAGACACCTAAGAGTATCTGTAACCTTGTGGCCGTATATGAGAATATGGTTACAAAGCCGGGCGGAACCCGTCAGGTCCCGCCTCCAGGAATCTGTGCCGAATATGGTTATCTCCTCCTTCAGCCTGAGACCGCAGAAACCTTTCTGAATAATGCTACACCTGCCCAAAAGAAGCTGTTTGAGTCTAATGACTATAACGCTTTGTTCCTTGAGAGAGGCAAAGAAATGCTTCAGAAAGAGATTGAGCTTTATCCTGAATCGGCTAAGTTTATCGAACCGTTAATCAAGAAACTTGCAAGGTAATATGAAAAGACTTATTCCCATCATTCTTCTTGCCGTAGTTGTAAGTTCCTGTGGCTTAACGAATCAAGTTACAAGAGAGTCGCAGTATGCCGCTATGTATAATGATATGCCCGTCACAATTCTCGTGATGCCGCCTATCAACAACACGTCAAACGTAGAGGCAAAGGACCTTCTATATACCTCTATCAGCCGCCCGCTTGCTGAGGCCGGATATTATGTAATTTCTCCTCTTCTTGCCATGGATGTTCTCAAGGCAGAAAGTGCGTATGATGCCGAGATGTTTATTGATAAGCCGCTGACGATGTTCAGAGACTATTTCGGTGCCGATGCTGTTGTCTTTTCTCAGATTGATGACTGGACAAAGCGCGGATTCGGTATAGACACCAAGATTCGATACATCATCAAGTCTGCTACATCTGGTGAAATTCTGTTTGACCGCAGTTGCGATCTTTACCTTGATCTCCAGCAGAACTCTGGCGGTAATTCTGCTCTGTCTCAGCTCGTAGACCTCGCCGTTTCTGCGATTACTACAGCGGCAACTGACCACATCGTGGCTGCCAGAAAGGCCAATTACTTTATTTTCCGCGATATTCCCAGAGGCAAGTATAGCCCTCAGTATATGCAGGATAAGGAGGTGATGGCGGAAAAGAAAGATGTCAAGATGAGTGTAAAATAAAATCTAAATCATTATAGTTATGAGAATCTCTTTAAAGTTCGCTATTCTTGCGATCATTTCGTTGTTTTCAATCAATGCTTTTTCACAAAACAAATGGAACGTAACAGCAGGGTATCTTCTTTCTGCTAATAAAGCATCAGCATCAACAGGAGGTACAACTGTCACAACGAATGATGATGGGTTTTACGTGGGTGCAGGTTACGAATCTCCTGTTAATGGAATTGAAAACTTCTATTTAGAAGGACAGCTTCTCTATTCATATCTCGGAGATAAAAATGGTGACGTTACAGAAAATATTCATATGCTCAATGTCCCATTTAGGGCGAAGTATAAAGTGAACATCACGGACCAATTTGGGATTTTTGGATATGGTGGTCCTGTTGCATCTTTTGGACTTGCTGCCAATAATAAGAAAGGTAATGTATCCTATTCTTTATATGGAGACGATGGAATTATTAATAGAGTGGACTTAAAATTAGGAATTGGAGCTGGTATAGAGTTGAGTCAAAAGATTGTATTTCGGGTTGGATACGACTGGGGTCTTTTCAATATGTCTAAAATCAACAACGTTAAAATGAAAATAAATTGGTTTCATGTTGGCGTTGCGTATAATCTTTAGGTAAGTATTAACAAAGAATCTCGAGTTTAGTCCTCGGGATTCTTTGTTTGATTATTCTCACTGTGCCGATACTCAGACTAATGATTGAGTTGACCTTCATGTTTTGCATACTAACTCGGAGGATTCTATTTATTATCAACCACTTCAATCTTGAATCTTCAAGCCTTTCGCAGGGAAACGCATCAAATATCTGCGCTTCATATCAACACCAGGAGATAATCCTGACTTAACGAGGTCATGATATATTTGGCCACTTCTATGGAACGAGAGCATCCTACGTATGGATCGGGGGTGCATGGTAATCTGAATTTTTCACTTTCTTGTACCCAAAAGTCGCAAATATCTGAAAATAAACCGCAAAAGTATTGCAGATGTCAATATTTATAGGTATATTTATACCCGTAAATACAATTGGGCATGGCACTCGGAAGACCGGCGAACAAAGACACTCAGAACAAGGTCATTGTTCACACAAAAACAAACCAATTATAATAGCAATAACAACAAATAATATTGCGAGTATCCCAAGTACACAAAATCCATCGAAATCTCGATGCCAAAACATTTGCCACTTGGTTCTCGTCTCAATTGAAAGACTCGTGCATATCATCCGCAAGGTGTTACGGCTTGGCAAGTATCGTTCGTACTTAAACATATACTCCATATCCATTTTATCCATAATCTGGTATGCAGCCCAAGATTTTTTAGCAATATCCTTAAGTGTTCTAAAATGAATGTAGTTAGGAGCTTCATATTTCAGGCCCAATGAATCTAATCTACTTTGTTCATCATTGACCGCCGGGATGATCTTCTGCAAACACGCTTCCACCACATAGGAAGAGACTTTCTGATAAAACATGTCTGTCTTACCGAGTTTGGCTCTTATACTTCGGAGATGTGGCATCTCTTGCTGCAGGAAACTCATCACATCATCAAAACCTTTCTTCGGATCTAACAGAAATGACGTTATCTCGTGCCTAACCACATAGTACTCACCTCGAACTTGATCCGGAAAGTATTCTTCAAAATCAATCATACCGCTTTTCACTGTACCTTATCTATTATTAAAGATTGGATTACTCTAACATCTGGATAGGTTTTATTTATGTAATCCTTAAGAATAGTCCTAATCTTGGCATCAATAAAAGGTGATAGTATTACTCCTTTAATATATTTAGAGTCATTCATTTTAATGAATTTATTACACTCTATTTTGCTTGGATTAGATAAATCCACCTCTTTGATAAAGTAAATTCTTAACTCATTTTCATCCCTATACGCCAGTTCCTTCTTAAACAGAGCACTCTCAAGGGTACCAAGCGGTCTCTCTTTTTCATACACAACAGAGTTAGCAATAATAGCGCAACTCTCTTCCACTGATATAGAGCGCAAAAAATCACTCACGTTAGAGATAATTGCCACATCATAATTCGAAGCTTTCCACATCAAGACACTCTCAATATCTGTACGAGACCAGCAGGATGTGAACAAGTATCTACAGCACTTGATTTTTTCATCTTCCTCACGCCAATGTGCCTGATCTTCACCGTCTGCACGTTGAAGACGAAAATAGTTGATTCTTTTCGCGAACTCTCCAATCTCATGTCTATCAGTAAAGTTATTCCTCGAAGACACAAAGAACTTATTGTCAGAAAGGCATTTCAAAAAATTCTGGAATGACGTATACCTGATAATTATTTCATCTAATAGAGATTGACTTCCTAACAGGATCTTCTCATTAAATTTATAATACCCTTTAAAGTCCTTAAATGAGATCATAACTACAATTTCATTCATCATATTGCTCCGATATGACCTAATAATAAAAAGAAAGTGTGAAGCCGATTCGCTTACCTAAAGAGAGGTTCTGACAAAACCCGAATAGAAGTAAACAGATACAATCCCCACACCTGTATCGTTGTGTGAGGAACACGCAAACGAATACAGATGAATGGTGCTGTCGTCATCCTTCTATTCACGAAACTGTCAGATTTCTCTTTAAGGATAGTGCGAAAACACTTTCATCAAATATGTCCGTTTCAGGCCAGTGGCCTAAAACGATGCTAATTTAGTAATAAATTCCGAATGTGAGGCACTTTCTTTTGCAAAATAGCACGTTTCGTCCACCGAAACGGCGTTTTTCCGGACAAACTGTTCTATATCAGCGTTTTGTCCGGTAAATAAGGCTTTCTCCGGACATTGTGGCTCAATAGCATAAAGGATAAAAAAAGCTTCCATAGTTTGTTTTACAAAATGCTTTCAGGCGATTGCCCATTCCAATGCTCCAAGAGGCATATCGGGATGAATTGCTATCTACCTGTAGGACTACTTTTTCAGCCTCAAGCGCAACAGGGAACGTTCTGTTGAACTTGAGGCTGAAAGTGTTTTGTAAAAAGTCCCGGATAATTTCCGGACAAAGTACATTTCCGTGCCGGATGAGATTCCCGGAATGACAGGAATCTGACTCTGGCAAGCCGATTCTATATGATGGTGGGACGTTACTAGACTCCGCACCAGAATGTCACCTCAGGAGTTCCGCTCCGGAAATACAGTGGTAAGGTTTGATTTTATTCGTCATTTCAAGAGATTTTCCGTAACTTTGAGATTTGAATATACACACAGGATATGGGAAAAGTCATTGCAATTGCCAATCAGAAAGGCGGTGTAGGTAAGACCACTACCGCCATAAACCTTGCCGCGTCGCTGGCGGTGCTGGAAAAGAAGGTCCTCATCATCGACGCCGACCCACAGGCCAACACGACATCCGGTCTGAATTTCTCTCCGGACAATGACGAGAAGAGGACAATCTACGAGGTCATGATCGGCACGATAGACATTCAGGACGCGCTGATTCAGACGGAGATACCAGACCTCCAGATGATTCCGTCGCACATCAACCTTGTCGGTGCGGAGATCGAGATGATCGACGCGGAGGACAGGGAACTCATCCTGAAGAAGAGGCTCGCCCCTATCCGGGACAACTACGACTACATCATCATCGACTGCTCCCCTTCCCTTGGGCTGATCACGATCAACGCGCTTTCCGCCTCCGATTCCGTGATGATTCCTGTCCAGCCGGAGTTCTTCGCCCTTGAGGGACTCGGCAAGCTGCTCCAGACCATACGCCTGGTGCAGAGCGGGGTGAATCCTTCGCTGACGATCGAAGGCTTCGTCGTGACGATGTTCGACGGCAGGACTAAGGTTCACGCGCAGGTTGTCAACGAGCTGAAGGAGCATTTCCAGGAAATGGTCTTCAACACAGTGATCCAAAGGAGCATACGCCTTAGCGAGGCCCCTTCTCACGGCAAGCCTATCATCCTCTACGATGTTGTCAGCAATGGCACCACCAACTACATGAACCTTGCTAAGGAAGTGCTGGAGAAGAACGAGAGATAGAGAGTTTCACAACAGGCGGCAGACTGGCCGCAAGCGACAAGAACGATGGCAAACAACAAGCAGGAAAGCAGGCTGGGCAAAGGTCTCAGCGCCCTTTTGGGAGACATCCAGACAATCGGGCCGGAAAGGAAGCCGGTCGGGTACATAAACAAGGAGATAGCCGGTTCCAAGCCCGAGCAGGACTATGGTGACGTGCTCAGGATCCCGGCGGATCTGATCGAGCCCAATCCTTACCAGCCCCGTATGGATTTCGACGGCGAGGCTCTTGAGGAGCTGTCCGAGTCAATCAGGACATTCGGACTGATCCAGCCTATCTCCGTGCGCAAGCTCAGGAACGGACGCTACCAGATCATCAGCGGTGAGCGGAGGTTCAGGGCCTGCAGGCTCGCCGGCATGGACATCATCCCGGCCTACATCAGGACCGCGGACGACCAGGGCATGCTGGAGATGGCCATCGTGGAGAACATCCAGAGGCAAGACCTCGATCCTATCGAGGTAGCGATGAGTTACCAGAGGCTCATGGACGAATGCAATCTCACGCAGGAGATGATGGCCCGTAGGGTCGGCAAGAAACGCGCCTCGGTGGCGAACTACCTCAGGCTTCTCAAACTTCCGACCAAGGTTCAGCACGACCTTAAGACAGGGCTTCTGAGCATCGGCCACGCGAAAGTCATTCTCGGAGTGGAGGACACACATATTCAAGAACTTCTCTGCGACCTGGTGATCAAGGACGGGCTTTCCGTCCGCCAGTTGGAGGAGAAGGTACGCAAGATCTCCAAAGGTGACACGGAGAAGGCGGCTCCAAGACAGGCTGATCTTCCTGACGAGTACTACAAGGTTCTTGAGCACATCGGCAAGTTTTTTGATAACAGCATCAGCCTGAAACGCTCGGCTTCCGGAAAGGGGACGATGACCATCAAGTTCAATTCCGATGAGGAAGTGAGCAGATTCCTCAAGGCCCTTGAGGAATCGAACATTTAAATTCACGATGAAGAATCTGACTCTCAGGATCATACTGGCGCTGGTGTGCCTCTCATTCTTCTCTCACAGAGCTGACGCGCAGTTCCGTGAGGAGGCGTTCAGACAGACCTACAACAATCCTGGCGACACCACCTCGGCAAGGGACTCCGTCGACAAGATGTGGTCATTCAAGGAATTCTTCAGGGGGGTAAGCCACAAGGACACGCTGAGGATCGGTTCGATGTTCGCCGGCTCCACCGTGTTCATCGGCGCGGAGCAGATCTACAACAGGCAGTACTGGAAGCTTCCCATAATCTACGGCGGCCTCGGAGCCACCATCGGCATGGGCATCCACTACAACAACAGGTACAAGAATTCACAAAAGGCCTACGACACCGCCTTCGCCGCCGATCCCAACACCACGGTGACCGTCGACAACAACGCGAAAGACATGGCCACCTACATGTTCGCCAGCGCGGGTCTGATCTATTGGGCGACACTGATGGACGGCGTGGTCAACTACAGGCGCGACGTGAAGAACCAACCGGGAAAGGCCACCATCTACTCGATCCTGCTGCCCGGTCTGGGGCAGGCCTACAACGGGGAATATTGGAAAATACCGATCTACTGGGGAATGCTGGCCGGATCCTACCATTACTACGCGCTGAACAGCAAGAACTACAAAAGGTTCAAACGCATACACAACGAAGCGACCAATCCGGAAGGCGGCTATGACGGCAGGATCCCGGCGGAAAGGGCGCTGTACTTCAGGAATCTCTACAGGCGCTACAGGGACTACTCCGTCGTCGCCCTTGTCGGCAGCTACATGCTTCAGATCATCGACGCCAACGTGTTCGCCTACATGCAGGACTTCGAGGTCGGCGACGACCTGACCATGAAGGTGACACCGACCATCATATCCCCGAACAATGAATATCTCTCTCCCTATAATGAATATGCCGTCGCACCTTCAGGCCACAGCGTTCCGCCGAGAGGCGGTTTCGGCATGGGGGCGTTCGGCGACAACGCGATAGGGATCAAGATCGGGTTGAGATTTTAAAGTGATACAGAATGAGTAAAGCCAGTCAAGCAGCATTGTCACTCACGCTTCTTCTGACCTTCCTGTTCCAGGGAAGCGCGGAGGCGCAGATATTCAAGAACAAGCTTAAACGAGAGAATCAGGAACTCCGCGCAAGGGTGGATTCCTTGAAAAAGGCTCTGACTGAGCTTAAGGAAGCGAGTCAGCATAAGGACAGCATCGCCGATGAGATGATCGAGGTCTACGAGGAGAACACTGTCAGGACCGCCGCCGGACTCAGTCCGGAGGACTACACCCAGGAGGTGACGGACAGTCTGCTGAGCATCTGGTACCTGCACAGGCAGGCGAGGCAAAACGAGGAAGGAACGGGCTATGCGATGGATTCCGTCCGATTCACTTCCAACGTACCCGACAATGAGCTGAAGGCCAGACTCGAAAAGATGAACTCATTCATCACTCTCCCCTACAACGAGACAGTACGCAACTACATGGTGCTGTACTCGGAGAAGATGCCCACCAAGATGAGCGCGATTCTCGGGCTCTGCCAGTACTACATGCCGATTTTCGAAGAGACCTTCAGCAAGTACAACCTCCCGGACGAGCTTAAGTACATGGCCATCATAGAGTCCGCCCTGAATCCCGTGGCGGTCTCCAGGGCCGGTGCGAAGGGCATGTGGCAGTTCATGTTCAGGACCGCGAAACTTTACGGCCTTGAGATCGACTCCTACGTGGACGAGAGACTTGACCCTGTCAAATCCGCCGACGCGGCGGCACGTTACCTTACCGACTCCTACAACGTGTTCGGAGACTGGAGTCTTGCCATCTCCTCCTACAACTGCGGTTCCGGCAACATCATCAAGGCCATCCGAAGGAACGGCGGTAAAAGGGACTTCTGGTCTGTCTACGACTACCTTCCGAGGGAGACAAGGGGCTACGTCCCGGCCTTCGTCGGAGCCATGTACGCGATCCGGTACAGCAAGGAGTACGGACTCGTGCCGGCGGACATGAGGATGCCTGCCCAGATCGACACCTTCGAGATCCGCAGGAACCTGCATTTCAAACAGATAAACGAGCTTGTGGGGATTCCGATGGAAGAACTGAGAAACCTCAACCCACAGTACATCAAGGACGTGATCCCCGGAAGCGGCAAAACATACATCCTGCGCATCCCGTACAACTACTCCAACGACTTCCTTGCCAACGAGGATTCCCTCTACACCTACAAGGCCGCCGAGTATCTGAATCCACAGACCCTCCTCTGTGAAAGGCGATCTGACGCCGAATACTCCGGCGGGGTCATAACGTACAAGGTCAAGAAAGGCGACACCCTTGGCAAGATCGCAGCTAGATACCATGTGACGGTGAACCAGCTTAAGAAGTGGAACCATCTGAGAACCACGACACTAAGCATCGGGCAGAAGATCCGCATCTACAAAGGCGGATCAGCCCCGGCCAAGACATCCTCCTCTTCCGGGAAATCCTCCTCTTCCGGAAGCTCGTCACCAACGGACTACACGACCTACACGGTCAAGGCCGGAGACTCCCTGTACTCCATCTCAAGGCAGTTTCCCGGGACCACACCTGAGAAGATAATGAAGCTCAACGGGATAAACGCGAACATCAAGCCCGGGATGAAACTCCGGATCCCAAGATAGCCGTCAGATGGAAAGCGAAGCCTGGATCTTCAGTTCCCAAGAAAGAGGCTTCGGAACTCTCATAAATGAATATCCCACCGCAGAGGCCCGCAGATGTGTCCGCAGGATCTTTGTCTTTCTATTCCCGAACCGGAACTTGCCCCCGGCCACAGCGGAAAGGCTCCAACCTCTTCCATAGTAGGCCTGGTCAAGTTCCGGACTGTCGGTCCGCTACGGGG
>OCLB01000217.1_pt1 | contig 13355 bp, 25 predicted proteins | sample 1495901 | NCBI WGS metagenome assembly OCLB01 (sample SAMN03418273, study PRJEB22391) | human gut metagenome | biome: human-gut; feature: organic feature; material: feces | host: Homo sapiens | place: Tanzania | collected 2013-01
AATAAAAGCAATAAGAGAAGAACAGAAGAAAGCCTTTTTGATTTTTTTACACGTGTTGAAATATCACATTATACAAAAGAAGAAGCAGATAAGTATAATGAAGATTATGTAAAATATAATTATAAAGGAGATAAACGAAAAGTTGGTCAAAAATACTTAAAGGAAACAGATGTTATTATTAATCTGCGAACCGGTAAAGAAGTTAATATTGAAATACCAAAATGGCGTCAAGGATATATCGTTTATGGAAAGTATTATAAACCAATGGATAAGCATGAATTATATTCATTAGAAACAGGTGAAAAAATATTTGAATACGGATATGCATCACCTATTGAAACAAAAGAACATGTAATATTTCCATCGAAAGATAATTTTGAATATTCATCAAAAGGTAAAGCAATCTTGTTAAATAAAGAAACAGGTAATATTTCTTATATTGATTAATTTTATTTTATTATGTTAGTATATCATGGTAGTTCAAAGAAAATCAATTGTATTGATATAGATGAATGTCATTTAGGATGGCATTGTGGAAATCTATGTCAAGCAATTGATATAGCAGATCCAAAGAGAAAGAGTAATAAATTTCTTTGGGAAGACTCATATTTATATGTAAGTGATATAAATCCAAATGGACAAAATACTTTATATTTAAAAGATATATTTAGATATTATGATAATTTTTTACATGATATAATTATTGAAATTAAATCTAAATTAAAAGAACAATTTCCTGATATATTATATGATAATATAGATAATTGTGAGAATAATGAGGAATTACGAGAATTTCTTTTAAAAAACAATATTAAATACATTGAATATGATAATGTTATTGAAACAGAAGGAACATCTTTTGTTATATTAGATGAATCTGAATTAAATAATATTGAAGAATATACATTTTATGAGTTTTTAACTATGCATTATGATAAAATTTAGAAATAATAATAAACATTTCTTTATGACTAGCTATAAATCTGTTATATGTATTGAAGATATTACACATGTTGTAAGAGTAACTAATGAATGGGATGGACATACATATTGGGCAGGTTATTATGCATATATCAGAAATTCCAAAGGTGATAACTATTTTAGAGATCCTACTAGACTTAGACTAGATGAAGATGATTATAAAAAATTAAGAAAATATTTACCAATAATTAATAATATATGATTAAATTTTATGTAGATAAGAAAGGTGTTTCCATTGATGCAAATAGCATTAAGGAATTCCAAGAAAATGTAATGACTACAAAAGAAATTGTAGATCGTATTAAGCAGTTTTATCAGAAATCTGAACATATTTTTTCTTATGAAACTGCAAAGATGTTGACATCATTTTTTAATGATCCAACTAGACGTTTTTTGAGTATAACTGAAGCAACATTCGATACATTGAATTATGGTTATGGTGTTGCAGATAATGAGCTTCATAAGATTATTATGTGGCAAGATGAATCGGGTTTGCATAATTTTGCAATGTATGTTAAGAATACAGGTTCACTAGGTGGAAAGATTGTTAAAATCTGGGTGGAGCCAGATGATATTTTCTGTAAGAATCAGATGGAAGCTGCACTTTATCTTGCAGAACTTAAAAAGAAAGAATCAAAAAATGATAGTAAGTCAGATAATACAGAAGATTGTTATTTTTATAAAGCAAAACTTACTGAATTTGATGATAAACTTGAAGGTATTGAAAAACAGATGACATGTTGTAAAGATGAGATGTCAGAAATCTCTAAGCGATATATAGAACTATGTCGTATTCTTTATAACTTGAAAAAGGAAAAAATAAAGGTGAATAAAGATAAGACTTTATTCATTTGTAAGAATAAGAATATCTAAAATAAAAAATAACAGGGATATGATACAGTATTTGAAATGTGATAATGGGTTTAAAGAAACAGAACAATATGATTCTAGTTGTTGGATTAATGTAGTAAATCCAACAAAGGATGATATAAATGAACTCGTTTCACATTTCAATACACCTGATTATTTTTATGAAGATATTTCTGATATTGATGAAAGACCTAGATTTGATAGAGATGATGGTTGGATATTAACAATTATTCGTGTTCCTAATAGAGTAAGAACAGAAGATAATCAAGATCCTATATATACAACTATACCTGTAGGTATGATGTTAAAAGACAATATACTTATAACTGTATATTATGGACAAAATAATGTTATATCTAATTTTATTAACTGGTCAAATCAGAAAAAAATTAATAGAATAGGTTATGATCTTTACATAAGTATTTTTCTTGAATCGAATTTTTGGTATCTTAAATATTTAAAGCAGATTCATTTACAAATGAAAAAAGCAGAATCATCTCTTAGTGATAAGATGAATAAAAGTGAATTGATGCATATAATGAATATAGAAAAATTCTTAGTTTATTTTACTGCATCACTTAAAGATAATGAATCTGTATTAACAAGAGCAAAAAGATTTATTCCTACTAAATCATATGATGAAGATCTTATGGATGATGTTGAAGTAGAATTAAGTCAGGCATTACATACATCTCAAATATATAGTGATATTCTAGAACGTGAACAATCTTCATATTCATCTATTATTAATAATAGTTTGAACCAGACTATGAAGAAAATGACGATTATAACTATATGTTTAATGGTTGCTGCACTTGTTCCAGGTTTTTATGGAATGAATCTAATAAATGGTATGGAAGATTGGATTTATGGATTTCCCTTCGCATTATGTTTAACTGGTGTATGTGCAGGTATAGCATATTATTTGTGTAAACTTTTTAAATAATAATTAAACAATGTCTATACGATTTAAAGGTACAAATGGTGGAACACCAACAAAGGAGGAGATAAAATTACATATAATTGAAAATCTCATTGAAAAACGTTTTTGTAACTATGATAATTCAGAATTAAGAGATGCTATGGTTAATGGAACTTTTAAGAAAATATACAATGAGATTATAGATAGAGTTTTTAATTAAATTTTAAATATAGAGATGATAAAATTTAAAGAACAAAAACAGACAAATTCTTATGTAAATAATATAACAAATAAAGAAATTAATTTAAAGATTCATGAAATGCTACTAACTTTTTATAAAGGACGTGATATGTATATATCTGATATGTGGGAATCAATGCAAAAAGGAAGTTATAAAAAGATATTTACATACATTAAAGAACATATTCATGATTAATAAATAAAATAAAATTTTAAAAATATGCTAATAGGTTCATGTGTTTTATCAATGATTATTTGTATGATTCTTTGCTATTATATTGCAAAGGCAAATAATCGAGGAACAACTACTGCTGCAGTTTGCGGACTTTTGTTTACATATATTGCAGTAATTGTTTACATTATTATTGGACGTAAAGTTACAGTAAATTATTAATTAATTAATTTTAAATAATTAAAGAAAAATGGAAGAGAATAAGAAAGAGCATCCTATTATTGTAAAGTATAATGTTCTTATTAAGGATGCAATGAAGGCTCGTGAGAAGGAGAAGCTTAATACTTATAAGTTGGTAAAGGCTCGTATGCTTGAATATAAGACTGGTGATAAGGATAAAAATGGTAATTATCCAGTTCTTGATGAAAAATCAGAAATGCAGATTCTTAATAAGATGGTAAAGGAACTTCAAGGAGATATTGAGATTCGCAAGAATACAAATCGAGTTGATGAGATTAATGAGTTTACACATCAAATGAATTACATTAAGGATTTGCTGCCAAAGATGGCTTCAGAAGTTGAGGTAAATGCTGTTATTGATAAGTATATTGCTGATAACGGAAATTATTCTCAAAAAGAAATGGGTAAGGTTATCGGTTTTGTTCGTTCATCATTTAAAGCTGTTGATGGTGGAATGGTAGCAAACCTTGTTAAAGCAAAGATGTCTTAAATAATAAGTATAATTAAATATAAAGTGGATATATTCATGTATGTGAAATATATCCACTTTTTCTGTATATAGACAGTTTATATTATATTTTATATAATTATTATGATTAATACAGATGATGAATGTTTAGAATATTATAATTAGAATTTAAAAGGTAAACGTTTATGTGCATATTCACAAAATATGCAAAAGAATTATCCAGATTTTATAAATTATATATTAAATCGATTTAATGATTTAACAAAAAAGGAAACACTAATTGAATTAATATATAGATTAGAACATAAAATTGAAGAGATACCTAAATGTCCTATATGTGGTAAACCTCTAAAGTTTATTAATAAAGATATACCAAGTTATCAAACATTTTGTTCGAAAAAATGTATGTTAACACCAGAAGGACATGATATTTTGATGAATAAAACAATTAAAACAAATTTAGAAAAATATGGTTGTAAAAATTAGATGCAAAATTCAATAATTAAATAGAAAATACAACAAACATGTTTAAAAAAATATGGTTGTAAATCTTATTTACAATCATAGGAACTAAGAGAAAAGTCTAAGCAAACATGTTTAAAAAAATATGGTTGTGAATATTCAAGTCAAAATATAGAAATAAAGAAAAAAGTAAAGCAAACATGTTTTGAAAAATATGGTTGTGAATATATTTTTCAAAATGAAAATATTAAAAATAAAATAAAGGAAACAAATTTAGAAAAATATGGTTATGAATATGCAACACAAAATGAAGAAGTCCATAAAAAAATGATTAATACAAATTTAGAAAAATATGGATATGAATATGTAACACAAAATTCTATAGTTAAATAGAAAGTAAAGCAAACAAATTTAGAAAAATATGGAGTGGAAATAATTACTCAGAATAAAAAAATTAGAGAAAAAATAAATAAAACAAATTTAGAAAAATATGGATGTATATGTGCATTACATAATCATAAAATACATGATAAAGTAATTAAAACAAATTTAGAAAAGTATGGTTGTGAATATCCTATGTAGAATAAAGAAATAATGCTAAAATCATTTAAAAAAAGATATGATGTAAATAAAAGTTATAAATTTTCAAAAAAAGAAAATGAAATATATGATTATTTAATAATAATAGATAAAGACACAAAACGTCAGTATTATTCAGAATTATACCCATTTCATTGTGATTTTTATTTACCTAAATATGATTTATATATAGAATATTAGGGTATGTGGACACATGGTAAACATCCGTTTAATAAAAATGATATAGAATTACTTGAAACATGGAAAAAGAAAGCAGAAAAAAGTAATTTTTATAAAAAAGCAATATATACATGGACAATATCAGATCCATTAAAACGAAAAACTGCTCAAGAAAATAACTTAAAATATTTAGAAATATTTTCAGGGGATTCATATAAAGATATAATAAATAGTTATTTAAAAATTTAATGATAAAAATAAATATTATAAATTTATTATATGATTATATAAAATGACACGTTCAGAATTTATTGAATGGCTAAAAGATGATGTTACTATGAGTGGCACCATCAACCTGTCATTACCCGATAAAGAATATTCACGTATTATTGATAAAGAATTAAATATGGTATACGAACTTTATGTTGAGGCGGTTAAATATGATAAGTGTGTAATACCAAGAGATGTATTTTATTCACAGGAATTTAGGAAGAATAGGTGTATTAAGTTTCCGGATTGTGTTTTAAGTGTTGTTCAATTTATGGAGCTCAAACGTAAAAATTCCATGTGGGGAATTGCTGACCCAGATTTATCATGGAATCGAATGTTTTAGACAGATATGTGGATGGGCCCATAGATGGCAATGGACACTGTTATGTTTAGAACTATATAGTGGTCTAATTGGGATTAGTTGAAACAGTTTAATTTGGTTGATATAAAGCATAGATGGAATAGACCGACACATTAGTTATTTGTAACTGGACATGATCCATATAATGATGTTTATTGTGAATTAGCAACAAAGGTAGATGATTAGGATTTATTTGAAGATCCTTGGGTTAGACAATGGATTGCAGCTAAGTGTAAGTTATAGGTAGTAAAGAAATTAGGTACATTTACAGTAACAGCGATTGGTGGTGTAACAGTAAATACTGGTACATATTCTGAAGAAGCTAATAATGATATAAATGATTGTAAGGAATATTGGGCTAACTTACGGCAAGCGGACTTTTTCGAAACAGGATATTAATAAATATAGTAAATGATTGTACTTATTTATTATGACAGATAATGAATTTATTAAAATTTATAATGAAAATAAACATATATATAATAAAATACCATGTTTATGTAATCATATACCGGATGTTAATTTATTTCTAATATCTAGATTTAATGATTCTCATACAAAAGTTGAATCTGCGTATAGAATTTTACATAATATTAAACAAAAACCAATATGTCCAGTTTGTGGAAAAATATTACCATTTGTATCTATGCAAATAGGTTATAGGACTTTTTGCTGTAACGAATGTAAAAATACGGAAAAAGGAAAATAGTATTGTAAAGATAAATTAAAAAATTCAATGCTTAAAAAATATGGAGTAGAAAATCCTATGCAACTTGATATATTTAAAGAAAAATCAAAGCAAACATGTTTAAAGAATTATGGATGTGAATATCCATCATAGGATAAAGATATTAGAGAAAAACAAAAGGCAACAATGTAGAAAAAATATGGAGTTTCTTCTGCATTATAGTCAAAAAATTTAAAGGATAAATTTATTAATACAATGCAAGAAAAATATGGAGTTTCTTCTGCATTATAGTCAAAAAAATTTAGAGATAAATTTACTGAAACAATGCAAGAACGATATGGTGTTAATTATACAGGAGAATCTGATATATTAAAACATAAAATGGTGGAAACTTCTTTAAAAAAGTATGGTGTTATTAATCCAGCAATGTCTGATGATATTAAATAGAAAATAGTGAATACAAATTTAAAACAATATGGAGTTGAATATATTGCATAGTCTCCTATTATTAAGTAGAGAATGCAAGAAAATAATATGAGAAAATATGGTGTAAAATTTACAACATAGTTAGAAAGTACAAAGTAGAAAGTCAAAGAAACAAATATATAGAGATATGGAGAAAATTATGTAATGAAGTTTTTTAATAAAGGACAGTAGACAAAAAGATAGAATGGTACATTTGCAACATCATCTGTAGAAACGACTTTATATAAAAAATTATGTAAATATTTTGATTCGGAGAATATAATTAAACAATATAAATCTGAATTATATCCATTTAATTGTGACTTTTATATTAAATCAGAAAATCTGTATATAGAGATTCAAGGTAGTTGGACACATGGATCACATCCATATAATGAAAAAAATGAAGATGATATAATATTAAAAAATAAATGGGAAAATAAATGGAAAAATAAGGGATCAGATTATTATAAATGTGCATTAGATGTATGGATTTATCGAGATACAAAAAAACGTAATATAGCAAAAACAAATAATATTAATTTTATTGAAATATTTTCTATAAATTCTGAATATTGTTTAAATTGTATATTATCATATATAAATGAAGGATTGCATGGATATATGATTTATTAATTTTTGAAACTGGATATTAATTTATTGATTAAGAAATAGTTAATAATATATGTGATATAGGATATTATATTTTAGGTGATTAAAATATAGTATCCTATATTTTTATAAAATAAATAATGTAAATTTAATAATAGATTTAAATAACAATGGCAAAAAAATTAAAGTTAGCAGAAGGAATATCAAAACCATTAGTAATTAATTCAGATTATAGTCGTAAAACTGATGTTACATTAACAAAGGATGGTACTACAGATGGAAAATAGTTATTTTTTGGCATTAAAAAGAATAACAGTATAGATAATGATTTAGATGATACTTATAATAAGTATATTTAGTCTGATCCATATATTAACGACTGTGTTGTTCAGTTATATAATTCTCCATATAGTAATGGTAAATCAATAGTATATAATTTATCGGAAAATACAACAGGCAGTACACGATTAATAACCTTTAAATATAATGGTACTGTTTTATTTAAAATAAATTAGACAGCTAGTATAACAGATGATAATATTTATGTGTATTTTAGAAAATGGAAAGTAATATTTTTAGATCATAAATATGTTGTATGTACACGAAATGATATAAACAGTTTAACTGATTATAATTTTACAACAATAAATTTAATAAAAAATACATGTATTAATACTAATACATTAACAGATGTTGTTTTATATCATGTCACTAATAATAAAGATATTAGTAATATTTTTTTAAATAAAACAATAAAAACACTTATATCTAATAATACATTAACATATGATAGCGGAAAAAAATTTAGTAATGATGAAAGTGAATTAATAAAAGCACCCACAAAAATGATTAAAAATGTTCAATTACAATTAGAAGATGTTACCGATAATAGTAAAATGTATGTATATTCTGGATCAGAAGATGCAACAAAAGGAGGTTAGATTGATTTCTCATTTTTATATAATGAATTATATAACACTATAGATTGGTCTAATGTTGTTGGAAGTGCTGGAGATATAACAGCAGTTGGTAAATATTTATATAATTAGAATGGTACAACAGTCACACCAACAATAAAATCAGAAGATATATATATAGTAGGTTTTAGTATTACTGGAACTCACTCGTTATATTTGTTTGATAGTACATGTACCTCTAATTTTACAGATAGTTCATTTGTGTATTCGGTAGAAATGTCAGTTCACTAGCCTATTGTGGGTGATACAACTACAAATTTTAAATATATTTATTATTGGTCAAATAATACTATTCCTGGATTGGCTGGAACTAAAGTTAGTGATTGTTTAGATAATTTAAATAAATTAGAAGGAACTGGTAATTTGAGTATTTATAATGATGTTAGCTTTACACATTTTTCTGGGAAAGTAAATTAGAAAGGAACCTCATAGAGAAAAACTGTATCGTTAAATGATAATATTAATGTATTTACACATGAAAATGGAGAATATAAACATAAATGTACTATAAATTTTGGTAATATGAATAATATGTACAATTTAGGAAAATGGAGATATACATATACAGTATAATATTATATTCGTTATTCAAATAATTATGTTGAATAACGAATTTTTTATTTACGTACATTAACATATAGACTTTCATATAGACGTATAGATACTGAAATTATGTTAATATTTTTATGTCTAATTATAAACAAGTAACCGGAATTGGTATAGAAACAATTTCATCAGATGCACATACAAATGAAACATTAAAAGCGCATTATCAAAGTAATGATTTAGTTACTATATATTTTGGATTAAAAGATGATAATGGTAATTATGAAGGTAAGTTAACAGAATCTTCTTATAAATTAACATCTACAATATCTGGATGTTCTGCAACTATTTCTACTATTGATTCAACAAAAACTGCGGGAATTATTACATATACGATTTCTAAAAATACAACAGGTAGTACAAGATTAATAACATTTAAATATAATGGTACTGTTTTATTTAAAATAAATTAGGTTGATACTAATACATTAATATATAATTCTGAATATGTATATGTATGTAACGTTTCTAATATATCAAATAGTCCTGATAAAATATGGTTATTTGCTATACTTGCTGATGGAGTACCTAATAAGTCAGATTTATTAAATAGGTATAACACAATGGTGCAATTTGATAGTTCATATACAGGAACTGGTAGAAATGGTAGAACATTGTATTTTTCAGAGAAAACGTTACCTGCAGGTAAAACAATAAAAGAATTAAAAAATAGTGGTGTATTATCAATTGTTCGAGAAAACACAAATATCAATTTGTATGATACTGATATTCCTTATCATTTAGTACTAGTAAATAATAACGCATATTCTGCACCATATAATATTTAGTCTAACATTGAAGCCGCATTTAAAACTCCATATGAGATGTATGTTATAAATTCGAATGACACTGTTAGTTCATATTAGAAGACAATATTTAATATATTTGATTATTATTATTATGGTATATATAAATTTAATTCATAATAATTATTCGTTATTCAATGTTCCTTTGAATAACGAATTTTTATTTATGTAATTTAAATTACTGGATTTCATATTTAGACGTAGATATAAAAATATATTTTAATTTTTATGTCAACATATAAAGAAACAGCAGAACGAGAATTTCATATAATTAATTTTATAGATAAATCATTAGTTACATTTACACCAAGTTCATCTACAACTAAACTATTAGTAAAAGGTGCAAGTGTAAAAGATTCACAAAAAAGATAGGTTTATATCGGTTTATCAGATGGAACAAACTATAAGATTTTAATAAATGATGATTATAAAATTTATTATAGAAGTTCAGATTCTATATATATTTCTAAGTATACTGGTACACCAGGTTGGCCTATATACATAAATTTGTATAAAGAAGATATAGGTATAATTGCTAACATAAGATATTTATATAATGGCGTATCTGATAATTTTTTTACTATCAATTACATACCATATGAAGTATTATTTATGGGTATTTATTATTCAGAAGATATAAGAAATGTGTATTTATTTAGTGAAAAATTACCATCATCATATAGTGTAAGTCCATCTAAACATATAGCATTATATTCAAGTGCATCTGGTGATTTATCATTATATGGTCCATATATATATTATGATCCCATGAAAATATTAGGTGGTGATGAAAAAAGTATTGATGATTATGTTAATGAAGGTACAATAACATATAAATCTGGAAATGATTTGAATGCAAATATAAAAAGTATGTATACAATAGAAGTGACATTTGTAAATATACCGAATACAAATAAAGATACAAAAGAAATAAGTGAAAAAACAGATATATATTGTTATGAATATATCAATAATAAATGGCAAGCATATGGTTCTCGTTCTTTTATATCACCAACACCATTAGTTTATAAAAGTGTTGCACATTATTAGTAAAATATTAATATAAAAAATATTCATGAATAAATAATAAAAAGTTATTTTTGATATATTTTTTATGAAACATAATATTCCATTAAATATACTAGATGAATATGCAAAAACAATTTCATCAAAATAGGTAAAAATGCTTTATGAATCAAAATGTAATAAAAAATTTAAGAAAGCATTATATGAAAATATGAAATATCAAAATGATAAGAGTTTTTCAATATACTTAAATGATTTTACATTAGATGAAGCTCATTCATCTGTTGATAAAGCATTAGTACGTTATGTAAGGAAACATAAACTTCAATATAATACAGTTTCTGACGGTGTTTATTTCTATACACCAATTGAAGAAAATTATATTTCCTTATTAGAAAATCTTGTTCAAGACGGATTTGATATAGATTTATTAAAAGAAAATGTAGATTCGCAAAAAGCTACAGTTTATTTAGAAAAATTAAAATTAAATAAGAAATGATAAAGATTAGAAGACGTAAACCTATTTTTGAGGATGATTAGACTACATAGCAGCAACCAGCAACAACAGGTACAACAGCACAACCTACTGCAACACCTGCTCCTGCAAATAATACAACAACTCCAGCTGCACCAACTCAGCCTCAGCAACCTGCATAGCAACCTGTTCAACCTGATAATACTAACACACCTCAGCAACCAGCAGATCAAAGCAATCAACAGCAACAGCAATAGCAACAACCTAACCCTAATGCTTAGAAAGTTGCAGATGTGTTGAAAAAAATGGAAAATACATGGTGGATGATTTCTGTTAATCTTCCTGATGAAATTCAAAAAGATATTCCAGATTTTAAACAGGGAAATCAATAGGCAGATAATGCTATTAAAGCATGGGGAACATTTAAACAAAATCCAACAGAAGATACATTCAAACAATTCTTAGAAGGATTTAAAGCATTTGGTGGTGTAAATAATGATTAGACAAATAATCAATAGAATAGTCAACAACCAGCTGCACCTGCTCAACCTCAACAACCTGCATAGCAACCGGCTCAACAGTCTCAAACAAATGTTAACGCAGGTTTAAAAGCAGCATATTCATTCAGAAAGAATCTAATGGAAAATCTTGAAATTGCAAATAAGAAGAAATATTATAATTCTGTTTGTGAAGATTATTTCGATAAAACTGAATTTACATTATAATAAAAATAAATGAATCTAAAATATGGTTAAAAAATATAAATATGTTTATAATAAAAAAACTGGACATTTTATAAAGAAACTAAATGAAGATGATTCAAATGTAAGTACAGATACACAACAATAGCAAAATAATACTTCTAATACTACTTCATCAACAACTGATAATAAAGATACATCAACAAATAATACATCTTTTAAATCAGTTGAATCTGATGAAACAATTCAAGGTCTCAATGCTAAAATGCAGGAGAACGAAAATAAATTTCAATAGGATTTAAATACATAGCAAAAACTTTTAGATGCAGCCAAAGTTACTGCATCTAAAAAAACACCAACAGGACCATATGATCCTGTTGCAACAGATGCAGACGTATTAAATATCATGAAAAAAATAAATGATATTACTAAACAACATGCTATTGATATTGCAAATTTTCAAGATTAGAAATTAGCATAGCTATAGAAACTATCGCAAACAAATGAATCATATTATAAGATACCAGAAAAATATAAGTGGTTAAATGAATCTAATATTCATACTGCAAAAATATATATGGGTGATCTGATAGCCCCTGATGATGATCACATATTAAAAGGTATGGCTGATTTCAAACGTGCTTTTAAAGATACTGACTTATTATATGGAAAAGACAGAAATGGATATTTCCTTATTGCTATAGATAAAGATGATATGACAAAAGCATTTGACACATTAGAAGAAATAGGGTACCTTCGTGATGAAATAATTGATACAATGTTACCATAGGTATTAGATAGGACAAAAATGATTTTATAATTTAATTATGCATTATATACAAGAAACAGATAATTTTAATATAAATCTTCCTTTGTATGGTTCATATTTATTATATAATCCAAATACAAAAGAAACTGTAGTTAAAAAATCACCAAATCCTAAATATATTTCTGTTGATACATTTATTGATGTTGCTAATGAACTTAAACAACTTGCAACAGATTTAAAAATTACACCTGTTGAATTACCATTATTTCAATATATTAGATATGGACGTTATCATGATGCGACATGGACAATTATTGCAGGTACAATAGATAATAATTTTAAACAAAAAACAGATGTATCATATTCAATGTTACCTAATATTCAGCAAATGATTTTACCATCAAAAGAAACATTAGATTTCCCTCATTTTTGCGGAACTATAAATGGTTTAATAAAAGGACATGGTGATCTTTGTGGATGGGCT
>OCLB01000218.1_pt1 | contig 13345 bp, 22 predicted proteins | sample 1495901 | NCBI WGS metagenome assembly OCLB01 (sample SAMN03418273, study PRJEB22391) | human gut metagenome | biome: human-gut; feature: organic feature; material: feces | host: Homo sapiens | place: Tanzania | collected 2013-01
AAAATTCAATGTTAAAAATAAAAGACTTTAAAATAATTCATAATCAACGAGGAATAACCAATAATATACCGGAAAATAAATCAGGTAGAAAAGAGATAGGTATTTTACAATTAACAGTATAGTTTAATGTACATGGTATTTAGAATGATATAGAAACAACAGGAATGAGTTCAATATATCAATTATAATAAAAAAGACTGAAGGATGTTGAGATTATCCTTCAGTCTTTTTGCTTTCTTCAAATTTCTTTCTATATATTTCTTTTTTCCAGTCTTGTACTTTTAATGTAGTATCTTTTGTTGAAGTTTCACGTAAATCCATATTACTTTCATTATGAGATTGTTCTACTTCTTCATATGTAACTTGCTATGGTTCTTGATTTGTTATAGTTGGCTTTAATTTACGATTAACACCATTATCTTCAGCAATAAGATCTTCATCTTCTTTATGTTGAAGATCAAGATATGTATCAATATAGTATTTTCTAAATTGATTTTGCATTTCATTAATCTACTTATTAAAATCTTTAGCAATAGACATTAATTTTGTATATGAATCAAATAATTTTGCTGATGTATCTCCTTTTGAAATTGTATCCATAATTACTTTAATCATAACATTATTCATACTCTATTGATAATAAAGCTAACCAAGCTGATCAGCATCCTATAATATTTTATCTTTAATAATAGGATTTTCCTAATATGCTTCAGGTACAATTGTATTAACAATCTATTTAACTGATTTTAAAGCTTTCGCGGTATCTGTAGACATTACTTCTTCATGCTCAACAACAAATATCGGATCCGGTTCTTGAAGCTCATCAGGTATATCTGTATCTATATCATTAGCATCATAATTTCCTGGTTGTGATGAAGCAGCTGCAGCTAAACTACCTAACTAACTCGCTATATCTTTTGCTTTCATTTTTCTTTAATTAAATTATTTTTAAACTAATGTAGATATAAACTTTTGCATATTCTTATATGTATGTAAATATTTTGGAGCAATTTTTTTATATACATAATGCATGTAGTAATCATTAATAAATGCACTTAATTTTGTTCCAAATGTTTTATAATCAACAGTATCTGTAAAATAGTTTATATAATTCTTATCAAATAGATCATTCATCTGTTTAATAGTTTTATCAGATGGATTACATTCATTTAATGTATTTGTTATATAATAAAATAATTTTATAGGATCTTGTCCACATAATCCATTTATTGCTTGCGAATAATTACCAAATGTTTTATATACAATAGCATAACTGTAAATAAAACATGCATAATCATTATTATTTAATGCAGGAGTTTCTATATATTTCAATATATCCTCTTTAGTTACATTTGGATTCTTCTTTGTATATGTCATCATATTTTGAACAAATGAATGATACCATGCATTTAATTCAGTTGGTTGTGAAACATAAAGAAAATTCTTTAATGATTTATATGTCGTATCCTTTTTTAATAATGCTTCTTGTGTTTTTTCTTTAAATACCTTACTATTAATATTGAATTCATCTGCTATTAATGTAATATGAAGTAATTCTTTTAATGGACCTCCAAATACACCCATTATATTATCATAATAATGTCTAAGTTCATGATATACATATTCTTTAAGTTCATCCGTTAATTCTTCTTTATTACCTGTATAACCTTTAAAAGTATTATAGTTAATATAAATATAACCACAATTATTTTTCTTTTTATCTACGGTAGAATCAACGGGTGAATAAAATGCTGCTTCATCATCATCAATAAATCCTTGAAATTTATAAGATGTATTAACTTTATCTGTATCTATATTAACTAATATAACTTTAATAAAACCTAATTTAGGATTATCTAAATCAAATGTAAATGTATGATAAAGAAAGCCTTCAATATCTTTCACATTAGGTTTACCTTTTACTTCATAATTAGTATCCCAATGAATATCAGGAGATGTCATAAATTCAACCATTGAATTTACAACAGCATCTAAATTAAATTGTTTCTAATCGATATATCCTATTTTTTCTGTAATTGATTTCATAATAATTAACTTTATTTATAATGTATTTATTTCTATTAAAAAGAAAAGAGATAACAGAATAATGTATAAACTGTTATCTCTTTTATATCGTATTATCACTTCAATAATTTTAAATGTCTTACATAATTTTGAGGAATCTTATAACATGCAATTGCTGTTATTTGATTATTCAAATCAGGTTCTTTGAATACACTCACTTCTTCATCTTTACTAATGTATAATCTTCTTTTCATTTGATTAATGAATTTATCAAGATCACATGATAAGTAAACTACTGTATCATTTTTCCATTCACTATTTGGATGTTCAATCAGAAACTGTGCTATTGCATGTCCACCTTGAACTGCTCCATAAATAGGAACTAATTTATTATTTACTAAAACATAAAGTTTTTTATTTGTTTCTAATTCATGTGGAACAAATTGTTTTCTTTTATTAATGATTTTTTTAATTATTAATTTTACTTTCCTCATAATTAGAATCTTTATATTTTTTTATTAATTGCTGTATTCTCTTATAAAGATAATAATATTCATTAGTAAATGTTTGATATGAAAACATATAATGTTTTTTATATGTTTCATTACAGTATACTAAATATTTTTTTTGCTCATCTAAATTAAGATTATGTTTAACAATATAATATGCAACATTTATTGCATGTATATCTTCTAATGTTTCTTCTAATTTAGATTTTGCATTACTTGTTTCTTCAAGATTATAATTTTCATCTTTTGATGATCTATTAGCAATTAATTTTAATTCTTTTCTTTTTGTTATTTCAGATTTAAGATATTTCTTAAATTCAATTAAATTTTCATTAAGTGTTTTCATTTTTTCTTTAATTTGTTTTATTTTTATAATAGTGTAATAATTATTTTAGATCAAAAATAAACAAATTAAAGGTGAACCTCTACTTAATGTAACTTACCAGTGTTGAAGTTTCATAATTTTCTTTTTATCATTTTTTAAAAATTAGTAGAATGATAGAATTTGATTCGCACAAATTTTCCTGTCTTTGAGATCTCTACACAGATTTTATCGATTATTAAACTACTATCTCTACTTCTGTTTGCAAACCATTGTGCTCTATACAGGGTTCGAACCCGTGATCTGGAAGTTTAAAGTTTCCTGCTGTACCGCTTAGCTAATAGAGCAATTAAAAAATAATCATTACTTCTAATAAAATAATGTAATGATTATTTTATTTTTAAAAATTAAACACTGTTTATTATTACTTTGTCTTTGAAGCCTCAATAGACTCCTTGCGGAATGTCTTAAGCAACTTCTCAATTGCAAGAGAAGCCTTACGTGCACGCTGACCAGCTGCCTTGTTACCCTTCTCTGTCTGTGCAGTTGCATCTGCCTGGAAAGCTGCAAATGCCTCATTAATACTTGTCAAAATCTCATTCATAATTGTTTTCTTAAAATTAATTTTTATTTATGATTTTATTATTCTCCCATGTTTTGCTCCAATTTGCATCTGTTTTTAAATGTTGAAAACGAACATATTTACCTACATTCTTATCAAAATCATTATAATTAAAACTATCTGCATTTCGTACTACAAAACCTTCAACTTCTTGTGATTTATGCAAATCACAATAATCAGAGAATGCTTTAATAATATTCTTAATATTATACACGCCTCTGTATATTTCGTCTACTATTTTGATATTATTTTTTTCACAAAATGAAACTGTTTCATCCCATGATAAACAATTATTCTTATCATCATATATAGAAAAACATTGAAACAATTCATTCACATTTTTAAATGTATATGATATAGAATGTTTTGCCTGCATGTTTTCACCACATACTCGATAACCATCAGGAATCAAATAACACCAATTTTGAATTATATATTTAACTTTTGATTGCCATGGATATGAACTTCCATCTATAGACCTTGCATGAATATATCCGTCATTATATACAGTGCAATTTTCACCATCCATTTTAACTGTAACTACAACTTCTTTAAACTTATTGAAATGCTCATCAGATTTAAGTTTCTTATCATCATCTGTAGCATTAGGTGAACATGGAAGATGAAATGTACGCGGATATTTTATATAAGTATTATTCATAATTAATTAAATATAACATCACACATATCAACATTTACAATTGAATCATCATCTTCAAAAATAAATGCATCTCTGTGCATAGGATCATTTTCATTTTTAATTGTACCTATTGCTTTATTTACTTTCTTACAAGATTTAAATGGTTTTCCTGATTTCTTTTTTACTTTAAAAGGGAACTCTAAAAGTACACTACTGTTTGTTGCCATATTTTATAAAAATTAAAAATGTATCTTCATATTAATCATTATACAAAGATACATAAAAATATTTTTATATGAAAATTATTGATGTAAAATAATTTGCAATTTAAATACAAGACCCAATAATGTTACAAACTTATCAATAGATGTTGCAAGCATAGAATTATATTCTGCTGTTGCAATAAGAATAAGTGGAAGTTTATTTCCAAATTGTGGACATGTTGTTAAAATAAAATCAGGAAAATCTTTACCAATTGCAAGAACCGCATCATCTGCACGTGTAGACCAATCAGCGATAAGTTTCTTATAATTGTTTACAGGATCCGGTTTATCTATAATAAGTTTAAAAAGATCTGAACAATCATATGTATTTGATAACATATCTGCTGATAATTCTTTTGCACCTCTTGTGTAAAGATTCTGAATCTTATTTAAAAGTGAACGCATATCAGGAAATGAACTTCTAACAAATGATGTTACTGTTTCATCTGTATATTGAATATTAAACTTTGTTAATATATACTTAATACGCTCAAGATAACCTTTAAACAAATAATCTTCTTCTTCTTTTGTAAGTGGATCAATTATGATAACATTAAATCTTGATTGTATAGGTTCAGGTACTTTATCAATATAATTACAGTTTGCAATAAATCTTACAGTCTTATGATATTTCTCTATTGTTGCACGAAGAGCTTTCCACGCTTCAAGTGAAAGTCCGTCACACTCTTCAAGAACAACAACCTTAAGTTTTTCCTCTCCATCAAAAAGAGATGATTGAGATGCAAATGCAATAACCTTGTCTCTAATAGTATCAATACCATTTTCAAGAGATGCATTAATCTCTAAAACTTCATAACCCTTTGATAATATGCGAGTTAATGAACTTTTTCCACTACCCTGGACACCGCTAAATAAAATATTAGTTGTTAACCCATGTTGGAGAACTTCTCTAATTCGTGGTACAATAATTGCCTGATCTAATGTTTGAGGTCGTAACATTTCTGTAAATAACTTCTGTGTTACATGAGTCTGTGTTGTATTATTATTTTCCATATATTATAGTAATTTAAATATACCTTTATTATTTAAATCTTATACTATAAAAATATAAAAATGTCTTTAATAATTTACTCACCTTTTGCTACCATTGATGTCGCATCAAAAGTAGCATTTGAAAACGAAACTGTACCAACAGATATAAAAGTAGGATTACCTGATTTAGTTGGTGTATAAACGGAAAAAACAGTACCTTCTGGTATTTCATTATACTCTGTTGCAATATCATTTGTTCCTATTACTAGTTTTGGTATAGTTGCAATCCATTTTTTTGGATACTAGTTTATTAAATTTACTCCTCTAATATAAGTAATATTCGCATTTTTTACTGTCGAAGCTCTAAATGATGCTCTATTTATATCGGTATTATTAGTATTTTTGTAATTAATACAAAAAATACAACCATTTTCTATTAATCCACCAAATCCAATCGTATTTTCAGAAATAAGTCGTTCATTATAACTTATATCTTGATCAACTAATGCAAATACAGTGTTATAAACATCATCGGTTCTAATTACAGGGTTACTAAATATGTATTCATTTAATACTTTAATATACTATTTGACAGTAATTAAAGTTGTACCATTATAGCTAAACTATATAGTTCTTGATGTTGTTGTTGAAGGAATATTTAACCATATTTCTCTAGCTGTTGTTGCATCTCCAGTTGTTGGTGTATAAGTAGAATCTTTAACCTATGCAGTACAACCGGAAACATTAGATGTTAAATAAAATGCTGACGTACCTTTAGTGCTTAAGTTTCCTCCCCAATTACCTGCCCCATCTTTTAATCCAAAATATACCGGTTTAGATTCAGTTCCAGTAAACCAATTATATACTAATCTTCCAGATATAGATTCACCATTATTTGTTATTGTATTTTCAGAGATTTCTTTAAATGTACTCATAAATTAGATAAAGAATTTATATATGTATGGATTAATATGAAATACAGCATATTACTTTACACAGTTATTTTAAATACAAAATCCGGTTTATTAAATTGTATATTATTTTCAACCCAACATGTTTTAGAATTTGTAACAGAACAAATCGCAATATTATCTGATATTGTAGCCTTCTTCGATGTTACGTTCATTGTGCGGTTATTTAATACATTTATTATTACATTTGTATAATCATAATAATTAATATCTGTATTATTAAAATACATAGTACTTCCAGAAACATAAGTCATATTATACTTATTTCTAAATAATGAATTGGCTATAATATGTCCTAATGAAAACGAAGAATATTCATTAGTAACCCAATATGCAAAATATTCATCGTTAACATTATAACCCATTAATGGAACTTTACTGCAAGTAAAATTATATGATGATAGACTTGATTGTAAAAATAAAGCGTTATTTCTTATATTAACTTTTATTGCATTTATTGTATATGTTGTTTTTGTTGTAGTTCCATTTGAATATGCAGATTGTATAATAGAAAATATTGTTATATTATCATATTTAAATTTTATTGTTCTATCTGTACCTGTATCATTCTATGATAAACTATATGAGACAGGAGATGCTGTATCATCTCCTACTCCATAAATACTCCATGAACAACCTGTTGTATCCGTACTAAATTTTGTAACATCATATCCTTCAGAAAAATAGCCATCAAAATTATTTGGATATGATGATCCATTAAACATATTAAATCCTAAAAATAACTAAGTACCTAAATTCCCTGATACTAATTCATCATTATTAAAACGAAGAACTCGTGAAACAGCAGCACCATCTCCTAGTGAATCTTTAAATACAGTATTTCCTCCATACCACTTATATGTTGCCATTTATTTAAAAAATATTTTAGTATGTATGGATCATTTTGAAATCTCATGTTTTAATATACATACCTATATAAAATAAGAGAATTATATAATATTCCTACTATATAATTCTCTCTTAAATTAAAATATATATTTATGAAATTATGGAATTTTGTAAAAATTACTTCTCACCAAGAGCTTTCTTTACCTCTGGATCTTCATCTGCTGCTGAAGCGGTAATAGCTTCATGGAATTCAATAAATTCCTCAATATCAGAAATCTTCAAATTCATCTTCAAACCAGCATATGCAAGATTTACACGTTCCTTCAAAATAGTCAACTTCTTATCAATATTAGAAAGTTGCTTTACTTCAAGATTAATCTTCTCAAGAATACCACTATAAGTTACAGGAATATCTTCCTCAAATGCCTTTCCTGTTTCCTCATTATAATTCTCAAACTTTGCCATCTTTCTTGCGGTTTCAATTCCTGTACCCTTAGGATCACCCATACTCTGATATAAGAAAATCAATGTAGAATAATCGATTTCAAAATCCTTATTCTTATCAGCTTCAAGTTCAGCAATAATCTTATTAATTACCTTATCAAACTAAATCAAACCACGCCATGAACCTTTTTCCCATGTATTAAACTCTGCATTCCAATTCTTAAGGAATGTTGCAGTTGTCAATGCAAGTCCGTCATCATGTGTTGCAATCAAATACTTCTTATTCTTATTCTCTTCAAGACATGTTTCAAAATCCTTCTTCGCATCAGCAATATCATCATCTGTTGCATTTACTGGATCAATTTCTGCCCATTTAGAAAATTTCTTATTAAATTCTGCACGAACAGTTGCACGCGCATATTCTTTCTGCTCTTCTGACATCTCAGGAATACCAGCCTTTGTAAGTTCATCTTCCTGCTTTACTGGAAGTTTCTTTGTATCTTTAACTTCATCAAGATTTGCTCCCTATTCAACTGTAATCTTTTTCTTTGCCATTTTTGATCAATTTACGTAAATTTTATTATTATTAAATATTATATGATATAATATTAAAATAGTCTAAAAATAAAAGGTAAAGAAATAAAAATTATCTCTTTACCTTTATAAACTTACCTATTTTATTTTTACTACAGTCTGAACAACTTATAATCATATCCTGATTCTTATCAAACTGCTTATCGAAATTTTTTATATATTTTGCAAAACTATACATAGTTCCATAATATTCTATATTCTATGAACCATGTCCCTATGTCCACATTCCTTTTAAAAAATAAATGTTTCTGTATTTCTTCATATTTTTAGAGTAACAAAATTGCCAATAATGTTGCACCACTTCCGACTAATGTAGTTACAATACTATTAACAATATAAATTTTCTTTTTTGATTTCAATACAGGTTGATAATTCCATACTGCCAAATATCTACAACTAAAAGGTTTCCCACTTGATGGATCTTCAACATGGTAAAATTCTGGTATTGTAACATTTTCACCAAGTTTTAAATCCTCACGAAGATATTTAGAGACAAAATATGACATTTCATTTAATTTATCCATAATTTGCCATTGTTGTCCTTTTAACTGATATTCTTCTGGTATATCAATTACTTGTACAACCTCATAAAAATTATTTGTTGCTCGTAAATTACTTTGATTAAAAAAACTATTTCTATCATTTGATTCACTTTGAATTATTTTATGAAATGCTTTTTTAATCAATTTATCAGTAGAAGATTGATGGTAATCATCTAAGAATGAATTCCACCAATCTTTTATATTTTCAAATAGTTTCATAATGTCTATTTTACATCATTTTTGCAGCTTCATCACCAGAAGCTTCAAGGTACATCTCATAAAGACCCTTATGTTTTGTCTTCATAATAGTCTCAAGAGTTTCCTTACCCTTATACAAATAATTCTTAACAGTTGATTCATTCATATTAAGCTGATCTGCAATTTCTCTGATCTTCATATCATCAACCAACTTCATTCTAAGAACCTTTGCATAATTTCCACCAAGTTTTTCAATTTCATTGATAGATGTATCATACATCTTTACAACAAGATCATCAGCTGAATTCGCAACCAAATCACCTTTCTCTACTGTATACTGTGTTGAATTTGTAGACATCGCTGAACTTGAATTCAACATAGCAGAATCAAACATATCAGAAATATCATTACCAACGATATTTTCTTTATTACGCTTGTTAATCTCACCAAGACATAAGTTACGACAAATAGTATAAAGCCATGTGCTGAACTTAGCCTTCTCAATATCATACTTATCACGAAATTCCCATGCACGTGTAAATGTCTGAATAGCCATATCATCTGCCATATCCCAATCATGCATAAACTTAAATGCATGACCCTTTACACCAAAATAGAAACGCTCCCAAAGTTTATTGAAATTATCATGGGTAGGATTGTCAACAAACTTCTTTACAAGAATAATATCATCCTCAAGTTTCTTCTTACTCTTAGAAGACATTTTCTTCAACTTTTCAATTTGCTTCTTGTCCTTCTTGTCCAATGCAATAATAGAACTATTAATTGCATCATCATCAAGGTTGAACATTTCATCAATTTCATCTTCTGTAATTCCTGCTGTCTTAAGAACATCAAGATTTACATCAACATCCATAGAATTATTGATAGTATAATTCTTTCCAGTATTTGTAACTGAATCAATAGCGTAATTGTCGTTGTTCATATATTCGTCATTAAACTGATTTTGCATTGCGATTACCATATTCTAAATTATTTTTTATATTATTAATTAATGAATTTGTCTACTTTTTACCAAATATGTAATTCTCTATAAAAGGATTTACTGTATTCAATTGATAGTCTAATGAACACCATAGCGGTGTTTTTACTCTTTTATTTCTGAACACAAGAAATAAAAACTTCAATATCATAGGATATTCTATATCTTCCATTCTTGATGGAAACATATAATAATATTTCGATATTAGTTTAATATTTATTTCTTGATTTCTCAAAATCTCAATATTTTTCAAAATATTTTCGATGTCCGAAAAGTCTTCATTTGTGATCTCTGTTGCCAAATATAACTGACATATTTTCTTAACAGGATTGTAATCTTCATTACAATTTAAATCACAATTACTAATAAACAGATCATAAATATTCTCAAGATTTATAACTTGTTTCATATTCTTTTCTTCATCTAAATGTTCCATAATTTTTTCATGAAACATTGGTGATTGAACCTTTACAATTCTGTTTATATTCTCAATATCTGTATGTTCATTAAATGTAAGAACGAATCCCTCTACATTTTTTGAATCTATCTTATCATCCAACAAACTTAAAATTTGATACCATATCTTCTCTGTATCACATTTATTTTCCATCAGTGATAAAATGTATGTTTCATCAAAATAATCGTCATACAGGAGATTTATACAACTAATATCGAGAAGTTCACTAATCTCTTTCAGACGACATTCAGGAAGAACACATCCAAACATATCATAACCCGATAGAAGAACAATATCATTCTTATATTCACCATTATATTTAATAATGTGATTATCTTTGTTTCTATCAAATATTTCGAAATTCAATATTTCTATATCAGATGGAATCTTATCTTCATTCTTATGAATAATATTGTATGCATTATTATACATATTATTCATAATGAGATCAAACTCATCAATGATATTTTTTGATGGTATATATGGGGCATTTGGTCGCTTACCATACACAACCTTTCCTTGATGCATATAATATTGAAATGCAGAACCATCAACTTTTTCAGTTATTTGACAGTTGCAACTCAATATTTCTTTAACAGGTAATCTCTTACTCTGTAAAAACTGATATAAATGTTGCATACAATATATTATTCTTATTACTTTACTTGTTTATTAACACTGCAAAGATACATCTTTTAAATCAAATAAAAAAGTATATAATGAAAAAAGTCTATATTACTAACATCTTTTAACAAAATAGGAGACTAGAAATATTATAATTTCCAATCTCCTATATTATTATATTAAATTAATGTTGTATTATAACCACATTCTCTCTGTCTATTTCTTAAATATACTAAACCATCTTCTCGACTCATTGTATTCTCAAATTTACAATATGTCTTCGTTTCTTCATTAAGTTTAAACCATTCTTGCTTACTATATTTAATAGGATGAATAAATTTATCATAATATTCATTCATCATCTTATTATATAATATATCTAATGATTCTTTATTCATTTCCCATTTTGCTTGAATATCTCGCATCTTCTTAATATCATATTCAAGTCTATCATGAACACCATATGTTCTCACTTGAATTGCAATCTGTGAAAAATCATATTCTGATGGAATATCTTTATCTATTAATAACGAATCTTCAAAAGAATGAATATAATTAGATTGTCTAAGTTTAAGTCTCATTAATCTCTTATTCCATAAACCGAATATTAAATTATCATCACAACCTAAAACTTGCTGCTCAAATTTAATAGGATTATCGCCAGACAATTTATCTAATATATCAATATTTCTTCTTGAGAATACCATAAGTTCACCACCTGCATATGTATTAAATGCTGACCAGAAACTTCCATACATTCTTCCTGTAAATATTTGTGAATCATCTTCCTGATATGCAAGGAATTCATTCATTAATGGAAGATTTATCCATGTTGAATTATTGGTTCTGATTAAATAATCATAATCTATATTTAATTTCTTTAATTCCCTGATAGCAAATATTGTTTTTGAATATGTATGATATAACGCATCTTCATCCCGTGTATATTCTCTCTTTATATAAATCATGTGATTACTTTCATCTACATGTGTATCTTCGCCTTCTTTTGCATCTGTATAAACCCAGAAATCAATATTCATATTATCATCAATATTAGTCTTCCATGTTTCCTGACATACTTTTTCAAGTTCATTATATAAAGGTTTATCCATACACATAGACAATACAATAAGTTTCTTATAATTCTTAACTTTTCTCAATCTTGTATTATAATCAACTTTAGGATGAATATATTGTTTAGGGAATGCCTTAACATCTACTGTATTACCTGGTGTATTAAACAACATCAAAGCCTGTGCCTTATCACAACTTTCATCAAAATTATTAAATGAATTAACAGCTCTATCAATTAAATCATCATAATTATCGAAACATTTTTTTGATGACCACATTTCAAGCTTCTTTCGGATGTCTGCACGAAGCCAGCTCAAATGATGCATTTTAACTTCATTCCATTTGAATACATGGTAATCTACTGTATATTGTTTAATCTTATGAATTTGTCCGTCTCTTCCGACTACATTTTCTACTCCTGAATATGGTCTTACAAAACGTCTTGTAGGATCAGAAGGTAAAAGGAAATCAGTGCATTCAAATGAATGTCTATATTCTACTCTTGTAACAAAAGGTACATACATACCATCTTTAAACGGATATACCAAGAAATGTTTATAATCATGATAATAATTTATATACTGACAATATGTAATAGGATAATCATTATCATCTATAATTTTACATACACTCTCAAATGCTTTCTTCGTATAATATTCATCTGAATCTATTACAATCGCATGTGTACAACCGTTATCCTGTGCATCCTGAATTAACATATTTCTTTTATCTGTTTCCTGTTCTCTTGCAGGTTTTGTTGTATCTAATTCAACTTCAACAATATTATCAACTAAATGATCTTCATCACGTAATCTAAAGATTTCCTGTAAATCAATTTCAGAAATTTTATCACCATGATAAGATAGTCTCTACAATCCAATGGAAACATAATCAACAGAATCTCTGAGTTCAGAAATAATATTATAAAGATGTTCTGTTCCTTCAAATGCAATGATTAGTAAACCTAATTTCTTTATATTCTTATAATTTGTTCTCTACATTATTATTTTAACTGATTATGTTTAATTTAAACTATATATTATACTTATATATTGTTATAAAGTTTGTATTTCATTAAAAATTTTTTATATTAGAATATAGACTTTTTTCATAAAAGTAAGTAAAATAATTACTGGTAATTTGAGAATCTAAGATATTTAAAGAAAATCTAATATTTAATAATAATTATTAATATTATTTAGAATTTGTATAAATTAA
>OCLB01000219.1_pt1 | contig 13340 bp, 10 predicted proteins | sample 1495901 | NCBI WGS metagenome assembly OCLB01 (sample SAMN03418273, study PRJEB22391) | human gut metagenome | biome: human-gut; feature: organic feature; material: feces | host: Homo sapiens | place: Tanzania | collected 2013-01
GGATGGCCACCCTGTTCCTCAGGGAGCCGACGTAGTGGCCAATGTGGAGGCGTCCTGTCGGACGGTCGCCTGTCAGTATTATCTTGTTTGACATACCGTTGTGTTTTTTAGTTCGTATTATAATCTTTGTCTTATCTTTTCGCCTGTTTTGAAATCTGATCCTAATAATTCATTGTCTCTTTTTGTCTTTTTCAGCCAAATCATATGTATTGTTCTATTTAATCAGGTTCAGAAACTCATTCCTCGTCCGTGCCGAGGTCAGGAAAGCCCCTGAGAATGCGGAGGTTGTGGTCGTTGCGTTGGCCTTCTGCACCCCTCTGATCGACATACACGTGTGCATCGCCTCGATGACCACCGCCACTCCCAACGGATGCAGCGCGTTGTCGATGCAGTCCCTGATCTGGACCGTCAGCCTCTCCTGCACCTGAAGCCGCCGCGCGAAAGTCTCCACGACCCTTGCCACCTTGCTCAACCCCGTGATCTTCCCATTAGGAATATACGCCACGTGGCACTTTCCCAGGAACGGCATCATGTGGTGCTCGCAGGTGGAGTAAAGCTCTATGTCTTTCACCAGCACCATCTGGCGGTACTCTTCATCGAATATGGCGGACTGGATGATCTTCGCCCCGTCCTGTGAATATCCCTGCGTGAGGAACTGCAACGCCTTGGCGACCCTTTCCGGCGTCTTCACAAGCCCCTCTCTGTCAGGATTCTCGCCTAACAGCCGGAGGATTTCCTTGACGTGGACAGCGATCTCCGCGGTCGTCTTTTCCTCGTATATTTCCTTTTTCTCGTATGACATATTCCTAAGTTCTTCTTTTGGTACGGTTGTTGAAACATCTTCCAAGCCTACAAAATTAGGCAAAAAATACTTATTGTTATGATTTTTTGCATATCTTTGGGGCAAATAGAGCCGCTTTTTGCGACATTTTGATTTATATTAATGATTATTAACAATTTAATTGTTCGAGAATATGTATTGGACACTTGAACTTGCCAGTAGCCTGGACGATGCTCCATGGCCAGCATCAAAGGAAGAACTTATCGACTATGCCAACCGTTCCGGCGCCCCCGAAGAGGTCATCGAGAATCTCACCGAACTTGAGGACGACGGCGAAGTCTACGAATCCATCGAAGACATCTGGCCCGATTACCCCACCAAGGACGATTTCTTTTTTAACGAAGAGGAGTATTAGTCTTGATTTCTGAGATATCTGATTGATTTTCAATCTTTTATAAATATGCCAGTAGCTGACTTTCGAGGTCGGCTACTGTCGTTTTGTGCCGTTTTAAGGTATGTCACGGGGTAATTAGTTGTCTTATTTTTGAGCGGGAGCTATTCCTCCAATGTTAGGAAGAAGAGTACTCTATGACGTTCCTTTCAAGCTGCTCGCGGACGGTCGTGTTGATTGTGTCCGCCAGGAACTCGGCATAGACCTTCTCGGTGACAAGGCTTGACGAATGGCCCATCAGGTGGCTTATCGTGTGCGCGTCCATCCCGTTCTTCAAGGCCTGTACGGCGAATGTGTGTCTGGCCACGTGTATCGTCAGGTTGAATTTTAACCCCATCTTTATCCCGACGCTTCTGAGCGACTGCTGGATGTTCCTGTTCTTTGTCAATCTTGCGTTGTTCAGCTTGACGATGTCCGACAGGTCGAATCCCTCGTCGAGCAGGTTGAACACGAAACGGCTGTTGCCGCCGGTCTTCCGCCACCTGAGCAGGATCTCTATGGCCTTGTCCACGAGCGGCAGGGATATCGAGCGCTTTGTCTTGTAGACGTTCTTGGTAAGTGTCCTGTTCCCGAAGTCTATGTGCCGCCATTCCAGCGTCAGCAGGTCTGAATATCTCAGACCGCATACGTAGTGCGAGAACAGGAACATGTCCATTATCTTTCTTGTCGCCTCGTTCCTTGTCCTGTCATAGACATCGAGCAGGTCGCGGAACTGGGTGTCCGTCAGGTAGCGCACCTTCTCCTCTTCGGTCTCGCCGCTGTAGGACCGCGTCTTTTTCTCTATGTAGTTCGTGGAGATCGACGTGGCCAGCCCCTTTTCCATCAGGCCGTTGTCGGCGGCGTATTTGACGGCCTTGTACAGCGGGACCAGGGCCTTGTTGATCCCCTCGTTGCTTGTGTTCCCGAGCGTGTCCTTCCTGTACAGGATGTAGTTGTTGAACATATCGACGCTGAGGTCTCTAATGTACAATGTCCCGATCCCAATCCTGTCTTCCAGGAACTTCCCGAACTTCTTTATGTTCAGGTCGGCGTTGTAGTAGGTCGAGTATCCCAGCCTTCCGAGGTCGTACTGCTGCCTGTTGTAGGTGGCGGCGTATTCGATGAAGTCCACCTTTCCGGTCTTCTTCGGGTCCGGCGCGTATTCCCCGTTAAGGATGTCCGAGACTATTTTGGGCGTGAGCCGTTCCTCGCACGTCAGAATCTGCGAGTCGGTTTTCGAGCGGAACGCGTCGATCTGAGCCGACAGCCTTTTGTAATTGGGGCTTGATCTTCTCACCTGCCTGGTGTCGGCATCCCAGTCAGCCGCCGGAAGTTTTATCCCGGTGCTGTGCTCGACATATTTGCCGCACACGAAGTATCTGATGTAGAGGATTGATTCCCGTCCCTTCGTCTTGTTCTTTATGAAGAAGGTGGATTTCGGTATCGTTGATGTCTGTCTGCCCATATTAATAATCGTTAAGAAATAACCTGCCGCCTGCTGAATTGTCGTTTAACTGAATAGATAAGGTTCGTTGTGTGTGTTCCTCAGGAAAGCCTGGATGTCCGACATTGAGTAGAAGTACTTGTCGCCGATCTTTGAATATCCGAGATACCCGCCGTCCCTGTACTTCTTCAGGGTGGCGTTGTTGACCCGGAGAAGCTCGAGCATCTCCTTGTTGGCGACGCTCTTTATCGAGACGCCCGGAAACCTGTCGTGCCAGTCCAGCAGTCCTTGCAGAATGTGTGGATAGTTATGCTTGAAGAAGTCAAGCACGATGTGCCTGCCCCTTTCCGCGTCGAACAGGAACTGCCCCTCGTCCTTTATTGAGAAGAACGGCTGCATCACGGGCTTGATGTCATCCCTGCCGAATCCGTCGGCGCATTGGGCTATCTCGGCGTACAGGTCTTTCTTCTGCGTCAGGTCTATGAACCGCAGAAGTTCCTGCTCAGGGATGTCAACGCCGTTTCTTCTGAATATCACCGGCAGCATCGTGAAATGAGCGCAATGGATGTCCGAGACCTCGACTATCCTGTGTCCCCCGTAGGTGATGTGCTTTCTGATCGGCTTCCTGAGGTTCGCGAGACGGGAATACAGCTTGCCGTCATCCTTGAAAGCCGGGACCGTGTTGACACTTGCGAGGTGCTGGAGGTCGGACATCGTTAAGCAGTCGTCAAGGGCTTCGATTTCGTATTTGAGGCCGGCGTAATACCCTAATTTTTGACGCACTGAAATATTCTGCGTAATGCGCTTGATACCAAATAATTCGGATAGTTTGCTTACTCCTATATGTTCACTATTCCCATTCTTATCCTCTTTCTCTTCCCTAATATTATCTAATAACCTTATTATTAGTTCTTCTCTTCCTTTGGAGTCTTTTTCTTCCCTTGATCCGCTTCCCTTGATGTCTTTGATATGCCGCGTTATTATTCTCGCGTTCTTGATCCTGCCGCAATGAATGTCTTTGACAAGCTCCTTTATTTTGGACACCGTCACAAGTTCGTCACAGGACACCGCCATTATCGATTCCCGCTTGCCTGTTTGCTCCTTGCCGCCGTAGTGTTTCCTAATATGCTCAATCTGCGATTTGAGCGCGTCGATGTTATCTTTGCCGAACTCTAAGATGACCGGATATGTCTTGCCTGACGGAAACAGGTCTTTGCCGAGAATCATTCCGGTACGGTACCGCATCGGCATCTCGGTCTTGATCCTGTTCAGCGTCACGGTCTCTGCACCGCGTTGTATCTTCTCCTCATATTTCCCGATGACGGCGTCTTTATAGTCAATGCAGCCGCCGGCCTTCAGCGCGTCCCGGTATCTGGCGTAGTTCCTGGCTCCGGCGATCTTCTTGAATATGTCGCTGTGTATCGGGACGAAGCCTGTTGTCTCCGCCGCCAGTCCGTAGAGCCTTATCGCCGCGAATGTCCTCAGCATCCCTTTGACCGCCCTGCCGTCGTTGAATCCGCCCCTGCCGACGGATTCTATCCTCTCGTACTCGGCGTCGGTGAGATAGACAGTCACCTTGTCCCGCCCGAAGTCGATGTCCGATGTGTTCTTCCGCTTTCCTTTCATAGCCTGAAAATATTATAGGTATTTGTACAGTTTTCTTATCGTCCCGACCGACGTCCCCGTTATGGCGCTGATGTTCCGCAATGATATTCCTTTCTTCAGCAGTCCCAGCTCTTTTGTGTACTGGGTTCTCATCCGCTCGTCGCTTTTCCTGTAGGTACCGGGCCGTCCCATCTTTATCCCTTCGGCCCTGCACTTGGCGATGTACCTGTCACGGCCCGACGCCATCCGCTCCATGATTGTAAGGCGTTCCATCTGCGCCACTTCCAGAAGTATGGTGCAGATCATGCTCGCTATGGGGTTGGGTTTCCCGTCGGCGCCGAGCGTCTCCAGGTTGTAGTTCTTGATGTACAGGCAGACCCCGTTGTCGTTCAGCAGCCGGATCACCTTCAGCGCCTCGAGCGTGTTCCTGCCGAGCCTGCTTATCTCCAGCACGCAGACCTTGTCGATACTGTTACCGCGGATGTAGTCCAGCATCTCGGAGAGCTCGCTTCTCTCCTCGATTTTCTTCGCTCCCGAGACCTTGGCGGTGAATATCCTTCTGACGTTCCACCCCATTTTTGAGCAGAAGTCGGACAGCTCGTCCACCTGCCTGGAATAGTCCTGGCCGGCGGTTGATACCCTGCATAAAAGAACGACGTCCATAATCGTTCCTTGTTTTTCCGAAGATAGTGATAATCCGTGATTTATGGAAATTTTCGCGCCGCTTTATATCTTATTTTAAGGCGGAACTTGGCGGCCGGCGACGTGCCTTATTGTCCGCTGTGTGGAATGAAACAGATTCTGACCGTGGTGATGAATATAATGGACTGAATATTATTCTGTTGTTGCATTTGATACGGCATCTGATGGATGTTTTTTCTGACACTTTTTTGAGAATATTCGGTAATCTTCTGGCTTTTCCACCGGATTTCCATGAATATGTTTTGGGATAGTTTGAGTTTATTCGTAAATTTGGCGCGTCACAGCGATGTGGCGCACATATCAGATGAAAGTGAAAAGCTTTTGTCCTTGGGCTGAAATCCGGAAAATTTCAATGAGCAAGGAAAAGAGCGGCTTTCATACTTGTATCGTATGGTCGTGCGGGTTCTCCGCACTCCATGATACGAGTGTGGAGTTGTCGATTTGCTCAAGGTTATTCCGGAACCCCAGCTCAGATTGACGGAACGCTCCACACTTTTGTCGTGTTTATAGGTTTGGCTTTGATATTTGGTGGTGGAATATGACCGCGAAAGGTCACTGAGCTTGTCGAAGTGTACCGTTCGGTCGAGAGCTTGTTGAACCGACAGGACCGTTCAGACCGCGGAACAATCGGTCACTGAGCCCGCCGAAGTGACGTAAGACAATATTGATAACACGATTCCATAACAGGAACCAATAATGATTTATAAAAACCAAAACACAATGAGAAAAGGTATTCTGCTGGTTTTCACGATGCTGGCGACCCTGATAGGTTGCGGCCAGTACGACGATTCGGAACTGAAGTCCGACATCAACGACCTGAAGTCCCGGATGGCGGCTTTGGAGAAGCAATGCAAGAACATGAACGAGAACCTGACATCGCTCCAGGCGATTGTGGATGCGATCCAGAAGCAGGACGGCATCGTCAGCGTCACTGAACTTCCCGAAGGCAAAGGCTACTCGGTACTGTTTACTTCCGGCAAGGTGATCTACCTTTATAGCGGCACCGACGGTACATGCTCTTCTACCCCGAAGATCAGCGTTCGTCAGGACACAGACGGAATATATTACTGGACAGTGGATGGCGAATGGCTGATGGTTGACGGCAAAAAGGTCCGGGCGTCAGCGACTGACGGAAAAGATGCGGTGACACCGCAATTCAAGATAGAGGATGGTTTCTGGTTCGTTTCCTATGACGGTGGAAATTCATGGACGAAACTTGCTAAAGCGACTGGCGATGACGGCAAGGACGGTGATGGATTTTTCAAGAGCGTCACCGTCGAGAACGGCTATATGGTTCTTGTCATTAATGATTCTGAACAGACGACATTGAGAATCCCGGTTGCCGGGACTTCCGCGGTGACAAGCATCAAATATGTGCCTGACAATCTGGACGGTGTGGTCAAGGTGAGATATTCAAAGAACGGCGACAAATATGTGCCGGAGGATATCCCCGTCAATTTTGAGATTCTGCCGCGAAGCGCCGTGGAATACCTTGTTAAGAATTGGAAAAACACCATTGTCGCCAAGGCTGTTTATGTGGCATCGACGAGGGCGGAGATCGGAGATTTTGTCACGATGAATATAAAGGATGTTGTTTTTGGCAAGGATAATATTCTGACCGTGTCAGTTGACGCTTCGGCTCTTGACAGCCAGTTCTTTGCGTCCAACACACCGATGATGGCTAGTCTGCGTCTCACGGTGAAAGTGAATGGTGATGAGGAACTGTCTTCCGACTATGTCCCGATTGCCCCGTTGTCATCAAATGACAATGTCATTGAATATCTTACTGAATATGACAGGACAATGCATGACGGATCTTTCAGCATCGGCATCTATGATTCGCCGATTGAGTATGACAATCATTATGTCGGCAGTTGTGGACGGATAACGTTCGAGAGCGTTCCCAACTACAAATTACCCTTCAGATGCGAATTCAATAACATAAAACTTGAGGCTTTGAAGTTCGCCACGCCTATTGAGCTGAGCCGTTTATCATTCAGTGGTTGTAGACATCTGACCAATGTTGACCTTTCTAATATTGACACACATAAGGTCACAGATATGAGTTATATGTTTGCTGCCTGCAACAGTCTTATAGGCTTGGACTTGTCTAACTTCAATACTGAAAAAGTGGTGGATATGAGTGGAATGTTTTCAGGCTGTTCTGGCCTTAATAATTTGGATTTATCTGCATTTGACACGAGGAACGTCACGAATATGCTATATATGTTCAATGGCTGCCAATCTCTCGCGAGTCTGGACTTGTCATCGTTTGACACGCGGAACGTCACGAATATGGAACATATGTTCGATAACTGCCAATCTCTCGCGAGTCTGGACTTGTCATCGTTTGACACGCGGAACGTCACGAATATGGGACATATGTTCTATAACTGCCAATCTCTTGCGAGTCTGGACTTGTCATCGTTTGACACGCGGAACGTCAAGAATATGGGATTTATGTTCAGAAACTGCCAATCTCTCAAGAGTCTGGACTTGTCTAACTTCGATACAGGGGCAGTCACAAATATGAGCTATATGTTCTCTTGGTGTAAAAGCCTTACCAGCGTGGACTTGTCTAACCTTAATGTGGGAAATGTTTATCCGATGTGGGGAATGTTTTGTTGGTGTACAAATTTGGAGAGTGTAAATCTGTCCAACCTCCATGCATATGAATTAGATACTTATCAAATGTTCTATGGTTGTACGAATTTGGTAAAAGTCAATCTTTCTAATCTAAAAGCTTGCTCCTTGCAGTATATGTTCTCTGGTTGTACAAGTCTTGCATCTATAGACTTGTCTGAAATCAATACAGAAAAATTGCAGACTATGAGTGGAATATTTATGAACTGTACAAGTCTTACAAGTGTGAATCTGTCTAATCTTGATTTACGGTATGTCATATTGTTTGGTATGTTTAAGGGGTGCACAAGTCTTGAGACCGTGGATCTCTCTAATTCTTCTATTGCTGATGCTTATAAGATGTTCGAGAGCTGCTCCAACCTCAAGAAAATCATAATGCGTGGATGCGACAAGGAAACAATTGAGGCAATCAGGCGGGTTAAACCGGAATCAGCTGAGATTGTCACAAAGTAGTGCTTTCCACTGATATTAGATGTTGCGTAATTAGTTGAATATTATTATGAAAAAATATTTAATATTGATTTTTACAGTGCTGGCGACCCTTGTGGGTTGCGGCAAGTACGACGATTCGGAGCTGAAGTCCGACATCAACGACCTGAAGTCCCGGATGGCGGCTTTGGAGAAGCAATGCAAGAACATGAACGAGAACCTGACATCGCTCCAGGCGATTGTGGATGCGATCCAGAAGCAGGACGGCATCGTCAGCGTCACTGAACTTCCCGAAGGCAAAGGTTACTCTGTACAGTTCACTTCCGGCAAGGTGATCTACCTGTATAATGGAACCAATGGTACAGGCTCTGCTGCACCGAAAATCAGTGTTCGTCAGGACACCGACGGAATATATTACTGGACCGTGGACGGCGAATGGCTGATTGTTGACGGCAAAAAGGTCCGGGCTTCAGCGACTGACGGAAAGGATGCCGTGACACCGCAATTCAAGATAGAGGATGGTTTCTGGTACGTTTCCTATGACGGAGGTAATTCGTGGTCGAAACTTGGTAAAGCGACTGGCGGTGACGGCAAGGACAGTGATGGATTCTTCAAGAGCATAACAGTCGAGAACGGCTATGCAATCTTTGTAATGAATGATTCTGCTCATACAACAATAAAGATTCCGATGTCAAAAAGCGTTGCCGTGTCAAGCATTAGGTATGTGCCGAAATCATTGGACGGCATAGAGAAGATTATGTTCTCAAAAAGCGAAGGAAAGTATATTCCGGATGATCTGACCGTGAGGTTTGAAGTTTTACCGCACAGTGCAGTGGAGCATATAGTGAATGATTGGAAAAACATTTTGGATGCCAAAATCGTTTATGTCGCCTCAACAAGAGCTGAGGTCGGAGATTGTTCTACAATAAAAATCAAGAGTATTGAATATGATAAGGATAACATCCTGAGCATTACGGTAGACACAAAATCAATAGATGAAAACTTTTTCCTTTCCCAAGGCCCGGTCAGAGCAAGTTTGCGGTTGTCTTTGAAATTGGGTGACAACGAGATTTCTTCTGACTATATTCCAATCATCCCGTTCCCGAAGAGCGGCATAATCGAATATACCACTGTGGCTGGAACTATTACAAGGGCGAGTATTTATATCAAGCGCAATAGTATAAATGAGGGCTATCCTTATTGTTATCATAACTATGGTCGATTCGTATTTGATGACAGGGATTCGTTATGTTGCGTATTCAATGGTATGATTAAGTCTTTGAAATTCGTCACTACAATCAAAGTACATTATTTGAGAATTAATACTTCAAGTAGTTCTGCTTTAACAGATATAGATGTTTCCAATGTTGATACAGAGGATGTCACGGATATGAGTTCGATGTTCTATAACTGCCAATCTCTCGCGAGTCTGGACTTGTCCTCGTTTGACACGAAGAATGTCACGGATATGGGTTCGATGTTCTATAACTGCCAATCTCTCACGAGTCTGGACTTGTCCTCGTTTGACACAAAGAATGTCACGGATATGAGTTCGATGTTCTATAACTGCCAATCTCTCACGAGTCTGGACTTGTCCTCGTTTGACACAAAGAATGTCACGAATATGTATTGTATGTTCTATAACTGCCAATCTCTTGCTAGTCTGGACTTGTCATCGTTTGACATGAGGAATGTCTTGTTTTGGGGCTATATGTTTGCCGGTTGCACAAATCTTAAAGAGATAATCATGCGTGGCTGTGACAAGGAAACTATAGAGAAGATCAGCAGGGTGAAGCCTAAAGGGGCGGTGATCATCACCGACTGATCTGACGAGAGAATCAAATATGATATTAACGTATTACAAACAAATAGTTTAACTCAAAATTTACAATTATGGTTACATGTGAAAAAATCGCGGGTGTCGGCAGCAAGTGCTCGGGGCTGAAATGTACGACGACACCTTGCTCCGGGCTGAGTTGTGCGAGCCTGACCAAGGTAGGGCAGACCTGTAATGGTGTGACACACACCAACAATGTCAACTGCCTTAACGGGACGGGAGTCATTGAGCCAGATGCTCTTGATATACTTATCAAGACATTGAACTCCAATGGAATGTCGTTGGAAAATCACATGGTTGAGAACTCTCTGTTCATCTGTCCGGACAAAGTGAAGGAACAGATGGATGATCTGAAGAATCTGTTGGGCAAGCCGAACAACTATATCAAGAAAGGCAATTCTAAGCTGCCCGTGCGCTATTCCGCATCTCTGAAGAAGACTAAGAAGATATTTGTTGACTACTATGATGTTTACGGTAAACCTTTGGTTGTCCACGATTGCAGGCAGGGGTATGCGATGACTTCGAAGAAAAATGTGTCCACCAAGATTACTGACAAGAGTTCAGGTGTGGCAGTCGTTTATAATTATAAGGGTGTTCCAATAGTTATCGATCCGAACAATAATAATTTTGTCCACTCGGCAATCGCTAAATATACGGGTGCCAAAATTGGTCGTGGCGAGTCCAACACCATCCGGAACTACATAGTTTCCCACATTTGGGCCAGAACTTATGATCCATTCTACTTCTCAAGTTTGTGGAACGTCGCTATAATTCCTGCTCACTGCAATGATATTATGGACAAGGGCATGAACACACATCCCATTATTCCAGTCATTAAGGAATTATACAAGGCAATCTGCTACAAGTTGTATGGTCCGAACAACTATCTCACTGACATCGAGAATATTCTCAAACAGAGCAATCCTGAGATTCGTATTCCTCGCGTCGCCGAACCGTCTCCGGCCGATCGTCAAAAGGCTCAGACCTACATCGACAACGGCCTGATATTCATTTAACCATAATTGATGAATATGTTGAAAGCGCCTGACGAGGAAAACAATCCCGCCAGGCGCTTTGTCGATGAAAGTGCGGAGCCGCCGACCCGCCCAAGGACAATGATATTCCGGAACCCCGTCTCAGATTAAGCGAGATGCCCCGCACTTTCGCATTATGAATAGTCTTATCGCCTGTTTTTTCTTGTATAGTTTCAGGGGCAGCCTGTTCCGCCGCAATATCTTCTTTCTTGTGTCATCATCAAGATTTTCCATCATCAGGTCCGACAGCACACCGCCGAACATCAACCCGTTGATGTATGCGGCCTCATACCAGAAATGGGCTTTCCGATAATTTTTCCTGCAACCCCTTCCGTGTGCGTATTTGAACCCCAGATCGCACATTTTGTCGGCCTTGTCTGGGTCTCCGCTTCTGGCCTCGTTACGGCATTCATAAAATTTCGCCCTTGATTCGGGCAGCAACATCGGTTCCAGGAAATAGGCTATCTCCCGTATGTACTTGTTGCCACTTCTGCCGATGGTCCTGATGACAAGATATTTGAATTCCATCCTGATTATGTCCACAACAGTGTCGATGATCCAAAGGAATCCGAATGCCGTCCATATCGCCGCCGCAAGAATGACCCACCGGAACCAGGAGTCAAACATCGCCGCCCTTACCTCGAACGGTTTGATGGAGACAAGCCCCACCGTCACCAGCAACGGACTGAAACCGATGACACTTTTTAGAAAAAGTTCTTTGTATTCATCCATAACGCTCTGTTTTCTCGTCTGCAAAGTTAGTCCTTGCTGTAAGACAAAACTTGACACACAGAAAAAATATCTGTCTGTCATACTTTGTCAGATATTATGACTTAACTTTGCCGGAGAAAAAAATCAAGACATTATGTTGGCTGAAAAGATAAAAGACCGGATCAGGCTTCTGGAGATTGTCGATTCGTTCGGCGAGACCGGGGCAAGTTTCGAGCGGATCGGAAAGGAATGGTGGCGAAGCACGAAAGGCGGGGATCTCGACCTGCGGACGTTCCACAGGTACAGGCGGGACATAGAGGATATCTTCGGTGTCATAATAGAATGCAGGAGAGCCGGCAGCTCATCGACATATTACATCTCGAATAAAGGCGCGTGTCCTGACGACCGGCTCCGCCTGACCTGCATCAACGCCTTCCTGATGGGGAATATGCTGACGGACGACCGCTTCCCGAAGGACCGTGTGTTCATCAGCGCCAGCTACAACAATGAATATGCGAGGGTGGTCGCGAGGGCCATATCCCTGAGCAGAGTCATATTCGTGAAACACAAACACCTTTACCAGAAGTATGCCGCCGTCAAGGATGAGAATATGTTGTATCCGGTTGAGATCAGGCCAGAGGTTCTCGAATTTGAGTTCATCCCGTACGCCCTGTCCTACAATGCCTGCTGGTATATGTTCGGAAAAAGGCTGGACGAGGACGAGCTCCTTGTATATTCATTGCAGAACTCGGCTGAGATCCGCGTGCTGGACGAGATCGCCGATCCGCCGGAGGATTTCCGTCTTGGTGAGATCACGTCCGACTTTCGGAAGCATTTCCCCGTGAGCGATGACCTGACCGACCGTGATGACCGTCTCCAGTACCTTCTGTCCGGCAACCAGTCGATGTACAAGATATTCTGACCTGTCCCGCCGCGCCGTTCCTTCCTTCGCGCCGCTTTAATATTTGAACGGCCAGAAACGGCAGTCCCCGTCAGCGGCGTTCCGGCATAAAATCTTAAAATGACACAGGCCGCATATGGCTTGTGTCATTTATTTTCAAATCCTGTGCAGTCACAAGTTCATTTCAATATGAATATCACGCTTCTCCATAAGAAACGTTGTTTTTATAGTACAATAATTGCGTATTTACGCATTTTTGTGTTTGTAAAACTACGCTATTTCAGCCGACTGACAAAAGATTCGGATAAATTGCTTTTTGTTGGAAGTGTGGCTCGAAATAGTTGAAATATTATCTATATTATGTATCATAAGGGGTAAAATTGCGTAAATACGCATTTATGACCAATGCGATGGAGAATCTCTTTTCACGTAATCAAGTTATACAATCAGCAAAAAATACACGTAATCAAGATGTCGTCTGCCATCTTTTTACACGAAATCAAGGCAAGGTACAAATGAGAAATAATAAATGCAACTCCGAAATTGTACAATATAAACTTAGATCCTTAATTACAAAATGTTCAAATCTGCCCTGCAAAATGTTCAAATCTCTGAAAGATGAATTATGTTATCTTGTTGAAATACAGTATTATGGACGAGTTGTTTTTACTTTGACGTACTCTGAATATTTTGGAAGTCTTTCAGCTAACTGAGTGGCGACTGCTTTTGCGGTTTGGCAATCAAGTGTCTTGGAAGTCTCGGAAGATATGAAGACTCAAGATAGAAGTGCAACACCGGCGGGCTAGCCCGCCGGTGTTGGCAG
>OCLB01000228.1_pt1 | contig 13132 bp, 26 predicted proteins | sample 1495901 | NCBI WGS metagenome assembly OCLB01 (sample SAMN03418273, study PRJEB22391) | human gut metagenome | biome: human-gut; feature: organic feature; material: feces | host: Homo sapiens | place: Tanzania | collected 2013-01
TTATCTAACTCTCTTTTCTATATTATTTAATTTATTTCATTTTATAACATCCCAAATGGTATGATTCACTTGTAGAACCAAAACATACTGTATCTACTTTTGTATATGTAGTACCTGAAATTTTATATAAACATACAGTATCTGATAGTGTAGCTTTTTTTGAAGTTGGATTAGAAATATCATATACATTTACAGTATTTAAAAATGTTGTATAATAATAGCTTCCATAATTTGATAATTTATCATTACCAGAATAATGTGTTAATTCGCTCATTATATTACTTACAGTTAAATTATCTGCAAACTCTTTTCTAGTATCTGTATACCAAAATACCAAAAAACTTTTATTTATATGGTCAGCTGCTACAGTAAACTATAAATATAATCGTATGCCGCCCGAAAATGAATTTGGTGCGCCGTCCATAAACCATGCAAATGTATTTGATGAGTTTATATTTGTTAAACCATATACATATACTGCATATAATAAACTTGGAGTAGTTGGTGCTGTATAATATGTCTAATTAATTTTAAATATAGGGGTATTCTTATAACTAAATGTAATAATTCTATCTTTAGTACATTTATTTAAACTATATTTAATTGAAGCTCCTGTAGTATCATTCCTTGATAACTTTGCAGAACATCCTGTAACATCTGAATCTAATGTATCACGAAATACAGACATTACAGAACTTAAATTTCCTTCAAACATTTTATTTATATCTTCGTATCCAAGATAAACATCTTTTGGTGTACCTATTATTAAATTTGTACCTGTTGATATACTATAATTATAACTTATGTTACCTTGTAATAACTCCTGTTTTATTACCTATAATGAACTATCTGTTATAGCGTCATTATGCTTTGTTAAAGTAAATGTTTTAGGACAATCTACAAGTTTTTTATAATTACTTGTTGCACTTACTTTATTTAAAAGAGATGTATTCGTAGTATTTAACGATGGATTTTCAGGTAATTTACCAGGAAATTCACAATCTATATTAGACGAATCTTTCTTTGTCGTTTCTAAATCTAAATTAAGACCATAATAATATTTTTCTGTATCCATAATATATAAATTATTCATAAATTTATATATCTACGTCCAAAAATGAAATACGATAAATTAAATGACGTAATTATTAGGACTCTTTATATTTCTATATAATATCGCAAAAAGGTATATTATCATACTTAACTTTAATTGTTCTATCTTCTTTTTTCTCTATACTTAATAATATTGTTGCTGAAGTGCCTTCTTTAGAAGCGATGTTATTATACATTAAGTTTATAGATACATCAGAAAAATTAAAGCTAAATTTATTAATATACCATGTTAAATCATTTGTAATATTATTATTAATATTATTATTTTTATCTTTTAATCCAAAATATAATACATTATTACCATCAGTTGTTCCAAATACAAGATGGCTTTGTTGATAACTACTATTATAATATATGTATATATTTCCTGTATATATTTTAAAAAAATTAGTGGTCTCCATATAGAGAATTACAGGTGTTAATTCTTTATCAGGAACTACAACACTTCCTATTTTTTCCTATATAACATTCATTTGTATATTATGTGATATATCAAAGTTTTTAATATTAAATGTTATTGTCGTATTTCTTTCTTGACCTGTATTATTTTCTTCACATGATATGACGGGCACAATTATATTAGAATTACTAGGAAAATTATCGGAATTTAACGTTAAATCCTTTGGTTCTGTAAATGTAAAGTTTAAAGGATTTTTAATAAATGTAACTCTACACCAATTATTTTCATTATTTGTAAATGAAACACTTAAATTAGTTGAATCATAACTAACTGGTATAGTTTTATCAGTTTCTGTAACAGCAATTACATAATTTGAATTACTGTAACTCTACTAATTACTTTTAAGTGTAATAGTAGGTACTTTATCTTCATATTCAGAATTTATAACTGCATTATATGTTGTTTCAGAATCTTCTTCAAGTAAAACTGGTTCTTCCTCTACATCTGGTGTAGATGTACCATCACCTAATATTAATAATATTGGTGTTAAAGATCCTGTTGTCTATGATGTTTCAGATCCATCAACTATTGTAGTTGGTGGTGTAACAATACCTCCACCTCCTCCACCTGTAACTTCCTATAAATCATCTTTATTTAGTGTATTATTAATTATTGAATTCCCACCAATAGTAGACTACGATGTACTCATATCAGTGTTATATGTATTATCATTATTAATAAGATTACTTTCTTCCATAAATTAAAATATTCTTATGATATTTCATTATTTATTTTAAACAATAAAGGGATGTAGATTATCAGTAAATTCTACATCCCTTTATTTTCTCACTTCATATTCAATATATCTAAAATATGATCTGTTATAATGTCAGTTGCTTCTGTTGTTTTAACAGTGGTATATTCAATATTATGTTTTTCCAAAATATCTTTCAATTCTTGATCTGCTTCTTTTGCCTATTCAAGCGTATGAATTCTTCCATTCTGATTATATTCAGTGTCTCTATCAATAAAATATGTAATATTATGAAATGTATTAAATTGCTCTATTACAAAATCTTCAAAATACTTACTTTTAAATTTCGAATAATAAATTGATAAAATTAATGGACTATCTGATATAACTACCTATACCTTATGATTCAATCTCCATACACGATGATATTGTTTTCCAAACATATAAATCTAATCATCCATTGTTGAATAACTTCCTTCCCAAACCCGGTCTTTTGCATATTCCAATGACTGCTCACAATCAACTCCTTTCATTTTTAATTTATAAAAAATTCCACTTGCAATAGTTGATTTTCCTGCACATGCGCCAGCAATCAGATTAATAATAATTGTGTCGTCGTACTACATATTTTATTTCTTTATATATTTTTCTATAAACATTTTATCATTAGTTAAAAAATATGTTGATGTAGATGCATCTGATAATAATGCTTTAAAAAAATAAAAAGTATCAAACTTTATACATTTTACTTCCGTAATATCATACATTATTTTTATGTGTGATATATTAATTAAATCATTTGCACCATTACATAACAAATTACGTATATCAGCCATTATAATTGAATTATCTATATATTTTCCTAATTCCTTATAATTATATAATGCATCAATAGATAAATCATTTTTATCTAATAATGATAATAATTCTTTTACATTTCCTGATATACCTTTAACTTTGATTAATATATTATCTGTATCCTTCTTTTTAAATTTTATCATTTTGCAAACATTTTAATAACAGGTTCAAAAATATCTACTACTTTATTCCAGTTTACATATGGTCTTCTTGATTTTCCATATACTAAAGGACATCCTACATTCCTATCATCAATAGAAAATGGTGCATATGCTTTAGGTGAATCTGTCCATTTTTCCTGTTCAGGATCTTTACTGATACCATATAATTTAATTCCTTTCTCTTTACACCATGCAACTGCTTCATCCAATGAATCACCACTTCTCATGGTATCGAGAATAATTCCTACATTATATTCATCAACCCATCGCTTTAATGTTTCAACACAACCTTCAGTTTCTTTACCAATCTTAGGATATTCATGTTGAACCATTGTTCCATCAAAATCAACACATACAGTAATAGACGGTTTAATTTTCATCATCCCGTCATCTTTCAATTCTGTTTCGTGAAAAGCACCTATATTATCTTGAATTTCCTGCATTTCCCTTTTAATATCTTTAAAAATTTCAGTCATTAAATAATAACATTTTATTTTTTATATTGATTATATAAAAAAATAAGGAAATAGTTTATTACCATTTCCTTATTGGACATCCGTCTATGCTAATTCCCTCTTTATCTAATAAAAAGTCCACTCTAGTTTTTGCTTTAAGAATACATCCACATTTATCACATATACCATGATTATAATGCTCACATTTTTTACATATAATCATCCTCTTTTTAGAAAGTCGAGATTCTTTAAATGTTATAATATCAAATAACCATTTTAAATAACCTTCTATAATATACAATATATGTTGTAAAAACATAATTATAAAAGATAATATATTATTCATTGTATTGTATTCTTTTTAATATTTATTATTTAGAATATTTGAGTAATATAATCCCGTGATAAATCTTTTAATGTATTAATCATTTTTATTTTTTCATTTTTATCTATACTATCAAAATTACAATTAAAGTCATTAACATCACATTCAAAATCAGATGAATACGCAAATTCATTCAACCCTGAATTTGTTAACAAATATAAATGTGCAACATATCGGCGAGATTCAAATTTTATAACAATTTTTATTTTCTTTCCTTTATACTTTACAAATTCACTGTAATAATCTGTATATTTACGACTTTTTGTTAAAATATGTAATCTATTAATCATAATTTTATATTATTATCATTACCATTATAATTATCTTTATTATTCTTCAACCGTTTATTACGTAATAATTCTTCATATCTTATATCTTCATCTATCGCATTAATAAGACTATCTATTATACGTCGTGGTATTGAAAACAACAAAAAACATGCTGCAATTAATGGCCAAAAAATAATACTCATTACAATTGTTGAATATTCATCACCTTGACATACTGATTGCTTATAATCTTTTCGAACATCCATAAAATCGTATTTATAACCAATTCCGAATATTGTAATACCAAAAGCAATATACAATGCTATAAACATAATAATGTAAAATACTGTCATAATCATTAAAATTAAAAATTAAAATATATTTTCTATTATTTAAAAAAGAAATAATAAAAAGTTTATTTAAATCATATAAATTTCTTTATTTATCAAATAAATGCTAAAAGTAATTATTACATATTTCCTATATGAAAACTTTTATGTATCTTTGCAATATCAGTTTTAAACACAGTTATTAATTAATTTTTAAGTAAAGAGAATTATGCCAAGTTATAAGAATGGTAATTACATTGTAACGATTTTGAGTGATGGAACTAAGATACGTCGAACAGATGCAGACTCGTTTATTCCTTCATTTTCTGAGAACGTAGACTGTAAACTAACAGATAAGTGCAGAGAGATGTGCCAGTTTTGTTATGAGGGTTGTTCACCAGAAGGGAAACACGGTGACTTGTTTTCATATCATTTTATTAATACTCTTCATCCATATACAGAGATTGCTCTTAATGGTAATGATCTTGATCACCCAGATCTTGTCGAATTCCTTGAATTTTTGAAGAAGAAAAAGGTATATGCAAACATTACTGTTAATCAGAATCAGTTCTTGCGAAACTATGATAAATTGAAAACATGGTCTGAACATAAGTATATTTATGGTATTGGAGTTTCTTTGATTTATCCTACAGATGAACTTATTGAAAAGATGAATAGTATTCCTAATACTGTTCTGCATACTATTGTTGGAATTCTAAAAGAGTCTGATATTCAAAAGCTTCGTGATCATGATTTGAAGGTATTGCTTCTTGGATATAAGGACCTTCAGCGTGGTATTAATTACCATAAGCAGCATGATGAGTTCATTAAGAATAATACAAAATATCTTTTTGATAATCTTGATGAGATTAAGTCATATTTCAAGGTTTTGAGCTTTGATAATCTTGCGATTGAGCAGCTTAAGGTACAGCGTATTCTTTCATCAGAGGAATGGGATGAATTCTATATGGGTGATGATGGAGGTTATACATTCTATATCGATATGGTAAAGGGCGAATTTGCCAAGAATTCAATTTCAAAAGAGCGATTCCCTATTGGTGATAAGACAATGGATGAAATGTTTCATTTTATTCAAAACAAATATAGCAAGAAGTAATATAATATATAATTATGAAAGTACAAATTAGACGAGGTGTATTTGAAACAAATTCAAGTTCCGTACATACATTAACAATATGTTTGAAACCAGTGAATATTGAAAAATATGCAGGTATGACATTTAAACTTGGCATACCATGGAATGAACGTCAAACAAATGATAAAATTCAGGAACGACTTGATTCTTTGTTTAATTATATGACAATGAATGATTCATTAACAAATTTCATTTATTGCAAAAACCGTATTAATAAGGTAATTTCAAAGTATGAAATTAAGTTTGATTACCTTATTGATGAAAATGGTGAATATGAGTCAAGTGGTTGGTGTGAAGATATATTGGATAATATTTTCAATAATAATGTTGATGATGAAACATTTGAAAAATATCTATTAGGATATATTTTTAATGATAAGTCATCTTGCCGATGTTTTGATAATAATTATTTTAATAGTGATGAAGATCTTCCACAAGGTTCTAAATATAAAAATTTTTATGAATATTGTTAACTATGAAAATACAAATTAGGAGAGGTGTATTTGAAACCAATTCAAGTTCTACCCATAGTTTGCAAATTACTAAAGGTTCTATAGATTCAGTTAGAGATAATATATTCAAAGCTATTATAGAGCAATATAAGGAAAACATTGATAATGATATGTTTAATCCTTTACTTTGTATTGATAAAGAAAATAAAACATTTACACTTACAGGCATATATTTTGAAAATGGTGATGAATGTGGAAATGTTTATTATATTATCTCAAACTGGATTGCAAAACTTCAGTATATTGCAATGGAATTAAATGAAAATGCATATTATATAGAAGATTATAATAGAGATGCATATGGTTCAACTTATTTTGAAAATGAATATCATGACACATTGCTAACAGATACTAAAGTATATGCAAGATTTGTTGAACGAATTAAAGAATATACGAAAAATAAAGGTTATGATATTGAATATGTAATCAATAATCTTGAACATGGTGTATATACAGAAACAATAGAAAATACAGATACACATGTAAAATATTTTTCTGAACATGGTAATAATAAATGGATTACTGTAGATGAGTTCGATAAATTCTTTGATGATGTAATGAAAGATGAAAATATTATTACATTTCAAGATATTGCATATGCACCTTATAATAAGCCAAAAATTTATATTTTGTAATATATGAAAATTCAGATTAGAGAAGGCGTATTTGAAACGAATTCAAGTTCTACACATTCATTAGCATTATTTAATGGTAGTGATTGGCAGGCGTTTAAAGAAGGAAAAATGGTTATTGAAAATGGACCATCAGCTGAAAAGCTTATAAAGATTGAAGATGTTCCAGAGGATCAATTAATTTATGATCCTAATAATGTAGATGAAGATATTTGGTTCGATGATTATGATTATATTCCTTATGAAGTATGGAAGGATATTTATGATTATACGGATGAAGGTTGGGATACTATTACAGAGGTTATAAAAGACTCTAATGGTGTTGATTCTACTATTGTTGTTTCTACATATCAACCATGTTAATCTATTAATTTTTAAAAATAAAGTAAATGAAAGTACAAATTAGACAAAGTGTATTTGAAACTAATTCAAGTTCTACACATGCAATTTCTATTATTAAGAAATCAAACATTACTGAATATCCAGATGTGGTAAGATTTGATAAAGGTGATTTTGGATGGGATTTTGAAATTTATTTCGATACATCAGATAAAGCATCATATCTATGGGAAGCTATTATTGGATATTATTGGAAAAATATCGATAAAGTTAAAGAGTGTATGCAAACAATTAAAGAAACACTTGCAAAATATGGTATTAAAGCTGTATTTGTGTATGATGATATTTCAATGCATACTCATACATATGATAATGGTGATACATATACTTACATAACATGTAAGAATGCTGATGGTGAAAAAGATGATGGTTATATTGACCATACTGAAGACCTTGGTGATTTTATTGAGTCAACAGTATTTAATGAAACTAAACTTTTGAATTATTTGTTTGATTATAATAGTTATGTATCAACAGGTAATGATAATAGTGATGAAGAAGTAGAAGCACCAGATTTTGGATCTTCTTGGGATTTTGATAAAGGTAATTAAAAATTAATATAAATTTAATAAAATGAAAGTATCTGTAAGACAAGGTGTATTTGAAACCAATTCAAGTTCTGTCCATACACTTACTATGTGTTCTGATTCAGAATATAAGAAGTGGGAAAATGGTGAACTTCTATATGGCAAATATAGTGAGGTTTTCATTACAAAAGAAGAGTATGAAGCAAATCAAGAGAAATATGATTCAGATGATGATTATAAATCATATGATGATTATTTTAATGATTATGATATGGAAACATATGATGAATCATATAAAACACCAGGAGGTGAAATCGTTCATGCATTTGGACGATATGGTTATGATAGTTAATTAAATAAAATGAGATATAACATCCAATGGTTATATCTCATTTTTTATACCATATTCGCTCTGTATTGACTTATAATTAATAATATATAGAAATACTAACCTAACTATATATTAATCAAAATATGAGCAAATAAATATAAAAAATAAATTATACATTAATTTATGAATAAAAAGAAACTTTATGAAAATATTATAACTTCTATTGCAAAATCTGTTAAAACAAAAATAAATGAAAGTTATAGCAGTAGTTCAGATTCTTACTCTGAAACAATAGATACAGAAGGAGAAAAATTAACAATGGTTATTGGTGATCCTTGTTATATTTTAGATGATGATATTTATGAAAATTGTTGGGGACCAGATTATGAAGATGGTATAATCACAGATGATAATAATATTATCGGTTTTGTTCATGGAACTGCATTTGGTGATGGTTCATATGATTCAATGTCTGGTAAAACATATGGAGTAGATGCTGGTGCTTTAGGTATCTTTGATTCTTCATATTGTAAAGATATTAATGAACTTAGAAATGATGATGATGTAAAAGTTATTGATGTAACTGATGCAGATTCTCACACAATAAAATTATCATATGAAGATGGAACATTCTCATTTTATATTGATAATGATAATGTAGAAGAAATATACACAGGAGATCCTCAGGAAGATGATGAATATGATGAAGAAACAGATTCAGATGATTATTTGTATGATGAAAATGATGATGAAGAATTATATTAATATATAAAATTAAAGGACTAAGATTCATTTCTTAGTCCTTTTTTCAACTTCTTTTATAAAATCACAGTACTTATATAATTTTTCACAAACACAATCGTCTGACATCATATAATTACCACATGATTCACATGGTGATTTAAATATTTCTTTTATTAATTCTTTCTTAATAACATTTTTTCCATATTCAACACCACGTCTAAAAATAAGTTCATACTTATTTTTCTCTAATTGTGATAAGTTAGGAAATTGTTCATCTAATTCTTTATCTATTGCTTCTTCATCAGAAGATTTTTCATCTTTAACTTTTGTTATATTAAAATGAACTTTACCTACTTCATTTTCTGATGGTCTAGAAGAACCTGTAAATGATATATTATATTCTCTCTGATATTCTGGATCCCATACAACTAATTTTGCATTATCCCATTCATCATCATTATAAATCATTGCAATATCCTTCAATCCATGCATACTTGGATATTTATACAAACTCATATATTCAATTACTTATTTTTCTTTTAATTTTTTCCTAATTAACTTATGTATTTCACTTGTAATAGAAATTATTTGTTCATTAGAAAAATTATATGTTTTTTGAAGATAATTACCAAAATCTTTAAATTCTTTTGGTTCTTCTAATACATTCATATCTACTATCATAACTTTATTTTTGTTTCTTCTAAAGCTCTATTAAATGTATATAAAGATTCATACATATCTTTATAATATATACGTTTCACTATTACAGATACATAATAAATTGTATGTGTTTCTGAATAACCATATGTATATGGAATTACATCAGCATATACAATTTCATTTAAATATTTTCCATTATTATCATTATTAGACATTATTTTTTGAATAACATTTGTTAGATGTTTAACTCCATCGTTATATGAATACGAGTGTCCTGTAATATATGTTAAATATCGAATTTCTGTTTCTCTTTCAACATTTTTATTTTTAAACTTTATCATATATAATTTTTATTCAAATAATTAAAAAATGTTTATATAAAAAGAAAAGGTTTAAAGAATATTCGCTAACATTCTTTAAACCTTTGTAAAATACAGTAGGAAATATTTAATCTATATCAATATAGAAATCTCTATTACAAGTAACACAATGTGCATGTTCTTGATACTTCATATTATCATAACCACAATCACGAACTTCTGATGAACCACATATAGGGCATGGTTCTGAAATATAATTAACTTTTGACTTTGCATTGTTAATTATAATGATTCCTACTGTAATAATAACTGTAAGAAGTGTTATTTGTATCTTGAGTTTCTTATCCATATCTTTATTGTTTTATTATTTAACAATACAAAGATACACATTATTCTTTAAATAAAAAAATTATTCAAAGATTTTTTTGAATATATCATAATTTATACCTCCAGGTATAGCGAATATTACCTTTTTAAAATGATAATAGTTTGTAGAATAAAGTAAATCTTTAAATGTTGAGGCTACAAATTCTGGATCATTTTTAAAAACTCCACATCCAAATGCACCTAAAATTAATTCAGCTTCATTATTCTTTTCTGCAATATCGAGAATAAATTTTATTCTATTTCTAATTGCATCATATGCTTTATATTTAGGTCCTTTAAATATACTTAAATTAGGTGCAGCACAGGTTATAACATTAACAATCGTATTACTATTACTAAATACAATACCTGGTGAATAAATTGCTACATTTCTATATAATCCGTCATTAGTATTATTTTTATTATCTTCATAATAAGATTCAAATTTTGTAGATGATATAACATTAAATAATGTACTATCATGGCAAATAGCTTCTTCTTGAGCAATAGCACCATTTATAAATCCACCACCTGGTTTTTTATAACTTGCAAAATTTAAAACACAAAGTTTTTCATCATGCTTATATTTAGATACAGCATCTGTAGTTGTTATATTTTCAACAACTACATTTATATTATTGTTATATATATTCTCATCTGTATATATAACAGAATTAGTTATAGAAGCATTAATCATTGCAGGAAATTCTTTATTCATCTGTTCTGTATGATTAATAGCTTTTTCTTTTCTTATACTTTTATTATCCATATTAATAAATTATTAGAATGGTTAATAGATTAAATATAATTACTATATAATAAATCTATTAACCATTTTATTTTTACATATTAATATCAATACCACACATCTCGATAACTGCATTAAGTTCGTCTACTGTATCTGCATAACTTACAGATGCACGTTTAATAATTGCACCCGTTTCATTACATCTCCAGCAATTAATATTAAATGCAAGTTTATTACTTAATGGAAGGTATTCCTGTTCTACACTAACTCTCCACTCTGGATTCTTATTATTTGTTTTATAAAAACGACACAAAACTCTATCAGGATGATTAGTTTCATATCCATGTTCCAACAGATATTCTTTTGTAAGTTCCATAATATCTTTACTTTATTTTAAATGTTAAAATTTTTCTAATAACTTTAAATACATATTTTAATCCAAACATCCATACAATTAACATCCATATTGCAGTTATAAATTCTGCAATAAATCCATATAATCCTACGATTAATTTCAATAAATAATCTCTTATCTTACATGCTTTCTCATATCTTTACAACTTCTAGAATCTGCATAATCATCTGGTTGAAAATATTTCATAATTATCACCCAATTAAATATCGGTAATAATGTACATACAGTTAATGCAGGAATTCCATCAAATTCTACCGCATTGACATAATCATTAAGAGATGCACCTTTCTTTAATTCAAGATATGGAATAATATAATATATATAAATTACAAGAATTGCTGGAATTAAATGTATGAATATTAAAAAATCTACAAATATACTCATAATTTTAATTACTAAAATAAATTAATTCATAATGTACATCCGGCCAATATTCTTTCCTAAATGCAATACGCTTCTTAAACTCATTATATGGTAAATCTTCAAATCTGGTACAATAGTCTTTAATAAAATAATTTCCATCAGCAGATTTTACATCTATATGCATATGTGATGATCCTTCATCACATTCATCTTGCATTTTTTCACGTGTAATTATTGCCTTTATATATTCAAACTTATGTACTTCTTTTAATACAGAATCAGTTTGAAAGAAATTATAATAAACATATGTTTCCATATTTTTATTTACTGAAACTGGTTCATCTGTACAAAACCATGTATTCGGTTTATCAATAATATTATATGTAATCTTAAATGATGCAATACACATAAATAATATGACTAACTTCAAAAACCATGTTGAATGTCCTTCATCTCTTCTAGTGCTATGCAAAGTATTAAGAGATAATATTATTACTGATGTTATACCGAATGACAATATAAACAAAATTAAAGAAAAAATATATGCTCCAATCATAATACACTTATTTTTTTCATAGAAATATCATGTCCAATAGGTACATACTTCTCTTCATATTCACGAAGAGCATCATAATATTTCTTTCTAATCAACTTAGTAAAATTATTTCTTGCAATAATAAAATCTTTATCTCTATTATCTGAAATAAAATACATTGTAGGAATTCGTCCATATATAAGTGGTCTCTTATATGAATTTACCTTATTAAACCTCTTAGGTATACATACAGCTAAACGATATACTGCTTGTTTTCCGGTAGGGCAAGGTACATCATTAATATTATCATAAAGTGTAATAGTATCTTTTACCTTTTTTGCTACCGATCTACCATTACAATGTCTTTTCTGAATTTCTGGTGTATTAACAAGATTACCAAATAAATCTTGTTCAACAGCCTTAAATGCACTAGTACCGGTAAATTCATCAATATCATTAATAGTAACATCCCTTACATTTTTATCAAAAAAAGATGTTCGTTTCTTATTATTATCAAAGTCTTGAGATGTCTTTGCTACCTGCGCATACAAAAGTAAATCATCTAATGACAATTCCTTCGTAATCTTCTCACGAAATACTGAGCACGCATTATCAATAATATCTTCAACATACTTTTGAATCTTATTAATATCATCCAAATATCCAGATGTATTATTAGTAATAATTTTATGTGCCCATT
>OCLB01000232.1_pt1 | contig 12990 bp, 16 predicted proteins | sample 1495901 | NCBI WGS metagenome assembly OCLB01 (sample SAMN03418273, study PRJEB22391) | human gut metagenome | biome: human-gut; feature: organic feature; material: feces | host: Homo sapiens | place: Tanzania | collected 2013-01
TTTTGCAACAAAATGCTCGGCGATGTAGCTCCACCAGTTGGTGAGCGGACCGAATGGGTTGGTAACGTGGGTGGTTTTCCAATAGAGCTGTGGCGAGATATAGTCGATGGTGCCCTCTTCGAGCCACGCCAAAGGGTCGCTGTAGATGGTTTTGTATTGCCAGTCGCTGGCGCGGCAATATTCATCCACAGGCACCACGCCATGCTTGGTGGCAGATGTGGCACGCTGACCAGCCACACCAGCAGGACCGATCGAGAATTTCACATAAGGCTTGGTGGCTTGCACCATGTCCCACATGTCCTTCACCATCTGGTTCACGTTGGCGCGTCGCCAGTCGCCGATGCTCATGCCCGAATTGCTTTGGGTGTAGAGCTGATAGTCGGGAGCAGAGCTGTCTTCGGGAGTGCCGCCGCCTGGGTAGAAATAGTCGTCGAAGATGATGCCGTCGATGTCGTAGTTCTGAATCATTTCCTTGCACACCTTCAGCAAGTGGTCGCGCGAGGCTTTCAGCGCAGGGTTGAACACGATGCGGTTGCCCACCTGCATGAGTATGCCCGAATTTTTCAACTGCTTGTCGATGGCGGTGTTGCAGTCGTTGCCGTTGCTATTGCTGAAGCGATAGGGATTCACCCACGCATTGATTTCCAAACCGCGCTTGTGACACTCCTCAACGGCAAACGCCAGCGGGTCCCAACCGGGATCTTGACCACGAGTGCCTGTCAGATAACTCGACCATGGCTCGTAGCTCGATTTGTAGAGCGCATCAGCCATAGGGCGCACTTGCAGGCACACCGAGTTCATGTTGGCTTTCACAAAGCCGTCGAGCAAGTCGGTGAGTTGCTTTTTCTGTTTGTTGATGGTGGCGGTGCCAGTGCCACGGGTTTGTGGCCAGTCGATGTTGCTGACTGTGGCAATCCATACCGTTCGCATTTCGCGTTTTTGTGCCTCTTGCGCCCACAGCGTCAGAGCCACAAAAGCCGTAAAGGCTAAAGCGAGTAGTCTTCTTGTCATAATTTCGTATTAAAAGGTTTTAATAGTAGTATTGTAATTTCACCACAAAGATAATGCAAAATTTAGAAGTGAGAAATTGGAGGTGAGATTTTTGGGAAGTTAAGGAGTTAAGAAGTTAAAGAAGTTAAGACGATAGTATAGCCTTCAGCCTTCTTATTGGCCAAAAAACTCGTTGACCTGTTGACCTGTAGGCTCGTTGACTCAAAAAAAAAGAACTTTTTTCATCTTTGATGCAACCTTTTGGGGTATCTTTGTCGTCTAATACATGAACGCCGGCCGAAAGGCGGCTAAAAACGAATATTTTTACACGAACAATTAAAATTCGCTCAATATGAAAAAAATTCTTTTAATTCTGGTGCTGACGCTCGCAGCGGCACTACCATCGCAAGCCAGAAAGGCTAACATCAATCGCTCTGGCGATACCACCACCATTGTGATGAATGGCGACACCGTCAGGGTGACCGACGGTGAAGTGAAAAAAACTATCAGTAAGGCTATCAACGACACGCTTTGGAGTGAAAAGGCTGAAACTGCCGACGACGATGAAACCTACAACTACATGGCTTTAGATAACGACGCAAGACTCAAAGAGGTGAGCATGTGGAGTTCTACAGTAAAGCAAATTTCGATTTCTATGTGTTTTTGCATCATGGTTGTGGTGTTTTTGAGCCTTTTGTTCTATCTGCTGCACCGCCGCGCAAAATATAGAGTGATAGAGAAGGCTATCGAGAACAATTATCCTCTGCCACCATCACTGGGCGGAACTTCCATTTACAAGCAGGCACCACAACGCCCCGACGCTTGGCGAAACTACGCTCCACAACAGCAACCACAACCACAAGCGCAACCACAACCACAACCTCAGCAGCCACCCTACCAGCAAGGCATGAACGCACCTATGCAGCCCAATATGCCTTACCGCGTGAATTACATGGCGTATAAGAAAAGTTTTGTGCTGGTGACCGTGGGATTTATGATGGCTATGTTCTTCGATTCGGCTGGAGCAGTGCCTATGGTATTCCTGTCGTTTATTATAGTGCTTCTGGGCTTGGGCAAGGGCTTCGTCATCTACAAGGAGCAAAAGCAAGACCAAGACTACTGGCGATGGCAAATGCAACAGCAGCAACCACAGCCTCCTTACGCTCCACAGCAGCCACAACCTCAGCCACAAGCGCAACCTCAGCCTCAAGCCGAGCAAAAGCCTGCCACCGAGCAGCCCCCAGTGTTCACCCCTCCCACCGACAATAAATAATCATCTGGGAATGAATCACATCATAGCATAGGGACATGCCTTTGGCATATTTCGATGGCAAGAACTTAAACATCAATCATTCCCCCACCCTACTGTAAGCAAACTATAGAGCTACACAATGCTTAGTAAACTCGAAGAAATAAAACTGGTTTCACAATGCGCTTTCGGCGACAACCGTGGCGCATTTGGCAAACTCGTAGAGGCATACCAACCCCAGTTGCGCAGATTTCTGCTCAACCTCACCATGGGCGACGAGAACCTCACCGACGACTTGGCACAGGAAACCTTTATCAAAGCCTACACTGGCATTCGTGCCTTTAAGGGGCTGTCGGGCTTTGGCACTTGGCTCTACCGCATTGCCTACAACGAATTCTACAGCGAAAAGCGCCGCCGACACGAGGAACATATCGACCAAATTCCCGAATCCATGCAAGATGCCTCGGCACAAGCGAGCATCAGCACCGAAGCGAAAATGGACGTGAAGGCCGCTATGCGAGTGCTCAACCCGGTAGAGCGAACGGTAATCACCCTCTTCTACATCGACGACCTTCCGCTGAAGAAAATCGCCACAATCACACAACTGTCGGAAGGCACCATAAAATCTGCAATCCACCGTGCCAAGACGAAAATGTGTGAAGTAATCAAATATCAGCAATAAAAACATCAGCAAGACAATGAAACGAACCGACGACGACATAAAATTGGCAGAATTGCTAAAGAAAGACGGCTACCAAGCCGACGAAAACGAGTGGTTCACTCCACGAGTGCTCAACCGTCTGCCCGAAAAGCCACGCTCCAGCAAATGGCTGAAAGTGGCTATCTACGCCATGGTGATAGGTGGCGTGATTGGGTGCTGGCTGTGGTACCTGCACTCGCGCGACACGAGCGTGATCACCGTGCGCGACCTGCTCACATTCGCCGGCATGATTTGCGGCACTACGGCTGTGGCATGCATCGCCATCATCGACTTCGTGAAATCAGAATAAGCCACCCACGGCTTCCTGCTTCAATCCCCCTGCAGCCTTCCTTTGGCAGCAGGGGGGTTCGGCGTGCTCGTTTTTGACATTATTTAGGTGTGGTATGTGAATGGAATTTTGTAACTTTGCATTTTATAATTATTATCACACATCATGATTGAGACTGCATTATATCTTATCCCTGTGCAACTGAGCGATGGAGAGCTAAGCTGCGTGCTTCCACAAGCCAATATCGCCCTCGTGAGCCACATCAAGCACTTTATAGTGGAGAATGTGCGCTCGGCACGTCGCTTCCTGAAAAAATGCGACAGGGAAATCGACATCGACAGTCTCACTTTCTACGAACTCAACCGCCATACCGACCCACGACAAGTTGGCTTGTGGAAGCACGCAGCTTAGCTCTCCATCCGATGGGCGTGATTAGCGAAGCTGGCTGCCCCGCCATTGCCGACCCCGGCGCCGATGTGGTGGCTATCGCACAGCGCAAAGGGCTGAAGGTGCGTCCGCTGGTTGGCCCGTCGAGCATATTGATGGGGCTGATGGGCAGCGGATTCAATGGACAGAGTTTTGCGTTCATTGGCTATCTGCCTATCGAGGCTGGAGCAAGAGCACGCAAACTGAAAGAAATGGAGCAGCGCATCGTGAAGGAGAATCAAACTCAGATTTTCATCGAAACTCCCTACCGCAACAATTCGCTGCTGGCGGAAATGGTGAAATCGCTACCCGCTAACTTGAAATTGTGTATCGCCACCGACATTACAGGCGAACGTGAACAAATTATCACCAGAGGAGTGAAGGAATGGGGAAAACACCCTATCGACCTGAACAAGGTGCCCACCATCTTCCTTCTCTACAAATAATTCGGCACGCTAACACACACTGAGCACAACACGAAATGAACAACAAGAACGACTATAAAACGACTAAACTTCCACAACAAGGGTCAATATTCTTCGACGACGATGAGTTTGAGCCTGTGCAGCAAGCCAAGCCTGCCGAAAAGCCATCCACTGCGAGCGGCAACGAGGAGTGGCGTATGCACTTTGCCAGCTTTGGCAGCGGCTCAAGTGGCAATTGCGCCTACATCGGCAACGAGCACGAGGGCATATTGGTGGACTGCGGCGTGGAACCCGACCATGTGTTCAAGGAACTTGAACGCAATGGCATAAAAATGGGGAAAATAAAAGGCATTGTCCTCACACACGACCATGCCGACCATGTGCGCTATGTGTACAAGATTTTGCGCAAGTATAAGAATCCGAGAATTTGCGTGTGGTGCACCAACCGCTGTCTGAACGGTATGCTCCGCAAGCACAGCATCTCTAACCGCATCAAGGAATATCACAAAGCCATTTATCACGAAATTCCTTTCACTTTGGCAGGAATGAAGATTACGGCTTTCAAGCAGTCGCACGACAGTGAGGACTGTAGCGGCTTTATGATTGAGGGTGGCGGACGCAAGTTTGTGATTTCGCCCGACCAAGGGGAAATCACCTCACGCGCCGACTTCTACATGCGCCAAGCGCAATATTTGATGATTGAGAGCAACTACGACCACGCCATGCTCGCCGCAGGCTCCTACCCTGCATATCTGAAGGCGCGCGTGGAAGGTGATAAAGGACACCTCGACAATAAGGTGACGGCACGATTTGTGGCTGATATGTGGAATCCGGAATTGAAATTCGTGTTCCTCAACCACCTGAGCAACGACAACAACACTCCAGAGATTGCCCTACACGAAACACGCTCCGCACTTGAAGCCAAAGGCGCAACAGTGGGCGACGCCAGTTACGCTCCCGACCAAGCCAACTGCGACGTGCAGCTCTACGCCCTACCCCGCTACGACACCAGCACCTGGTTCGTCCTCTAACTAATCCCCCCTTCACCCATCTATCCGCGAAGATTAGGGAAACAAACGAGCATATCGCAAACGCAAAACATGAGAAAAATAATCCCTATTTTACATTATTTTTCTCATAGTTTTGTGGATTACGATATTTATTCTGTATATTTGCGATAGTCAAATCACAAAAAAATCCGTTATGTCGGCAGAAGAACTTAAATCATACAGGTTAAACTCGATGGAAGAGCCTACTGACGAAATGCTCGAAGCCATCATGCTTGGTGTGCAAGAAACTGCACGCAAAACCACAGCAAAGGCAAAAGCTGAACTTGACAGGCGTTTTGAGGAAGCTATGCGTCAAATCAAAGAATACAGACAGCAATCTCATGGAATGCAACCGTAAGCCAGTTTTGTGTGTAGTAGCAGGTCCAAACGGCTCTGGCAAAACAATCTCTATAATTTGAATCCAAAACACACAGCAAAATCATCTAAAATGATAACGCCACAGCGTAGGGGTATGCCTTTGGTATGTTCCCAATGCGCTGACACATTGCTTGTTTGCAGCGAAACATGCCAAAGGCATGTCCCTACGTTATGATGAAATTCGGGTATCTTTATGTTTGCGCTTTCGGATAATCTGATTTTTGAAGATTGGTTTTTCGCCGAAGGCGAGCGGTTTTTGTTTCTGTGCCCCCAGTATATATCCACTGAACTGGATTTAGCCTTGCTTGAAGGTGATGGGCTTGTATTCTTGGTAGTCGCCGTTTTCGCTCACGAGGGCTTGGAATGAGGATGTGAGATGCTTTTGGAGGGCTTTGAAGGAGAGGAAAATCTCAATCATGCCTTCGCTCTCATCGGCTATTTCACCAGCCTGATACACGAAGAAGATGCCGCGTTTGCGTGCATACACGTTGGAAGAAAGGCGTGTGGCCTTGTGAAGTGGCAAGCCCTCTTCATCGGCAAGTGTCTCAATCTTATTATTCACAAGCGTGAGCAATGCATCTTCGGAGTTTGAGGTGAAGATGGAGTTGAACGAGAGCACCGACTGTCCACGGCGGTTGTAGTTCACATAATAGATTTTCTCATGCTTTTTACCACTATCATACGATGTGAGACTAATAGCCATCACCAAATAGCCACGGCTTGAGAATGTGGGATATATTTTCACGCCCTGCACATTGCCATACTTCTGTGTGATGGTTGGTTCCGTGTCGATGGGCTTATAGTCCACGCCACTGGCGTTGAACACCGGCGTTTTCAAAAACTCATGAATGCCGCCTTGAAAATTGGAATGGCTTTGTGGAAATGCCTTGTCGGCGATGGCTGCAAAAATGGCATCTATATTATTGTTGCCGTTTATTTCTGCTGGGAGTTTGCATTTAATTCGCTTAATACTGGCGTAGTAGGTTTGCGCATCGTCTTCTACAGCAGGGGCTTTCGACACATAATAAGCATTATTTTCTGTGATTTCAAACTTGTCGGGCACAAATGTGTCGGAAATGGCGTCGGCAGTAGCCACCATATCGTTGTGATGGTCGAAGAAATCGCTTTTGCCGTCGGTATTGATATGGTTCACAATATACCAGAAGCCCGTAGCGACATCGAGAGCCACAAGCAAAGCAATGATAATGATATAGGTGCGCTTGGTCATAATCTTTATTCTTCGTTACATACTATTCGCTCTATTGCCGATTTCACACTGTTCATAAGCCACATAGGGGTGGAAGTGGCGCCACAAATGCCTATCGACTTCTTGCCGACGAGCCATTGGGGATTGATTTCCGATTCGTTGCTCACCAAATGTGAGTTGGGGTTGGCATCAAGGCATTCTCCGAAAAGAATCTTGCCGTTGCTGCTTTTGCTGCCGCACACGAAAAGGATGAGGTCGTGGCGAGTGGCAAACTCACGAATTTGCGGTATGCGGTTAGCCACCGAGCGGCAAATGGTGTCGTAACTTTTCAGTTCTGCCCCACCAGTCATTCGCTGTTTCACCGCCTCGATAATCTTCTTCAGTTCCTGCACACTTTTGGTGGTTTGACTATAGAGATACACGTTGCGACTGAAATCTATCTTATCGATTTCGTTGACACTCTCAATCACGAGCGCCTTGCCCGAAGTCTGCCCCACAAGTCCATTCACCTCGGCGTGACCGCGCTTGCCGTAAATCACGATTTGCGGCTCGTTTGGCTCATCGTTGTAGGTGTGCTTGATGCGCTGCTGGAGTTTAAGCACCACGGGGCAAGTGGCATCAATGATTTTGATATTGTTGCGTCGGGCTATTTCGTAGGTTTCGGGCGGTTCGCCATGCGCACGAAGCAGCACATTCACATCGTGAAGTTCCTTCAGTTGCTCATGGGTGATGGTTTCCAACCCCTCTTGCTTGAGGCGCTCCACCTCGTTGCTATTGTGCACAATGTCGCCCAGGCAGTAGAGGTGGCCTGTCACTGCCAACTGCTCTTCTGCCATATTGATGGCGCGCGTCACGCCAAAGCAGAATCCCGAATACTGGTCAATTTCGATAATAGCCATATTATTTTCTCCTCACACAGATCTCACGAATCTCACAGATAAAAAAGTCGAATGGTCTAAGAAGATTTCACCAAAAGGCAAAAGTATCGTCTTAACTTCTTTAACTTCTTAACTCCTTAAATAATTATTTTCCTTGCATGAATTGGTGGAAATAGTCAACCGCCCATGCTATTTGTTCTTCAGCCGAAGCGAATTTGCCGCTGTCCACCTCCACAGCATCGTCGGCTTTGCGAAGCGGACTCTCCTTGCGTGTGGTGTCGAGGTGGTCGCGCATCTTCACGTTGGCGATGATGTCGTCGAGCGTAACGCTGGTGTCGCCCTTGGCGCGCATCTCGTCGAAGCGGCGTTTGGCACGAATTTCAGGACTTGTGGTCACATAGAGTTTGATTTCGGCATCGGGAAGCACCACGGTGCCAATGTCGCGGCCGTCCATCACCACGCCCTTGTTCTTGCCCATCTCCTGCTGGAGGCGCACCATGGCGTGGCGCACTTCAGCAATGGCAGCCACAAGGCTCACATTGTTCGACACCTCGAGGCCACGAATCTCATTCTCCACATTCTCACCGTTGAGATAGGTGATTTGCTTGCCGTCCTCAATCTTAAAACTGATGTTGATGTCGGGCAACATGGGAAGCAGTCGCTCCACATCCACCTTACCATCGGTAATCAAACCGTGACGCAAACAAAACAGAGCCACGCTGCGATACATGGCGCCAGTGTCGATATAAGTGTAACCCACGCTTTTGGCAAGTGCTTTTGCCATTGTGCTTTTGCCACTCGAAGAAGTTCCATCGATGGCAACGTTTATCTTTTTCTTATCCATTAATTTCTTTCGTCGTAAATATTCCACAAAGTTACGAATATTTTTTCAGAACTAACGAAGCCCACCCACACGAATGAAGCCACCAATTTTAACCCACACGCCCACCCACACGAACTGGATTAGCGGCAATTCGTGGAGCGCGCCGTATTGTGGCGCAATGTGTAGAGGGCGTTTTAGAAACTGTAGGTGTCGCCTGCCTTATATTCGGCAAGCAGCAAGCCGTGGTCGTCGGTGCAATGCGCATACACCTTCTCCTGCTGCTCCTGATCGAGCGAGTTCCACACCACCGTACATTCGGGATAAGTCACCTTCTTCGCTTTCCCTGCCCTTTTCGACGCAATCTTAGAGGCAATCCTCTCCTTTTCAGAGATGGCCAAACCCGACCACCATTCTGCCAAATCATCTTTCGTCATCATTTCAAAAAATTATATTACTTCCCCACAAAAATACAAAATCCTCCCCAATTCCTCAAGGGTGGGGTGAAAATGTTGGGGGATTTTTGGGGATTTGTAGAGTTTGTTGCGTACCTTTGCAGTCATTTCGCTTGACTGGTAAATATGAAGCAGATTAAAGAGATATTGAAGATTGGGGTGCCTATTATGTTGGGGCAGGCTTGCGTGATTATCGTTGCCTTTGCCGACAACATTATGATTGGGTGGCACAATGTTGATGAATTGGCGGCTGCGTCGTTTGTGAATAATGTGCTGAACCTGGTTATTTTGATGGGCTTGGGATTCTCCACTGGTTTGACTCCTATGATTGGTGCTTTCAATGGTGTGAACGATGTGAAAAGCATCGGCTCCACCATGAAGAACGGCATTCTGGTGAACGGCGTCATCGGGCTTGCGAGCCTTGTGGTGCTGTCGGTCATCTATTGCTTTCTCGACCGCTTCGGGCAAGCGCCTGAACTTCTGCCTCTTATACGCCCTTATTTTATCATCGTAGGCATTTCGTCGTTTTTCCAACTGGGCTTCAACGTGCTCAAGCAGTTTACCGACGGTATGCGCCAACCAGTGGTGTCGATGGTGTTTTTGATTATCGGCAATGTGGTCAACATATTCGGCAACTGGGTGCTGATTTACGGCAAACTCGGTTTCCCCGAATTGGGGCTGAACGGCGCGGGCCTCAGCACGCTGCTGGCACGAGCCTTGATGCTCGGCATGTTTGCGCTCTATGTGTTTAAGGGAAAGAAATTCCGCCAGCATGTGGCTGCGTTTAAGGCTTCGCATTTGTCGAAAGGCAGAATGAAGCACATTTTCAGCATGGGCTACCCTGTGGCTATACAGAACGGACTTGAAGCCTCCACATTCTCATTCTCAGCCATTATGATTGGCTGGCTGGGCGTGGTGGAACTTGCCGCCCACCAAGTGGTGACCACCATATCGCTGCTATTCTTCTTGCTGATTCAGGGACTTTCGTTTGCCGTTTCCATTCTCGTGAGCAACTCCTACGGCAAAAAGGACTTTGATGGCGTGCGAAAATACACCAAGAAGGGTTTCTTGATGATGCTGACCATATCTGCCACGCTTTCCGCGTTGCTCTACATATTCCGATTCCCTGCCGCCGGCATTTTCACCGATTCAACAGAGGTGGCTTCGATTGCGGTGTCGCTGTTCTTCCTGCTCTTCGCCTACCAGTTTGGCGACGGTTTGCAACTCTGCTATTCCTGCGTGCTCAGAGGCATACAGGACGTGAAGCCCATCATGTATTGCGCATTTATCAGTTACTATCTGGTGGCAATTCCCTGCTCCTACTGCCTCGGCTTCAAAGTAGGCTTGGGCATTCATGGCATTTGGCTCGGCTTCCCGATTGGCCTCACCCTTGCCGGCGTATTCTTCTACCTGCGCTACCGCTACGACATGCACCGATTGAGCAGCAGCGTGGCTATGAAATAGTCACTTCGCCGCAAATGGCGCTCTGAAGATAAGTTTTCACTGTTTCGGGTGGCAAACCAAGTCCGAACAGATACATCAACTTGGTGATAGCCGCCTCGCTGGTGATGTCGTAACCGCTCACGGCACCAGCCTTGCTCAGACAGTTGCCCGTTTCGTAAAGCGGCTTCACTCCACCATTCACACACTGAGTGACATTGAGAATGACGATACCACGCTGGTTGGCATCGCTAATGAGTTGTGTGAACCATGGCTCGCTTGGGCTGTTGCCAGCACCGTATGTTTTCAGCACAATGCCCTTGATTTTCGGCGTGCGAAGCAAGTGTTCAAGCGTTTCGGGAGTCATGCCTGGGTTAAGTTCAATAAACATCACATTGGGGTCCATCGCATAGCGCACCTTCAGCGGACGCTTCGACGGCAGACGATACAGTGCCTCCTCATGGAACTGGATTCCCAATCCTATCGTTGCCAACTCCGGATAATTATTGCTTCGGAACGCGTTGAAGTTGTCGGCACTCATCTTCGTGCTTCTATTGCCACGCCACAGATAGTTCTCAAAGAGGATTGCCACCTCCTGCACCATAGCATTGCCAGCCTTATCGGTAGCCGCTGCCACTTGCAGGGCGGTGATCAGGTTTTCCTCGCCATCGGTGCGCACCTCGCCGATAGGAAGTTGCGAGCCGGTGATAATCACAGGCTTACTCAAATTCTCCAGCATAAAACTCAGTGCCGAAGCCGTAAACGCCATCGTGTCGGTGCCATGAAGCACCACAAATCCATCATACTTATCGTAGTTGCATTCAATGGCTTGTGCAATATCGCGCCAGTGCGTAGGATTCATGTTGCTGCTATCGATTGGCGGATTAAACTGAATGTTGTCGATGTCGTAGTCGAGCAACTTCACTTTAGGCACATTTTCCATCAAATGCGAGAAATCGAATGGGAGCAAAGTGCGTGTCACCGGATTCTCTATCATGCCGATAGTGCCACCAGTGTAGATGATGAGAATTTTAGGGCGATTATTTTCCATGCACAAAAGTTTTTGAGAATTTGGCAAAATGATAATTTCTTTCGCAAAGATATACAAAAAATAGAGATTTCCAATAAAGAAAATCCCTATTTTTAAGTTTTCGGAATGGCAAAATGCCAATACTGTGCTCTATACTGCTATTTGGCGAAGGCCTTGGCGAAGAAGAGCATCTGATAGTCGATGGCATTGGTCCAGTATTCCCATGTGTGGGCTCCTGGACGAATGATGAAATCGTGGGGGATTTTTGCATCGAGCAGCGCTTTGTGCAAATTGCAGTTCACCTCATAGAAGAAGTCGGAATAGCCATCGTCGATGATGATGTTCTGCCCGGCTTTGAGCGTGGGCACAAGGTTGATGACGGCGTGCTCTGCCCATGCCTGCTTATTGGTTTCGTATTTGCCGATGCGCAGGTCAATTTTCCACTTGTTAGGGAATTTGGTGATGTCAACTCCGCCGCTCATACTGCCGCATGAGCCAAACACGTCGGGGTGACGGAATGCGTTCCAAAGCGCACCGTGTCCGCCCATACTCAAACCGGTGATGGCGCGCATCTTCGGGGTACGGAAAGTGCGATAGTGCGAATCCACATATTCCACCAGCTCTTTGCTGATGAAGGTTTCAAACTGAAATTTCGGGTCGATGGGCGAATCCAGATACCAGCTGTCTTGACCGTCGGGGCACACAATCACCACGCCATATTTAGTGGCAAGGGCTTCCATATTTTTCTTTGTGGGCCAGTCGCGATAACTGCCCCATGCGCCGTGAAGCACATACACAGTGGGGAAACTGTCGGTGGGATTGTCGAAATGCTGATTTGGCAACACCACCACCGCCTTGATGCCACGGTTCATCTTCTGGCTCATCACTTCCACGGTGTCGGTTTGCACGTTCACCACCTTCACTTGGGTGGCTACGTTCTGCTGTGCGCACGCCAAAGTCATTGCTCCAGCAAACAGCACAAATAAATACGCAAATATTTTTCTTTTCATATTGTAAAGTTTTTTAGGGGGCATAGGGAGAAATCGGAGCACTCAGAACTATCGGAACTATCGTCTTAACTTCTTCAACTTCTTAACTCCTTAACTTCCAAAAATCTAACTTCCAACTTCTCTCCTATCTTTTTTTGGAGAAAAAATCAGTCATCAGGGCTGCACATTCTTCGGTGAGCACACCGCCTTCCACCAGCGTCTTTTTGTGGAAAGGCTTTTGGCAGAATGTGTGGTAGCCACGTTTGGGGTCGGCACAGCCATACACGATACGAGAAATCTGACTCCACCCCAATGCGCCAGCGCACATCAGGCAAGGCTCCACGGTTACATATAGCGTGCAGTCGGTGAGGTATTTACCTCCGAGAAACGAAGCCGCCGATGTGATGGCTTGCATTTCGGCATGAGCAGTGACATCGGTGAGGGTTTCGGTAAGGTTGTGCCCACGGGCTATGACGCGCCCACGGCACACAATCACCGCGCCGATAGGCACCTCGTCGGCCTGCATGGCGACTTCAGCCTCACGAAGTGCCATTCGCATATATTTCTCGTCGTCGGCTGTAATCATAAGCGCACTTTGGTTGGGTGATTGCCCACCAGCACCACATAGATGCCACGGATTATGTGCCTATCACAGCCGAGGGCGC
>OCLB01000234.1_pt1 | contig 12937 bp, 9 predicted proteins | sample 1495901 | NCBI WGS metagenome assembly OCLB01 (sample SAMN03418273, study PRJEB22391) | human gut metagenome | biome: human-gut; feature: organic feature; material: feces | host: Homo sapiens | place: Tanzania | collected 2013-01
CTTCTGCTCACAACCTCAACTACTTTATAATCAGGCATAAGTATCCATTCTACAACACTTCCTTCTCAGGAAGACATCCACAAATTTAAGAAATAGTCTTGTTTTGGACAAATATGAGCATCCAAAGTTTAATTTGGAGAGTAACATTATTTGCTCAAAACAAGTCGCCAAGACCTCTTGACCGCCTGAATATCTTCAAGCAAGCTTAGATCTACAGTCCTTTAGCCTTCCCTTCGTCCCAGATCTCGTCCATCTCGGCGAGAGTCATCTGATGAAGATCCTTGCCCTTGCGGATCGTGTTCTCTTCCAGGTAGGTGAAGCGGCGGCGGAACTTGTCGCAGGCACGGTTAAGGGCCGTGTCGGGATTGAGGCCGTAAAGCCTCGCGGCGTTGATGGTGGCGAACATAAAGTCCCCGAGTTCCTCCTCGGCCCTGTCTGTGGCGGATTTTCTCTCCTCCTCAGTAGTGGCGGAATCCATTGCGTCCATCTCGGCCTGAAGTTCCATCTGCTCCTCCTTGACCTTGTCCCAGACCTGGCTCTTCTCCTCCCAGTCGAAACCGACTCCCCTCGCCTTGTCCTGCATCGAGAACGCCTTCAGGATCGGAGGCATCGCGTCCGGAATCCCGGAAAGGATACGCTTGTTGCCTCCTTTTTCCTTAGCCTTGAGCATCTCCCAGTTCTCGGAGACCTGCTCGGCGTCGGCCACTTTGGTCGTGGAGAACACGTGGGGATGGCGGTAGATCATCTTCTCACACAATTTGTCCATCACATCGGCGATGTCGTAGCGGCCTTCCTCCTCGGCGATCTTGGCGTAGAATATCACGTGAAGGAACACGTCCCCGAGCTCTTTCTCAAGCGCGGCGTCATCCTTCTTCATCACGGCGTCACTGAGCTCATAGACTTCCTCGACCGTCATAGGCCGGAGGGTGTCGATGGTCTGTGCGTGGTTCCACGGACATTCGGCCCGCAGCCTGTCCATCACGTCCAACGCCCGCTCGAACGCCTTTAATTTCTTTTCCTTATTAATCATATCCTGCAAAATTACTAAAATCTTTGAATATGCACACAGCGTTTCCTGCAGCGCTTCAGTGCTTCGGGTGCAAAACACCGTCTTTCTCACCCGAAACCGGAAAAATCAACACTACCGGGTGAAAAACCACCCTTTCCACACCCGAAACGGACAGACCACGGAAGTGGCTATCGTACCAGGAATTTGAATATACTCTCAAAAGCACTATCTTTGCCGCCGCAAACATATTAATAACAATGAAAGAGATTCATTACGTTTCAGCCGACGAGGCGGTCAAGGCCATAAAGTCGGGCGATCATATTCATTTGAGCAGCGTGGCGAGCGTGCCGCATATTCTTGTTGACGCGCTTGTGCGCAGGGCTGAGGCCGGAGAGGTCGAGGACCTGCATTTCCACCACTTCCACACCGAAGGGCCGGCTCCATATTCAGATCCGAAATATTCAGGGATCTTTTTTGAGCAGGGGTTCTTCGTAGGGCCGAACGTGCGCCCGAACGTGAATTCCGGGTACGCGGACTATCTGCCGGTGCATCTGGGTGAGTCTCAAAAGCTTTACCGCTGCGGTGCCATCAAGTTGGGAGCCGCTTTGGTGCAGGTGTCCACTCCGGACGAGAACGGAATGGTGTCACTGGGAACTTCGGTGGATTGCTCGCTGGCGGCCATCGAGACAGCCCGTGTGAAGATCGCTGTCGTGAATCCGCACGTGCCGTTCGCCTACGGAGACCTCGTGCCGATTGACACTTTCGACTACCTTGTCAAGGATGACACTCCGCTGGTTTCCAAGGATTTTGCCGAGCCGACGCCGACTGAGGTGCTGATTGGAAAGAATTGCGCGGAACTGGTGCCGGACGGAGCCTGCATCCAAATGGGAATCGGTGCCCTGCCGAACGCTCTGGCCGCGCAACTTGTTGACCACAAAAATCTTGGTGTGCACACAGAGATGTTCGCGGACGGGATCCTGCGCCTTATAAAGAAAGGTGTCGTGAACGGAGCGAACAAGAAGATCGACAAGGGCAAGATCGTCGCTTCCTTCCTTCTGGGCTCTCAGGAGGTATATTCATTCATCGACCACAATCCGGATGTGCTGATGAAGGACATCAAGTACGTCAACGATCCGTGGGTGATCTGCCAGAACCCGAATATGATGGCCATCAATTCAGCCACCGAGGTGGACCTGACAGGCCAGATCTGCGCAGACTCGATCGGAACGAGGATATTCTCCGGAACCGGCGGCCAGCTGGATTTTGTGAAGGGTGCGTCTATGTCCGAGGGCGGAGTGTCGATGACGGCCTTCGCTTCCCGCACGAACAAGGGCAAGGCGAAGATCGTCCCGTTCCTGAACCCTGGTGCCGGAGTGGTCACCCCGCGCGCCGACGCTCACTGGATAATCACCGAATATGGAGCCGTGGATCTGTACGGCAAGTCACTTCAGGAGCGCGCCAAAATGGTCGGTCTGGCCAGCGGGTTCTGGCAGATCACCCCGTGGATCTGTACGGCAAGTCACTTCAGGAGCGCGCCAAGCTCCTCATCAGCATCGCCCACCCGGACGACCGTGAGATGCTTGACCGCGCCTCGTTCGAGCGCTTCGGGCCGCACTGGCACGTGGTTAAAATCTGATCTACCCTACCGCCGACGTAGAGATTTCCAGGAAAGAACCGGGATCAGGAAACTGAGGAGACAGGCGATGATCCAGAAGACGGAGACGGGGGCGAAATTGAAATCGTTCCCGTCTATCATTATACCGCTGACGATGTTCTGGATTCCGGCGGCGGCATAGCTGGCCAGACCGACCATTCCAAGAGCCGCCCCGGTGGCCTTGCGCGGCACGATGTCAAGAGCCATCAAGCCGGCTACCGTGCAATAGACCACACCGATCGCCAGGCTGAATACCGACACGTAGATGATATTCAATGAATATCCTCCGCCGGTGAAAAGGAAGGCCCCGAGCGACAGCAGGCAAAGCAGCCCGGAAATCAGCACGGGAATGAAGCGGTTCCCTTTGAATACTTTGTCCGAAAGCCACCCGGCAAGCACGGTACCGGCTATTCCGAAAGCCTCGGAGAACGCTATGATCTGAGTGGCCCCGGCCAGCGAAAAGCCTTTGCCCTTCTGGAGGAACAGCACCCCCCACTCGCTGACGGCGTGCTGGGTGATGTACACGAATGCGCTCGAAAGAGCGATTATCCATATTCCCGGGTGACGGACAACCATCTTCTGAAGTACACGGGTAGGCATAGAGTCCGTTTTCTGAGGTTTCTCGCCGGCCAGTTTCTGAACGGAAGGAAGGCCACGGCTTTCCGGAGTGTCCGAGACCATCAGAAGGATCATCACCGAGCCGATGACTCCCGCCACAGCGGAGAAGATGAATCCGCACTCCCAGCCGATCCACCCGACAACAAGTCCTAAAACAAAGACCGATAGAGACTTACCCAAATATGGCGTGGCGCTGAATATGCTGTAATATGTGCCTCGGCGGTCAAGTGGAAACCAGCGCGAAAGGCTGATGACTCCCGGAGGTGCCCCCATCGACTGGCAGAAACCGTTGACTCCCCAGATGACGGCGAACACGATGAACAGCAGCATCGTGGAAGTCCCCGTCCACCCTTGGAGCAAACCAAGCACACCCATCAGCAGATTGACAACGGTGGAAATCAGAAGCCCGGTCGCCATAAAACGGCGCACGTTGCAATAATCAGCGATGAATCCGTTGGTGAACTTGCCGAAAGCATAGACGAAATAGAATGCCGAGCCGATGATGCCAAGCTGCGCGGCCGTGAATATTCCTTCATCAATCAACGGCTGCTTCACCACGCTCATCGCCATCCGGCAGACGTAATAGAGAGCGTAAGCCCCTGTCACACCCCAGAAAGTGAGCCCCCGCAGACGCTTGTACTCCCCTTCTACCTTTTCTGAAGCTATCTTCTCCTCCGAAGGCTTCGATATCCTATAGAATGAATATAGACTCATAAATATTCAGAAACCATCCTGATCCGCTTGTCAAAAGTTGAATATCCTTCGTTCCAAAAAACATTCCAGGCAAATCAGGACAGCCATTCAACCTTGCAAAGATAGCCATTTTTTGCGTGGCAGACAACAACCTAATTATCAAAGAAATAGCCATTTTCGTGGTGCGACTTTTGCGACCACGAAAACCATTATTCTTCTCACTATCATACAGTTAAATGCCACGACACACCACCACTCCGCTCCGCTCTGCGAAAATGATTACTTAACGCTTACTAAAACCGAAAAAAGTTCTAATTTTGTTCTTGCGAATATCCAAGGCTATGGCATCGAAAGCCACCACCCCTTAGATGATATAGTAAATTAATAAATATGAGTCCACTTGAAAAAGTCGTTTTTTTGAAAAACATGTGCCTCGCAGATACTTCTGTAAGGGGTAAAAAGTGGCAAATGGCACTATTTCAAGTGGGCTCAAATATCAAAACAATATGAGAAAAACAATCGCAATCTTGATGTTGTCGCTCGCGGCAGTGACGATGTCCGCGCAGAAAAATCCGGTGAAGTACAATTTCACCGAGGCGTCCGACCTGACTATGGTCGGCAAACTTATGACCGACACTCCTAACCCTTACCACAGGGTGGACACCGTTAAGTTCAAGGGGTTCACGGCCGGAGAGAACAAGCAAGTCAGAATGTCCGCCGGCCTTGCAGTGGCGTTCAAGACGGATTCCAAGACAATAACGGTCAAGACGAAATACCTTGACAGAGGGTTCCCGACCAACACCGGAGGACTCGCCGCAAGAGGCTATGACCTTTACATAAAGAAAGACGGAAAGTGGCTCTGGGCCGCCTCCAAGGTGACGCACGACCAGAAACCGGACGACAACGTCGTGCTTATCGGCAATCTGGACGGTTCTATGCACGAGTGCCTTATGTACCTGCCTATCCTGAGCGAGGAGAAGTCCATCCAGATCGGTGTCAACGAAGGTGCTGTCATCGAGGCTATCGATAATCCTTTCCGTCACAGGATCGGAATATTCGGATCCAGCTTCACGCACGGAATCAGCACTTCCAGAGCCGGGATGTCCTACCCGGATCAGCTTTCCAGAATGACCGGACTCCAGTTCCTGAGCCTCGGATGCAGCGGCAACTGCAAGCTCCAGTCATATTTCGCGGACGTGCTTTGCGCCGCCGACGTGGACGCATTCGTGTTCGACTCGTTCTCGAATCCGACACCGGAGCAGATCGAGGAGAGATTATTCCCGTTCATCGAGAAGGTTCAGGTAGCCCATCCAGGAGTCCCGATGATCTTCCAGAAGACAATCTACAGGGAAAGCCGCAATTTCAACACGGGCAGCGACAAGAGCGAGGGACGCAGAATGGAAGTGGTTGACAGTCTTATGAATATAGCGGTGAAGAAATATCCGGATGTCTATTTCGTGACCGCAACCTGCGCGACGGCTCCAAACCACGAGACCTCTGTGGACGGAACGCATCCGTCAGATTATGGCTACACCCTTTGGGCCGAGTCCATCAGGAAGCCTATCATGAAGATTCTCAAGAAGTACGGAATCAGGTAATTTCATCGACCTGAAAAGGTAATATTCATTAAAGAAAATGGCGAATCTGAAGTCATTGGCCAAAGACACCGCGATCTACGGCCTCAGCAGCATAATAGGAAGGTTCCTCAACTACCTTCTCGTCCCGCTTTACACACACGTCATCGCCTCGTCAAGCGGTGACTATGGCGTGGTGACGAACCTGTACGCCTACACGGCTCTGCTGCTGGTGATCCTGACCTATGGGATGGAGACCACATTCTTCAGATTCTCCAACAAGGAAGGCGAGAATCCGGACAAGGTATATTCCACGATCCTGACCTCGGTACTGACGACTTCGGTGCTGTTCGCCGGACTCGTGGTGCTTTTCATAAAGCCGATCTCATCTGCCCTTGGCTATGCCGGGCATCCGTCCTACGTCTGGGCTATGGCCGCCACGGTGGCGATCGACGCCTTCCAGTGCATTCCGTTCTCGTACCTCAGGCTCAAGAAGCGTCCTCTGAAGTTCGCCGCGTTGAAACTACTCTTCATCGGATTGAATATATTCCTGAATCTCGCTTATTTTGTGATCCTTCCGAAACTGGAAGCGAATCCGTTCGGGATTTACGATGGCGGGCTTGATGTGGGTTATGTGTTCTATATCAATCTGTTCTGCACAGCGTTCATCACCCTTTTCTTCTGGAAGGAACTGCGCGGATTCAAGTTCGGATTCGACGGCAGACTACTGAAAAGGATGCTTGGCTACAGCTGGCCGATCCTTGTGCTTGGAATCGCCGGAATCCTCAACCAGAGCGGTTCGCAGATCATATTCCCGTTCATCTATGGGGAAGGCTCGTCCGTGCCTCTTGGCATCTACGGGGCCAGCATCAAGATCGCGATGATAATGGCGATGATCACCCAGGCTTTCCGCTATGCCTACGAGCCGTTCGTGTTCGGCAGCGCGGCGGACAAGAACAGCAAGGAGATGTACGCCAAGGCGATGAAGTACTTCATCATATTCACCCTCCTTGCATTCCTTTGCGTCATAGGGTATATGAATATCCTGAAATACATCATCGGTCCAAGCTATTGGGAGGGCCTCAAGGTCGTGCCGATCGTGATGGCCGCTGAGATCATGATGGGAATCTATTTCAACCTTTCGTTCTGGTACAAGCTTACAGACCAGACACTTTGGGGTGCGTTGTTCTCCGGAATCGGATGCCTCGTGCTGTTCGGAGTGAATATTATGTTCATCCCTAAGTTCAGTTATATGGCCTGCGCTTGGGCCGGTTTCGCCGGCTACGGAGTCGCGATGGTCCTGTCCTACATAGTCGGTCAGAAAAAGTACCCGATCAACTACCCGCTCAAGGACATCGCCCTGTACGTTTGCCTGGCCGTGATCCTGTATGTATGTATGTCCTGCGCCAACGTTCATCTCTCCACCTGGCCCGCCATCGGAATCAACACCGTCCTGATCCTCGCCTTCTGCGCCGTGATCATCAAGCGCGACTTCCCCCTCTCCTCCCTCCCCGTTGTCGGGAAATATTTCAGGAAACGCTAATCCTTTACGGGATTATGAACATCAGGCCTGCGCTGGATCCATTATCATGCAACACTTCCGGTCTTTTTTGATAAGGCTGACTCAAAAGCCACAAGACACGGAGCAAAGCGACCGAAGTGGGTTGGGGAATCCTTTCCCCATGCCCCTCAGGGGCTGTCACGGAGTGACTGGGGGTTGAAATGCATGAAGGGGGCTGACCTTTTGGGTCAGCCTCAACGTATTCTCCTCTGTTTGTCTCCAAAGGGTGCAGCCAGACTACAGGATAGGGGCGAGGATGGCTTTACGATAACAGAAGGTCTGGTAGAGGGAGCGGAAGATGACGTGGGCGTAGTAGGCGGCGAAGAGGAGGTGGGCGGCGGCTGTTCCTTTTGGCCTTAAGAGGAACATTCCCAGAAGCCAGACGGCGAAGAAGGCGAAGACGCAGCCGATGTTGGAGTCACGCATCGCCTTGGTGGCGGTGGCTCCGGTGTAGATGCCGTCCCAGGTGAAGGCGGGGCAACTTACCAAAGGGAAGAGGACGAGCCACGGCATAAAGGCGCGGGTGGCCTCAACAACAATGCCGTCGGATGTCAGAAGACGGACCATCGACATTCCGAAGACGGCATAGATGAAAACGAATATGACTCCGATTCCCATACTCCAGCCGAATGTGTAGTCCACGGTCCGCCGGACCATCTGAGGCCAACGGACACCGACAAACTTTCCGGTGAGAGCCTCGCCTGCGAAAGCGAAACCGTCTGTGAAATAGGAGAATACCAGCAGAAGCTTCAGCATAATGGAGCAGGAGGCCAGCAGAACGTCTCCGAAACGGGCGGAGATGGCTGTGAATGCCAGATAGACTATTATCAGGCAGACCGAGCGGATGAAAAGGTCTCGGTTGACGGAGAAGAATCTCCGGACCTTGTCGCCATTGAAAGCGGCCTTGAGATCCAGCACCGAGACACCTCCTGTTATATTCCTGAATTTCAGAGCGACACGTCCTGAGGCGAAAATGAGTCCTGAATATTGCGCCACGACTGTTCCCAAGGCTATTCCTTTGAAGCCAAGGCCATTAAAGGCTGTTCCTGGGATTCCGAAGGTCAGAAGGATGCTGAAGAGGATATTGCCAACGTTGACTATCACATCGGTCAACATCGAACTGAACGTGTCCTGCATCCCGATGAACCAACCGCGGAAAGCCATCAGGCTGAGGGTCGCAGGAGCCGCCCAGATGCGGATATAGAAATATTCAAGGGCAAGCGAACGGACTTCTTCAGAGCAGCCTACGAAAAGGAAAATCAGTTTCTGGAAGGGCCATTGGATCAGAAGCAGGGCGAAGGCTATGATGAACGCAAGGCCGACTCCCCTTGTAAGATTGCCGACGCAATCGTCCCAGTCCTGCCGCCCGAAAGCCTGGGCCGTCATTCCGCCGGTCCCCGCCCGCAGGAATCCGAAGTTCCAGTACAGCAGGTCGAACATCAGGGACCCGACCGAGATTCCACCGATCAGAGCCGCCGCGGAGGTGTCCAGATGGCCGGCCACCGCGATGTCCACCATCCCGACCAACGGAACGGTCAGGTTGGCGAGAATGCTCGGCAGAGCCAAACGCAGCATCTCTTTGTTCAATGCATCCATACGGCAAAGGTAGTCATAAAGTGGAAATATTACGATGTCAAGCCCCAAATACTTTTCAAAAGGACGAATTTCATTGTTTATTGGTTGAAAGAATTTACATTTGTGTGGTTAGTTAGTAGTATATAATATGAACTTAAAAGGAAAAACAGTGCTCATCACTGGAGGCGCTTCAGGGATAGGCAAGATTATGGGACGCATCTGTCTGGAAAAAGAGGTGGCTCATTTAGTGATCTGGGATGTAAATCCGGACAATATCAGAAGGACGGAAATTGAATTGGCCGGAATCTTGGGAAGTGACACCAAGAAGCCAAACGCTGACACCAGAGCAACTATGGTTGGCCACAAGAACAGAATCCATTCCTATCAGGTTAACTGCGCGGACGCGGACATCGTGGCGGAGACATATTCAAGAGTCATCAGCGAGGTCGGGGATGTGGATATGCTGATCAACTGCGCCGGAATTGTCAGAGGCAACAGGACGTTCGACAGGCAGACAGTGCAGGACATCAACCTTACGATGGACGTGAACGCCACGGCTCCTATGCTGGTCGCGCTTCAGGCTCTCCCGGATATGATCAAAAGGAACAGCGGCTGCATCTGCACGATAGCGTCAGCGGCCGGAATGCTGGGAGTGCCTAAGATGTCAGTCTATTGCGCGAGCAAATGGGCGGTGATCGGCTGGACGGAATCAATGAGGATAGAGCTTAAACTTGCGCGAAGCAAGGTCAAGGTTATGTCCGTGGCGCCGTACTTCATCAACACCGGAATGTTCGATGGCGTGCAATCCAAGATATTCCCTATTCTGAAGCCGGAGAAAGTCGCCGCCAAAGTCATCAAAGCCATCGAAAAAGGCAAAAGTTTCAAAGGCATCCCGTTCCCTTACCACTTCATCCGGTTCTGGCAAGGAATATTACCGATCGCGGTCTTCGACTTCATATTCGGAAAATGCTTCGGGGTTTACAGCGTGATGGATCATTTCACGGGAAGAAAGAATATTCAAGGATCCGAGAAAAAGGAAGGGAATATCAAGAGTAATTCACTACCTTTGAGGAAGAATATTCAGAAAGCGTCATAATTTTGGAAAATACTTCGATTGAGAGGATAAAGGAGATCAGGGAGCGGCAGGAGCGCTTCTTCAGAAGCGGGGCGACCCTTGACGTGAAATGGCGGCTGGAGCGGCTCAGAGCGTTCGAGGCTGCGGTGCGCAAATGGGAGAAACCACTGTGCGAGGCACTGTGGACGGATCTGCACAAGTCCTACGAGGAGGCTTACCTGACAGAGGTCAGCATACTTCTCGGGGAGATTCGCAGCCATATTCATAACATAAGGAAATGGAGCAGGCCGCAAAGGAAGGCGACTCCGCTGAAGATGTTCCCGTCACGAAGCAGGATCATCAGCGAGCCGCTTGGCACCGCGCTGATCATCTCGCCGTGGAACTATCCCGTGCAGCTGCTTCTGACTCCGCTTGTTGGAGCCATTTCCTCCGGCTGCACGGCGGTTTTGAAGCCGTCCCCTTACGTCCCGAACGTCTCCAAGGTAACCCAGCGGATGATCGAGGACACATTCAGCGATGAATATGTCGCTGTCGTCCAAGGAAACCGTGAGGTAAACTCAGCTCTGCTGGAGGAACGCTGGGATCTCATATTCTTCACCGGAAGCCCGGCACTTGGCAGAATCGTGATGGGAGCGGCGGCGAAGAACCTTACGCCGGTCGTGCTGGAACTCGGAGGTAAGAGTCCGTGCATCGTGGACAAGGATGCCGACATCAAGGTGGCGGCGAAGCGCATAGCTTGGGGCAAGAGCCTCAACGCCGGGCAGACGTGCATCGCGCCGGACTATCTTATGATCCACGAAGAGATCAAAGATGAGTTCCTTAAAGAACTGGAGATCAGTTTCAAGGAACTTCTCGGAGAGAATCCGCACAAGACCAGGCACTTTGTCAGAATCGTAAGCGACAAGGCGTTCGAGAGGCTGGAAGGTTACCTGAAAGACGGACAGATCGCTTTCGGAGGGCACACGGATCGTGACGACAGGTATTTCGAGCCGACGGTTCTGGACGGAGTCTCGCCGGACGCTCCGGTGATGCGCGAGGAGATCTTCGGTCCGATCTTCCCCGTGCAGATATTCAAGGAGATCGATGAGGTGATCTCATTCGTCACGTCAAGGGAAAAGCCTCTGGCTCTGTACTATTTCGGAAGCCGCGGAGATTACGTCCTGCGTCACACGTCCTCAGGCGGAGCCTGCATAAACGACACGATAATGCACATCGCCAACGAGAACATTCCGTTCGGCGGAGTCGGCAACTCCGGACTCGGCAGTTATCACCACAAACGTAGTTTCGACGCATTCACTCACTATCGCGCGGTCGTCACCACCCCGACCTGGCTGGACCTGCCATTCCGATATATGCCTTACAAGTTCTTCAAGGTTGTGAAACGGCTTTTATAAGGAATAAATATTCAAATAGCCCTATAAATACTGAATATAATCGATTAAATAATAAAATAATGCGGAAAGAACGAAATAATATTCCTATCTTCACGATAGAAATATAAACGTACTTAACAAATTATTTTATGACCAACTACAAGAAAAGCCTGCTCGCGGCATTGCTGTGTGCGGCAAGCGTCTCCTTTACAGGATGTGAGAAAGACAACGAACCTCAAAAACCAATCTACGTTCCAGAAGAAATCTCGGCGGCCGCGGTGAATCTTTCGGAGAACGGCACCGCCAACTGCTACATTGTCAAGCCAGGAAGCGTCGCCTCGTTCGATGTGGCGCACAAAGGAAACTCCGCGACGGAACTGACAGGCTCGGCGGCCTCTGTAAAACTCGTATGGCAGGACGCCAAGGGACTTGTGAAATCCCTTTTCCTCAATCCAGAGACCAAGACAGCCTATGCCGAGATCGCCGAAAGCAAAGGCAACGCCCTCGTAGCGGTCTGCGATGAAGCCGGAACCATCCTGTGGAGCTGGCACCTTTGGATCTGCGACTATGATCCTGAGAAGACTCTCTTCACCACCGAAGCAAACGCTTCCGGAACACAGTGGACATTCATGGACAGGAATATTGGAGCCACCGACATGAACAGAGGCTCGTTCGACAACTTCGGGATGCTTTACCAATGGGGCCGCAAGGATCCGTTCCCTGGAGCCAATGCTTTTACTATTATCAATGACGACTACAGCTATGTGGAAGACGGTGAGAAAACACTTTACGACATCGACGGCAAGGCCATATCCAAGATAAAGGATCTCGCTGAATTCCACGGAACCATCGAGAAGTCGATTCAGCAGCCGGCCACCTTCTTTGCCATGACCTACAAAACCAACGGCAATGTCGATGAGAGCGGCAATCCTGAATATGATTGTGACTACATCACCAAAGACTGGGTTGATGTCTCTGACGATGATTACTGGGGAGGTGTCTCCATGAAAAAGACAATCTACGACCCGTGCCCTGTCGGCTACAAGGTTCCGGTCAGCGACGCAGACGGCAACACCCCGTACGCTTGGATGAAGTTCACGGAAATGACGTGGGATCCAACGAACCACGGAGCGATTGACAAAGACCAGTGGTTCCCTTGCACAGGCACCAGAGTGTATGCATCGGGTGGTCTTGACTACCCAGAGGCCAATCCATACGCCGGGGTCTGGTTCGGAACCGCTTCCGTCAAGTCAGCGACTTCCACAAGTCAGGTAGTTTACGGACAGTATATGGCAATCATGAAGAGCAAGAGAACCTTCAAAGTGAATAAGGACGCGCGCTCGCAAGGCCTCTGCGTGCGCTGCGTAAAGGAATAAACATTATTTAGAAGCTGTTTTGAATTGCTTGAAATGTTCTTTGAGGTGAGCGGCAGGAGAAGAGTTTGCTCTTAACCTTCAAACAAACAATTCAAAACAGCTTCTTAGTAATCCTAAAAAAATAACTTGGAAAACCAACATGGATTGGGATATCTTTGTAACCTGAGGTTGGCTCAGTTCAAAACTGGCTGAGCCAACAGATTTTTTAAGGTTGAGCCCACTTGAAATAGTCGTGTTTTGAAAAACTTGTGCCTCGAAGATACTTCTGTAAGGGGTAAAAAGTGGCAAATGACACTTTTTCAAGTGGGTTCATTTATAATTTTTCGGAACTATGCAGTTTAGGCTTGCTTCGAATGCCTTCGGTAACACTTTCTGCCTCTTTTGCTCCTCAAGAGTGCAGCCTGCACTCTTAGGAAACGTTTTCCCAAC
>OCLB01000239.1_pt1 | contig 12847 bp, 12 predicted proteins | sample 1495901 | NCBI WGS metagenome assembly OCLB01 (sample SAMN03418273, study PRJEB22391) | human gut metagenome | biome: human-gut; feature: organic feature; material: feces | host: Homo sapiens | place: Tanzania | collected 2013-01
AAAGACAAGGTTTTTGCAACCTTAACCCGCCGTGCCCTGCGGCTCTCCGTCGTCGGAAAAGCGTTGTTCCGTGCCCGCCGCGTTACTTATGAAAGCATAGCAGTTGTGGGTTGCGTCGGAATACTTTTTCTTCACGCTTTTCACAAACGACAAAGCGTCGTCAAAACCGTCGATTCTTTTCAAAGTGCAGATAAACCTGCTTCTTTGAATGACGATTTCGTGCGTCGTTTCGCCCGTTGCCGAAAGATAAAAATCCATTATTTCACGCTCACCTTGAAGTGAACTTTTTTGCCCTTGTGAATGATGAATTCGCGGCTTGTAACTTCCGCATTGACGTCCGTTACCTTGTCGTCGTTCACGCGGATACCGCCGCCTTCGATAAGACGACGAGCCTCGCTTTTGCTCGGAGCAACGCCGATTGCGACAAGAATATCGATGACTTTCGTCGTGCCTTCTTCAATTGTTTTTTCGGGCATTTCCGCACCGTCGCCGAACGCGCCTTTCGACTGTTTCAAGGAAAGATCCGCGTCGTCTTTGCCGTGGACGAGTTTGGTGAGTTCATAGGCAAGCACTTCTTTCGCGCGGTTCATGCGTTCGTCCTTGTATCTGCAAAGTTCCGCGATTTCGTCAAGGTCGATTTCGGTGAGGAGTTTCAGGCATTTTTCGACGTCCGCGTCGTCGATATTACGCCAGTACTGGAAGAATTCGTAAGGCGAGGTTTTTTCGCGGTCGAGCCATACCGCGCCTTTCTGGGTTTTGCCCATTTTCTTGCCTTCGGAAGTCGTGAGAAGCGCGGACGTCATCGCAAACGCGTCCTTGCCCTCTTTGCGCCTTATAAGGTCGACGCCGGCAAGCATATTCGACCACTGATCGTCGCCGCCGCATTCGAGCTCGCACCCGTACTTTCTGTTGAGAACAAGAAAGTCGTACGCCTGCATCAGCATATAGTTGAATTCCAAAAAGGTAAGACCTTTTTCCAAACGTTGTTTATAACATTCCGCCGTAAGCATTTTGTTGACGGAAAACACGCTGCCGATTTCACGCAAAAAGTCGATGTAGTTCAGGTCTTTCAGCCAGTCGGCGTTGTTGACCATAATCGCGGCGTTTTCGCCCTCGAACGACAAAAATTTGCTCATTTGTTCCTTAAAGCAATCACAGTTATGTTGCACGGTTTCGGCGGTCATGACCTTTCTCAAATCGCTTCTTCCCGACGGATCGCCGATCATACCCGTGCCTCCGCCGATAAGGATAATGGGACGATGCCCCGCTTTCTGCATCCATCTCATGACGATAAGCTGAATGAAGTGTCCGACGTGCAGGCTGTCCGCCGTCGGATCGAAGCCGATATAAAACGACATGTGCTCCGAGCCGAGCTTTTTATATAAATCTTCTTCGTAAACGGTTTGCTTAATAAAACCGCGCGCTTTAAGAGTATCGAATACGTTTTCCATTTATCTTAGTCCTCCAATAATTTCGTAAAATATTCCGCAAGGGATTTTATCCCTTTTTCGATTTGTTCTTCCGTTGCGTTGGAATAGTTAAGGCGGAAAGTGTTGAAAGTTTTGCCGTCCGCAAAGAACGAACTTCCGGGCACGTAGGCGCAGCCCGTTTTTTCGACGACGTCCTTGAAAATATCGTCGGTGTTTATGCCCTTTCTTTGAAATTCCGCAAATATGAACAGCCCGCCGTCGGGATTCGTGAACCTTATGCCTTTTGGCATATATTTTTGAATCGCCGCGTACATCGCGTCCTTTTTCGCCTTGTAAACGGGAATGATTTCGTCGATATGGGCGTCGAGCCGACCTTCCCTTATATATCTGTCGATTATCGCCTGCGACAGCGACGAAGTGTGCACGTCGGACGCCTGCTTCCCGATTGTCAGTTTCCTTATGATTTCGGGTGCCGCAACGACAACTCCCGTACGAAGCCCCGGCGAGATCACCTTTGAAAAACTCGTCTGATAAATCACGATGCCGTCCGTATCGTACGACTTAATCGACGGCACTCTTTCGCCCGAAAACCTTATTTCGCCGTAAGGGTTGTCTTCAAGGATTATCACGCCGTGTTTTTTGCAGATTGCGTAAATCGCTTCTCGTTTTTCCTTTGACAGCGTTTTGCCAGAAGGATTGCTGAAATTCGGCACGAGATACAAAATTTTCGGCGCGTAAAACACGATTTTTTTCGCAAGGTCAAGGATATTTATCCCGTCCTCGTCGCTGTCGACGCCTATTGCCTCGCCCTCGTACGTTTTAAGGATATGGAGCGCTGCAAGATAAGTCGGATTTTCGACAAGAACCCTGTCGCCTTTGTTGATAAACGCCTTGAACGTAAGGTCGATGCCCTGTTGTCCGCCCGACACGATAAGCGTCGATTCGGGCGTGGCTGTAACGCCGTCGCGACGGACGTATTCCCCCGCCGATTCGATAAGCGGACGATACCCTTCCGTGCCGCCGTATTGCAGAATTTCCGCGCCGTTTTCCGACAACACCTTGTCGGCGATTTCCCTGATTTCGTCAACGGGCAAAGTTTCCTTTGCGGGAAAACCTCCCGCGAAACTTATTATCCCCGGGGTTGACAAAAGTTTGAAAATCTCACGGATTGCGTTGCCCTTCAAATTTTTTAATCTGTCTGAAAATTGATATTCCATTATTTTACCGATATTTCATAAACATTTCGGATATTATACCACACAAGTCGCGTAAACTGCAAAGGATATTCGCCACAAAAAACGACATTGCTTATTTTTTTTGTCAATTTGGCGATAACGCTTTTATTTTTCCGACGTTTATGATATACTGTTGAAAGTTAAAATAATAACAAACTCTTTCGGAGGTATATGACAAATGCAATACTCAAATGAAGTTGTTGAAATGTGCTGTGTCAAAAAAGGTCCCAACCACGGTCCCTCCCCCATTCCCGAGGAAGGCAAATGGATTCAGGCAAAAGAAATTAAGGACATCAGCGGTTTCACTCACGGCGTAGGCTGGTGCGCTCCCCAACAAGGCGCGTGCAAACTTTCCCTTAACGTCAAAAACGGCGTTATCGAAGAAGCCCTTGTCGAAACGATCGGTTGCAGCGGTATGACTCACTCTGCGGCTATGGCTGCCGAAATTCTTACCGGCAAAACCATTCTCGAAGCGCTCAATACCGACCTTGTATGCGACGCAATCAACACCGCAATGCGCGAACTGTTCCTGCAAATCGTTTACGGTCGTTCCCAGTCCGCTTTCTCAGACGACGGTCTTGTTATCGGCGCGTCCCTCGAAGACCTCGGAAAAGGTCTGAGAAGCCAGGTCGGCACGATGTTCTCCACAAAGGCAAAAGGCGTACGCTACCTTGAAATGGCAGAAGGCTACGTCACCCGCGTCGGTCTTGACGAAGAAGGCGAAGTCATCGGTTACGAATTCGTCCACCTCGGAAAAATGATGGAAATGATCAAAAAAGGCGTTTCCGCCGACGAAGCGCTCAAAAAATGCACGGGAAGTTACGGCCGTTTCGCAACCGCCGCAAAATACATCGACCCCCGCAAAGAGTAATAGGAGGATACTGCAATGATCAAATTCGAAGGTTATGAAAGACGTATTGATAAAATCATGGGTGTCCTTAAAGAATACGGCATCGCTTCCCTTGAAGACGCGCAGAAAATCTGCCTGGACAAAGGCGTTGACTGCGACGCAATCGTAAAAGGTATCCAACCCATCGCGTTCGACAACGCCGTCTGGGCTTATACCGTAGGCTGTGCAATCGCAATCAAGAAAAACTGCAAAAAAGCCGCGGACGCCGCCGAAGCAATCGGCATCGGTCTGCAATCGTTCTGCATTCCGGGCTCGGTCGCGGAAAACCGCAAAGTCGGTCTCGGCCACGGCAACCTCGCCGCAATGCTCCTTCGCGACGAAACCAAATGCTTCGCTTTCCTTGCAGGTCACGAAAGTTTCGCGGCGGCAGAAGGCGCAATCGGTATCGCGCGCTCGGCAAACAAGGTTCGTAAAGAGCCCTTGCAAGTCATTCTGAACGGACTCGGAAAAGACGCCGCTTTCATCATCAGCCGCATAAACGGCTTCACCTACGTACAAACCGATTACGACCAGTACACCGATACCCTTAAAGTCGTCAAAACCACCGCTTACAGCGACGGCGAACGCGCAAAGGTTCGTTGCTACGGCGCAAACGACGTGAACGAAGGCGTTGCTATCATGCGCCACGAAAGCGTCGACGTTTCCATCACCGGCAACAGCACCAACCCCACCCGTTTCCAACATCCCGTTGCAGGCACTTACAAAAAATGGTGCTGGGATAACGGCAAAAAATACTTCTCCGTTGCGTCGGGCGGCGGCACGGGACGTACCCTGCACCCCGATAACATGGCGGCAGGCCCCGCGTCTTACGGCATGACCGATACGATGGGACGTATGCACAGCGACGCACAGTTCGCAGGAAGCAGCTCCGTTCCCGCTCACGTCGAAATGATGGGACTTATCGGTATGGGTAACAATCCTATGGTTGGCGCAACCGTTGCTTGTGCAGTAGCCGTTCAGGAAGGCATGAACAAATAATAAAAACTACATTTTTCAAGCAAAAACGGCACTCACGTGAGTGCCGTTTACTTGTGTTTTTTTTTGAAAAATCCATAACCTGGCAACGCCAAATATCACTGCGTAAGCAATATCACTGCAAAACAATATCACTTTTTAGTCTGCGACAAGCGTGATTCTGTCGCACACCACAAGACTGAAAAAGTCGGCTGCCCATCCAAGCAAAAACAGCGGTATCAGCAATATTCCCGCAATAAGCGTCGCCCTGTGACGCGTTTCGTAAAACTTCTGAAAACGATATAAACTGCAAAGTATCCCGCCGAAGAAAAGATATAAAAACGTCTTCACGTTGTGCGGCAGCGCGTCGAACGCTTCGGTAATGGTGCGGCGGATTTTGCCTTCTTCGATGGGGATACGCACGACGAAACGGCTGCCCTTTTCTTTCTTGCTTTTGACCTCGATAACGCCGCTTAAATCGTCGACGATTTCTTTCGTGATATAAAGTCCCAGTCCGTTGCTTCCCGAAACCGTTCTGGACTTATCTTCCATATAAAATTTATCAAAGATAAACGGCAGGCTTTCGCCCGAAATGCCCGAGCCGTTGTCGCGGACGATAACGCGGACTTCCTTGCCGACTTTTTTGGCTTTTACGACGATTTTGCCGCCGCTTGGCGTATATTTTATGGCGTTGCTGATAAGGTTCTGTAAAACGCGCGCAAGTTGCTGGCGGTTTGCGTAAACGGTAACGTACGGCGCGCCCTTAACGATGAACGTGAGTTTTTTGGATTGCGCGAGTTTTTCGTATTTCAACGCTTCCGTTTTGAAAAATTCGCCGAAAAGCACGCTCTCTTTTATGCTGCCGATTGACTGGATTTCGTTTCTTGACGATTCGACCAGCGTCAGCACCTGACTGTTCATTTCCTCGGTTTTTTGAAGAATAAGCGCGGTATAATCCTTATCGTCCATGCCGTCCGACAGACTTTCGGCGTAACCGGAAATAACGGCAAGGGGCGTTTTCAGGTCGTGCGCGACCGAGGCAATCATCACCTTGCGTTTTTCGTCGTCGGCTTTATTTTTGTCGCGCGCGTCGCGCATGCTTCGGCGCAGGGTTTCAAGTTGTTTGAAAATACGGCGCTCGAAAACGTCGCCCTCAATCGAAATCGGGGTGTCGATGTCCAGTCGATTAAGTTGTGCGATGGCGTCGTAAACGCTTCTTCTCGTTTTTCTTTTCAATTAGGTCAATCCTGCCACTTATAGCCAAGCCCCCAGATCGTAACGATATTGTTTACCCCGGCTTTTTCAAGTTTTTCGCGAAGTCGCGCGATTGTTACGACCACGGTGTTTTCGTCGATGTATTCGTCAATACCCCACACCGCGTCGATAAGTTTTTGCTTGCTGAAAATCTGATTCTGATTGAGCGTCAGAAAGTCCAGAATTTTGAACTCTTTTGCGGTGAGATTGAGCGGCTCGCCGTTGACTTTCGCCTCAAACCTTTCGGACGAGATCATAAGCGCGCCGAAGTGTCTGTCCGCGTTTGCCGCGGGACGGTTAAGGTCGTAATAACGCCTTATCTGAGCGTTTACCCTGCACACCATTTCCTTGAACGAGAACGGCTTCGTGATATAGTCGTCCGCGCCGAGTTCAAAAAGGCGTATCTTGTCTTCTTCCGCAACCTTCGCCGAAACGACGATGATGGGTATGTTCATGTCGCGCCTGATACTTTCGCAAACCTCGTATCCGTCGGCGACGGGCATCATTATGTCCAGTAAAATAAGATCGGGCGAGAGCCTGCGCGCTTGCTCGATTGCGTCCCCGCCGTCAAATGCCTGCGACACGACGTAGCCGGCGCGGATAAGATAATTCCGCATAGTGTCCGAAATTTCCAGGTTATCTTCTGCAATCAAAATACGTCTTTGCATTATATTGTCCTTTTTGAGTCTTTATTATCTTATTATACTTTGAAATTCTTATATTTTCAAGTCTTTATTTACAAAGATAAAGCGGCATTTGCGATTTTTTCGTCAGCGTTAATGAAATATTTTTCGTAAGATTTCCTGCAATATCTTTCGTGCCTGCCGGATGGCAAAGCCGCCGCGTTTTCGAAATTATATTTTCCGTTGACGCGCCACCCGTTCAGAAGAGCGATGTCGAACGCGTCTTTCGGACAGTTGAAACTGCACCTGACGCAGCACGCGCAATCGCCGCCGAACACGAATTTTCCGTCCACGATTTTTACGTTTTCTTCGGGACAGCTTTTCACGCAAAGTCCGCAATTCACGCACTTTTCCATGTCGACTTTGAAAAATCTTCCGTTGACTTTCATTGCGGGATGCTCGATTCTGAACAGTAATGCGATAAGGTGTCCAAACGGTATTTTTTTGAGTTTATGCGGCGTAAGGCTTAAAATTTCACGCGCTTCGACGGGGGCGAGATTTTTTGCGGTATGCCACATTTTGTATGCCGCCGCGTCGTCGTGACGGAATATCATATTGTACGGCATAACGTAGTGGTATTCCGCAAAATAATCGTATCCTTTTCCCTTCAAAATACTCACGAGTTTGTACGACGAAACGTTATTAAGCGCCAGCGGTTCTCCCGACGATTTCAGCACAAACAATGGTTTATCGTGCGTTTTTGGCATATCATATGCAAATTCCAGTACATTGTACGGCGCGTTGAAACCGTGTATCGGATAACACACGCCCACCGCGTCAAAGTCGTCGACGCACTCAATGCGCGCGCCTTTTTTTATGTCGACAATCGTCGTTTCAACGCCGTTTTTTATGAACTCGTCCGAAAACAGGTTTGCGATTTTTCTTGTGTTGCCCGTGCCGGAAAACACGCATATCAATATCTTTTTCATCATAATCTTTTGTATTTTGCATGACCTTCCGCGTCAAAGAAATATACGGCGTCCTCGCCCTTTGCGTGCGAATCGTACCATATCGTCTGATAAAACGGAGTAAACTTTGCCTGCCTGTCGAAGTCCCACGGTTCGGGTGCGTTGTCGATGCACCAGTGCCCCGCTTTCAGTATCGTGTAAGGTCTTGCGTAAAACTCCTGTCCGTCGTGAGTGCGCCACAAAAGTTTCGTATATAAATCGCCCTTTTTCATTGACTCGCTTAAAACTGCGCCGCCTCTGAATTCCGCAGCGTCCTTCATATCGTTTATATCGAGTTCGTTTTCGGGTTTCGTTTCGTCATAGCCGTGCGACAGGACGTAGCCGTTCCGCTTTAAGTGCTTTATGTTTTTCATTTCCAGGTAATCGACGTCGCCGTCGGGCAATTCGCCCTTTGCAAGCACGGCGTAATCGTCCCAACTTTTTGGCATACATTCCAGATTTTCGCGGCTGCCGAAATACGCGCGGACTTTCCCTTCGTCCTTGTTTCTTATCCAGTGCGTCGGGCTGTTTTCGTCTTTCAAAAGCCTTTCGATTGCAAATTTCCTTATCACCCTTGACGGGAAGAATTTCGCAAGTTTGTAATACGGATGCCGTTTCAGGATTTCCTGCCAGTAGTCCTTGACGGTTTCGCGCTGGAAATCGAACATATTTTGCAGTTCGTCGCTGTCCGAAAACCACAGCCCGTGGAAGTTCCGGATGCTGTTCCACCCCGGTTTCATAAACTTTTCGGTGCTGCCGCCGATAATTTCAAACCCTTCGTTGAAAGTGTCGTAGCCGGTCACGCGGTTTCTTGCGCCGCCGCCGATGTTGAAGCAGCGTTTCCAAAAGTTTTTGACGCCGTTTTCTTCATAGTCGCGCTTAATAATGTTTTTGACCAAAAGTCCGCTGTCGCGCGCCGTCACCCATTCAAGTGGCACATTGAAACAGGTGTGAAACATCAGCCCGTCCTTCATATTGTTGGTGAGCATACGGTAATGAAGTATCGCGGTTTGTCTTAAAATTACAAAGTTTTCGATTTCGCTTTCAAGCACGATCCACTCGCCTTTTACCTTCGTTTCGGCATAGACGTCGTAAACGCTTGGCAAAAGCGGATCGCCTACCCTTCCCCACGGGTGCAGATAATTCCTGTTTCCGTAAACCGCGACAGTCGAAGCGTGGATAAATTTCGGCTGTTTTTGCATGGATTCCACGGCTTTCACAAGGTTCTGAACGCCCGTAACGTTGCAGGCGCGCGTAAGTTCTGGCGCGTGGTCGGAATCGGGCGGAATGACCGCGGCAAGATTGACGACGTAGTCGGCGTCTTTCACAAGGCTTTCGCAATCGGAATAGTTTGCGACGTCGCCAAAGATTTGCTCAACCCTGTCGCCGTACTTTTTCTTGATTTTCCGCGCGAATTTTCTTTCGTTATTGTTGTTTAGGTATAAAAGTTTGATTTTATCGACAAAAGGAAGCGACAAAAGCGCAGGCAGAGTTTCTCTGCCCATGTTTCCGCTTGATCCTGTGAGCGCAACGGTAATTCCCATAAATCCCTTCTTATTTTGCTTATGTAAATATGATAAATCTGTCATATTACCGTGCGGTGACAAAAATATTACATTTTAATTACAATTTTCAGCACAAGAAAACGCCCTGATTTCGGGCGCAAAAAATTTTTATATAAATGCAAAGCGCCCGACTTTTCGGGCGCCCTACATAAAGAGGAATTTTATTACAAGTTTATAGGTTTGTTGCTGATTTGTAATTATAATATACGATAAAATAATTACATCTGCGTGACAAATTCATTACAAAATTATTACAAAGTCGATTTGTGTCGATTTTTACGACTTCGCTGTCAAAATACCACTGTTGCAAATTGCCTGTTTTTATTAAAAATCATATTCTTCAATAAAACCGACGAATTGCAATTCCTTTTCGTTCAGATATTTGATTTTCACGCCCAACGTCCTATCGTCGCGGATTTCGGGATAAGTTCTTAACGACGTAACGCTTAATACGTTATCGCTGATTTCCGTTTTATATCCGCGCTGCTTATAATATTCTTTCAGTTCTTCAATCGTGAGCGAACACATGTAAGTAACGTCGGCTATATCCTTGGAACTGTCAATCTTGCCGCTTAACAAGTGCTCGGGGAAAAACACTATTTTTGACGTTTCTCCGCTTTTAAGCCGACAGCCCATTGAATCGATAACGTATCGGGTGTAATTTTTGGGCACTTTTACTCTTTCGTCGTTTTCCTTGTATATAACGAAACTGAAAGTCAATGACAACGGCAACTTTTTTACGTCAATAACGATTCTGTCGTTTACGATGACAGACTGCATATGGTTTCTGTCGTTAATATCGTCGCAAAGCGTTTGCAAATCGCCCTTGTAACAAAAAGCCTGTTTACCTTCCGTCGGGGCAAATCTTGTGCGGTTTTTAACGTTCAACATCAAATTTACCTTATACGTCGTTGTAAAATCGTCACAATAAATCATGTTGCTTTTTGAGGAGCAACCGGAAAAAACAAACGGGAAAATAATCAGCAACGCCAAAAAACAAACAATAAGATATTTTCTCTTTTTCATTGTTGTTATCTCCTTTCTTAATGCCTATAAATATATTTTACTATACTTTTTAACAAAAATCAATATGCGCTTTTCGCAATGAAAAACCGCCGAAATTCGGCGGTTGATGGTTTTTAATATTATTCCCACTCGATTTTTACAATTGTATCTTAAAATAAAAACAAGTTAAATCCAGAGTTTTATATCATCATTTTCTACATTGTCTCTAAAATATGCATTATTTAAGTTTTTTGCAGGCATATTGCAAGCACAAGTTTAATTGTGCATAGATTGTCACTTGTTTTCAATGACGCAGCGTTCTATTTCCACGGCTCATACTCATCATATCGTTTGCCCTGCTAAGGAGCATCCATAATAATTCCAAACTCGTGTTTTGCTATGCATATCAACTCCGCAAATTTCGATTTATCCCGTTAAAAAAACTAGGATTTCATAAACGCATTTGCTTCTTAAACTCAAACATTCCCTCTTTGCCATCACCGACAAAATCGTCCGGTGTATCCGGCATAGGATGTTTTTCATTAAAAAATTCTGTAATATGAAAGCCGCAGACATTCACATAAAAATGAATGTTGCGCTTATCAAAGTACGGCGTACAGGTTTCCCATACTTTCGTGTTCGGATATATTCGTTCCAATTCAAACCATATCTTCTTACCGATACCCTTGCCCTGAACTCCGTTCTTTACAAAAAGCAGGTCAAGATGGTTGTGCTGTGTACTCTCATTGATAACAACAACGGCACCACCCACCATTTCTCCATCGACAACAGCTTTATAGACAGCAGAACCCTCAGCATTCAGCGACTGGTCAATGTCCTTTTCAGGCAGAATAACAGCATCTGTTTTCCCGAAAGCATCTTCAAAACCTTTCTGAAATGCTTCCTGCATATCCGACTTGTATTGCGTTAATTCATTTGGTTCTATACAAACTAATTGGAAGGTCATTTTATATCTATCTCCTTAATAATTCCGCTTTGTCAATTTTATCATATTTCATCATCGTATTTCAACTGTACGTTCTATCAGTATTAGGAATCATTAGGAAAGACTATGCACAAAGCCCAGAACCTTTGATTTATAAGGCTTCTGGGCTTTATTATACTATTCCCACTCGATTGTTGATGGGGGCTTACTTGTGATGTCATAACATACGCGGTTGATACCTTTCACTTCGTTGACGATCCTTGACGAAATTTTTGCAAGGAGCCTGTGCGGTATCGGCGTATATTGCGCCGTCATAAAGTCGCTTGTATTGACCGCGCGCAGCGCGACAAGATAATCGTACGTCCTGTAATCGCCCATAACGCCTACGGTTTTGACGCCTGTGAGCACCGCAAAGTATTGCGATGTTTTGACTTTCGATTTTTCGATTTCTTCACGATAAATTTTGTCGGCTTTTCTCAAAATGTCGCATTTTTCCTTGGTGACCTCACCCATTACCCTGACGGCAAGTCCGGGACCGGGGAACGGCTGACGGTTGATAAGGAAGTCGGGAAGCCCCAATTTCTTGCCGACGATACGGACTTCGTTTTTGAAAAGTCCGTTAAGCGGCTCGACAACGCCCTTGAAATTGAGTTTTTCGGGAAGTCCGCCGACGTTGTGGTGCGATTTTATGACCGCATTGTGCTTTCCGCCCGACTCGATAATGTCGGGATATATCGTGCCTTGTGCAAGATAACGCGCGTTTTCAAACTTCCTCGCTTCTTCTTCAAACACGTGAGCGAATTCCGCGCCGATGATTTTACGCTTGCGTTCGGGATCGGTAACTCCTTCCAGCTTTTTCAAAAATCTTGCTTCCGCGTCGACTCGTACGAAATGCAAATCCATCTTTGAGAAAATGCTTTCGATTTCGTCACCTTCGTCCTGACGCATAAATCCGTGATCGACGAAAATGCAAATGAGTTGCTTGCCGATTGCGCGGCTTAAAAGAGTTGCGGCAACGCTGCTGTCAACGCCGCCCGAAAGCCCCAGAATCACGGTGTCCGTGCCGACCGTTTCGCGCACTTCCTTGATTTTTCTTTCGATATAATCGCCAAGGTCGTAGTCGGCGTTCGCTTTGCAGATTTTGAAAAGGAAGTTTTGCAACACCTTTTGTCCTTCGACCGAAAGTTCGACCTCGGGATGGAATTGCACGCCGTACAATTTCTTTTCGGGATTTTCAAAGGCGCAAATCGGGCATTTTGCCGTGTGTCCGATGACTTTGAACCCTTCCGGCACGGTTTCCACGCGGTCGCTGTGGCTCATCAAGACTTTGGTGGTCGCGCTCACGCCGTCGAAAATTTCCGCTTTCACGTCAAGGTTTGCTTTCGTCACGCCGAATTCGCTTGTCTTGCAACTGACAACCTTGCCCTTTAAGGTATGGCACATAAGTTGCATACCGTAGCAAATGCCAAGGACAGGCACGCCGAGCGACAAAATTTCCGCGTCGAAATCCTGCGCGCTTTCGCCGTAAACGCTGTTCGGCCCGCCGGTCAGAATAATGCCGATGGGGTTGATTTTTCTGACTTCTTCCGCGCCGATGCTGCCCGATTTCACAAGAGAATACACTTTTGCGTCCCTGATACTACGGGCAATCAATTCCTTATATTGTCCCCCGAAATCGAGGACGAGAACCGTTTGATTATTCAATTTAAGCACCTCGTAAATTTTAACAAATGTAAGTATATAATATTTTTAATTTTTCCGCAAGTTTTAAGGGGCTGTTTTGAAAGCGACGTTAAAAAAAGACGCAAATTTTTGCGTCAATGACGATATTGCGGTTTTTCGTCGGGCGCAATGAACGAAGCGTCGGCGTATCCGTAAACATTCGCAACCGACAAAAACGCCGAAACGATGCTAATGC